>LAZR01002158.1_pt1 | contig 11687 bp, 3 predicted proteins | sample 329461 | NCBI WGS metagenome assembly LAZR01 (sample SAMN03002196, study PRJNA259156) | marine sediment metagenome | biome: sea floor; feature: Hydrothermal impacted sediments; material: marine sediment; isolation source: Loki non-amplified sample from Loki's castle hydrothermal vent sediment ...
TTATTTATAAAAATTACCCAAAGTTATATTAAAATAAGTAGATATATTTCTTTATAAGAATATTAATTAATTCAATTAGTCTTTTATCTAAATTTGAGAAATTATTAAATTTATTATATAAATTGAGGTTTTTAAAAGGATGGTAGAGAAAATTTATAAAACAAAACGATTCTTATATTTTATTATCATTACGTTCACCCTGTTAACCAACTTTTTCATAGCTAGTTTTTTCTTTAACCAAAATCTATTCGATTATGATCAGAATAATGAAAAGAATAGTAATTATGATGTAGCACCTAAGAGTCAAGGTATTATACAGGAATTGCATACTGTGGAATGGTTAGATAATCCTACATTTGAAACTCCTATAGCTCCATGGTATAATACAACTCAAGGAGATGATACAGATGTTAATTTTTCAACAACTCAAGCTCAAGCAAACTATATCATTAATGGTGAAAAATTTAAAAAAGAAATAATTCTAAATAGTACCACTCAATCAGAATGGAGGGCTTTTAACAGAACTGAACTAGTTATTTTACCTAATCTGGGTTATGGTGATGGAGATGGAGCCTATTTAGGACATGATTGGAATGAAGATTCTGGAGGTCAACCTTATAATACACCTCGAATGCATTGGAGAATAAATGTCAGTATGCCAGATATGTCTGATTATATAATTACTTCAGCTTCATTTAATGCAGTAATAAACGCTACTGTTAATCAAGATATTGACACTCCAGGTGATACTCAGGCTCGATGGGGCCCTGATAGAGCTTTAAATCAATGGGTGATTTATGATTATGCTCAATTTTATGTAGAAATAAGTGATTTAGACATTAATGAATTAAATACATATAGAATTGCTTTTAATCAAACTAGAACCTTAGGAAATGATGGTCCACCTACTACTAATTATGAAATGGAAGAATTTATTGATACTAAAACTATGCAAGCAGTTATAGATGCCATAAATAATGTTTTAGCAGTTGATCCTGGTCATAATAATTTTACAATTGTTTTAGGAATATATATATATTCTGAAGATAATTATGGCGGTAACGATCGTGATCAATGGGAGGATTTACGTTTCAAATCTCTTAACTTAACTTTTACTTATGAAAAAAAAATTGATCAGAATACAGAAGCATCTTGGAATCAAGTGGGAAATAAAATTTCAGGAAGTAATATTGATATAATAAATGCTACTTTGAATTTTAAATACAAAATTGATAAGAATTGGACAATATTCTCTCCCAATTCAGAATTTAGAGTATATATAAATAATAGAATCCATACAGAAACTGTCAAATTGAGTAGTACGAAAACTTCATTTCAAGATATAAAAGTTGGGGGATTTGATGTTACAGGTTTAATTTTAAAAGATATAAATATAAGTCTCTCTATTCAAGTATACTTAGCAGATACTTTTGCTTTAAATCAAACATTTGTGGTATCAATCGATAATGCAAGTTTATTAATCTCTTATACTGAAAATATAGTAGAAACAGAAACAAAATTAGATCTATTATTAGAAAGTATAAATAAAACATTAGAGAAATCAATTGAAGTAACTATGGGTAATCCGGTGAATATTACAGCTATTTATAAAGATCAAGCTAACAATTTCATACAAAATGCTACAGTACAATTAGAGGGATTGGGAGCACCTAAGGATTTGATGGAAAATAGTTCCTTGGAACAATATAATATTACTATTCATACATCGAATTTGCAGATTGGTAATAACTTCTTAACTATTTCTGCGAACAAAATATATTACGAATCAATAGAAATTCTGATAAATATCAAGGTAATAGAAAGACAAACCGATTTACAACTTTTTCTAGATAAAAATAACAAAACTCTAGATAAATCTATACAAATGATGTATGGGAATAGCGGAAACATAACAGTAACTTACAAAGATAAAGAAAATTATCCATACACACATATTAATAATGCAACAGTAGAGCTTACAGGTTATGGTAACCCTACAAATTTGACTGAAGATATATTATTTGAACAATATTACATATTTATAGACACGTCAATCTTAGGACTTGGAAATGTATATCTAACTCTGACTGCAAATAAAGAGAATTATACTGCTCAATACATTCGATTTAAGATTGAGGTTCTAGAAAGAAATTCTTATATCGATAAAGTATTCCTAAATCAAACAGAATCTCTGGGAATAGAAATTCAGTGGAATGAAACTTTGAACATAGCTATAACATACAACGATACTGCAACCAATACTTTTATTGATAATGCTTTAGTACAATTGACAGGTACAGGAATTTCAAAAAACTTCACAGAAAATAACCCGCTCAATTATTCACTAAATATAAATACAAGAGAATTGCAACTTGGGATTAATTTTCTTACAATTTCTACCCAAAAAGAAAACTATACTTTATCATCTAGAATTATTACAATAACCGTTTTAAAAAGGAGTACATCTCTTCAAACCTTTTTAAACCAAACTGGGGCTATAGGAATAGAAATTCCGTGGAATGAAATATTAAACATAGCGATAATCTACAATGATGCTTCAACTAGTGCTTTCATTAATAACGCAATTGTTCAACTCACGGGCACAGGAATTTCTGAAAACTTCACTGAAAATAGTCCATTAAACTATTCACTAGATATAAATACTAAAGCTTTCAACCTTGGAGCTAATATCCTAACAATTTCTGCTAAAAAAGACAACTATACATTATCATCTAGAACTATTACAATCTCCGTTTTAGAAAGGACTACATATTTCGAAATTTTTATTAATAACTCAAAATATTCGACATCTCAATTTTACAATAGTTCTATCGGAGAATTTTTGAATGTAACAGTGTTCTATAGAGACTTTAAAACCAATGCCTTAATTGACTCCGCTGTGGTCCAACTGATTGAATCAGGAAATATCGATAATTTAACTGAGAATTTATTATTTAATTTTTATGAAATAATAATAGAAATGGAACCAATAGGAGCAGGAGTTAAGTTCTTGACGGTATCTGCTAAAAGAGATAATTATACACTCTTTTCAGAAGTAATATCACTAATTATTAGAGAAAAACAAACAGAAATCCAATTATTTTTAAATGGCACTCAATATTTCGATGGTGAGACAATAGAGCTTGAAGTAACAGATATATTAAACATTACAGTAAAATATTTTGATAATATTACAAGTACATCTCTTAATGGAGCGACAATCGATCTAATTGATAGTGGGCAATTCGATGAAAATCCAATCCAAGAATATTATAATATAACTATAGCTGTTTTTGATTTAGGAGAAACACTTAATAGATTATCTATAATTGCGCAGTTAAATAATTATCAAACAGCACTGATAGAATTCTTTATTCAAGTAGTTGAAAGAAAATCGGAGGGTACGTTGATATTAAACCAAGTAAACAAAACAGCTGATCCATACTTAGAGCTTCCTATTGGTAGACTTTTAAATATAACTGTAGAGTTTTTAGATAGTAAGACAGGAAACTACATCTCTGGGGCAACCATACAATTAGATGGAGACCTTAAGGATGTATTAATTGAAAATTCTACTTTCGGACAATATTCTCTCATTATTGACACATCTCAATTAAGTTTGGGTTTAAATATATTTACTATTATTGCTGAAAGAGCAAATTTTCAACTATTCACAATTCAGAAAATGTATATTAATATTAGACGAATTAGTACAAATGTAACCTTCTCGGGGAATACTACGATATCAATAAAACTAGGTGAATCTGCAAGTTTAGAAGTGATACTATATAATCTAGATTTTGGTGGTACGATTATATTAGGAGCAAATTTAACTTATAGATGGCAATTCATAGATGGAACTTTAACCGATCCAAACAACGATGGTGTATATGAGGCTACGACACAGGATATAACACAAGTAGGTACTTATATAGTAACAATATATGCTTTTCTGGGTGAAAATTATGATTTTGCTCCCCTTGAGATAGTTATAAGTGTAGTTAGAGAACCAACACCGGATCCAAGCGTATTTATAGGGCTATTAATTGCTGTGTCTATAGGAGCTGCAGTTTTAATAGGGTATATTATTGCTTATCAACGAGTCTTAAAATTCCCAAAAGCTGTTAGAAAAACACGAAAATATAGAAGAACTTTAAAACGAAAGTCAGCCCCAAGTGTACATATTATAGGGAGAGAATCTGCCTTCAAATCACATTATAATAAAAATTTAGGAATATTTACTAGCGGTTTAAAATTGAAGCGTCATTCCGGAATGAAAAAACCTATGAAACAAAAAATAACTCCTGATAAGCCATTAGAACATAAGATGGAACCAGATCAACTATCTGAGAAGGTTATTGAGAAAAAGGGAGAATTGGACGAATTGATTAAAGATCCTTCCAAATAAACTACAATTAAGTATCGATTTTCTTTAACTAACATTCTCTTTTATATAAGCTAAAATTAAAGTATCATGGTAAACACAATCAAAATCTCTAACGAAAGAAATACTTGAGAAAACAAAAAAACCAAATTCAGAGGTAAGCGTAGATTCAGAACAACAAATTGATGATTCCTTAGAAAAAAGAGAATAGTTAGATAAATTAGTTAAAAAATCCAAATTTAAATCTAAAAATTAAGATTTGGAAGCTAGATTTAACTGACATCCTCTGGAATCAATTTTAGATCCCTCAAAAATTATTATTAATTAAATTTAGTAATTTAAAATATATGTAATAATTTCTTAAGTAACTTATTAAATTAAATTTAACCCATTTAGGTTTGAAAATTTTACTTATAAGAATATGAATAGAGGAAAATTCCATTCATGAGACTTAGATATCTTAAAAAAAAGAAAATAACGATTATTTTCTTAATCTCTTTCATTATTTTGTTAAATCCTTTAATTTTCACATTAAATAGTAATGTTTTTACGAATCTTACTGAGTTTCCCGAAAAAAATGAATTGGAAATTCCAAAAAATCCAACCATTTCTGCTCAAGAAACACTAACATCAGTATGGTTTGAAAATCCTAATTTTCAATCTGGAACAGATCCATGGTACTCAGAAATAGATGGAGATGCTGATGATATTAATGCCACCTATAGCCCTGAACATGTTAATTTTGATATCTTGGGAGAAGTAAGAACATTCAATGATATTTCAGGGACTCCACAAATAGGAGATTGGACCGAATTTAATCATTCTGTTAGATCTTTACCTCTTACTCATGAAATTAACCAATACGGGTTAAATGTTTCACATGCTTATGATGAAGGTAATGGAATAGCCCCGAATTCAGGGGATCAAACTGCAACTCTAGCCGGAGTATTATGGAAGAGAAATATAACTATGCCTGTTGATATGTCAGATTATATTATAACTTCTGCTTTGGTTAGTGCAATTGTAAATGGATCCGCTGATCCAGATATTGAAACTTCCAACGATCTTCCCATCATGAATGGTGGATATGCCTCTTTATATGACCATGCATTTTTTTATGCTGAAATTTCAGATTTAAATAATATAGAATCTCATAAAATAGCAGAATATCAAACTAATGATTTAGGAACAGGTAGGGTGGCAAGAGATTCTGCTGATTATTCAACAAGAGTCTTTTTAAATGATACTTTTATGGATCCTAAAAGTGAAAGTGATATAATCTTTTTCTTAAATCAGATTTTTCAACTTGATAATTATAATTTCACAATAACCTTAGGTATAGAAATTGATTGCGAAGATAATTATCCCGGATTTGAATTAGATTATTGGTATTCTCTACTTATTAAATCTATTAATTTTAGTTTCACCTATGAAAAGAAAATAGATCAATTTTCGACTGCCTCATGGAATCAAGATGGGGATCAAATTAGTGATTTAAGTAATGATACTATTATTATAAATGAAGCCACTCTTAATTTTAAATATAAATCTGATGAGGTTTGGCCCGGATCATCTCCAAATTCTGAAATTAGGGCATTCATTAACAATATTAAAATTTCTGAAACTGTAAAGCTTAGTAACGCTAATTCTAGCTTTCAATTAGCAAAAATTGGGGGCTTTGATGTCACTTCAGCAATCCCTTACAATACTAACATAAATTTATCGATTCAACTTTATATTGCTGATGAGTTCAAATTAGATAAAAAAATTTCTATATCTATTGATGACATATATCTTAACATAACATATACAGTTACATTTCCTGATACTCAAACAAACCTACAAATATTTTTTAATGGAAATAACAAAACTCTCAACCCATTTTATGAACATCCTGTTAATGAGGATTTGAATATAACAATTAAATATCCTGATAACGTGGGATCACATATTTCTGGAGCTGTAGTACAACTATCAGGAAATCTTACAGGTATGTTAACTGAAAATGTAATTCTTGAACAATATTCCTTAATTATCAACGCCAGTGAGTTAAACTTAGGAGAATTTCGTTTTGATGTAGTAGCACACAGAATTAATTATGAAGCTAGAAAAATTAGTCCAATTTTAGTTATCAAACAAATTTCTACTGAAAATCTTCAACTATTTCTTAATAAAGAAGAAAAAACAATTGATCCATTCTATGAAATAGCAATTAATAAACTACTAAATATCACGATTAAATACAGAGATTTATCAGGAACCCATATTCCAGGAGCAACAGTTCAATTAACTGGAGATGGAATACTAGAAACTCTTAATGAATCTTCAACGTTAAACCAGTATTCAATAATAATAAATACAACGATAAAATTCAGCCTTGGGGATAATAATTTAGTAATTAAAGCTCAAGAAACAGAACATCAAGAAAAAGTAATTAATCCAAGAATAATATTGAGAAGAATTAACACAGAGATCACACCTGTATCTGGGTCAAACACTATAAATATTAAACCAGGGCAGAGTGCAAATGTAAGCGTATATATAATTAACACCGATTTTAACTCAATAATTAAGGGAGTAATAGTAACATATTCATGGGGACAAAAAAATGGCGTATTAAATGATACAAATAATGATGGAATATATGAACTGATTATTTCAAATATTCCAGAAGGGACTCATTCAATCAATATAACTGCTTTTGGTAGTAATATTTATAATTTTAATAGCTATGAAATCATTGTTACAGCATTTAATCCAAGAGAAAATTTACTCCTTTTTCAAATATTACTTATAATTGGTATTGTTGTCTCAGTAACATTAGGTGGCTACCTATATGTTTACCAAAAATACTTGAAATTCCCAAAAGCTGTCAGAAAAGTTCGAAAGTTTTCCAAAACATTAAAAAAGAAGAACACCCCAAACGTGGGTGTTTTAAATCGCAAAAAAGCTTTTATAATAACATACCGAGAAGTATTAGGTAAATTTTCGAGGTTCCTAAAGGGAAAACAAGTTGAGCATAAATTAATAAGAGAAAAACCTAAAATTGATCTCCCAAGAAAAAAACCGACCAATAATAATAAGCCTGAAATTGAAGATAGAGAAAAGAAAATAACTCCTGAAGATACTGATGAATCAACCGGTTCAAAAAAACAGCAATTTAATCAAAAAAACCATTTAATCAAATTTAGAGCAAGATTCAAGAGCTTCTGGAATTCTATGATTAAATTTAAAGGGAATTATGGCTATTTTTACAAAATTATTCTATTAATAATCATTATTCTAAGTTTACCATTAATTATTCAATTTATGAGTAATACATCATCTTTATCAGGAAAAGCCGAATCAAATATTTTTATTGATAAACTTGGATCCGCTGGTCAACAAACTTTCACAAAACAATGGTTAAACAATACATCTTTTGACGATCCAATTGAACCAACATGGTTTCCTTTAATTGGGAATTTAGGTGATAAAGCAGACGTAAATGCGACATCTACTACTGGTCAAGCAAATTTTGAAGTTTTAGGAAACTTTAGTACGTTTAGTAATGTCTCAGGAGTTCCTCAACCTGGGGATGGATGGAGTCCGTATAGTAATTCATATTTCATTACACCAGACTATTATGAAATTAGTGATATTACTGGGGTTATGGCTAATCACACTTATGATGAAAGTGTTGATCAATCAAGAAATAGACCAAGTATACATTGGAGGTTAAATGTTAGTATGCCAGTTAATATGTCTGAATATATTATTACATCAGTGAATTTAACTGCGATTGTTAATGGAAGTGCAGACACTAACGTTGAAACCCCTCTGGATGATTTAAGTACTGGAGGAACTAGTACTTGGTCTTACACTTATCATGATTATGCTAGATTCTATGTAAAAATTTCAAATTTAAATTATGAAGATCTTAATGAAGTGGCTTATTATCAAACTGTTAACTTAGGAGAGGGTGATCAGTTACATGATGGCAGTGGCACTCTAGCTCCCACATTAGATGATACTTTCATGAATTTAATAGAGGAATCAAGGATAATTTATTATTTAACTAGAGCATTAGAAGATGATAATTTTAATTTTGGAATTACCTTAGGAATTGATATCTATACTGAAGATAATTATAATGATTTGGATTTGGATACATTTCACTCGTTACTTATCAAATCCTTTAATTTAACATTTTCTTATGAAAAAAGGATGGATATATTTACTTCTGTTTCATGGAATCAAAACGCAGACAAAATCAGTGGTCTTAGCAATGATATAGTAATAGTAGATGAAGCATTACTTAATTTCAACTATATAATCGATCAAGATTGGGTTGATTCATCTCCAAATTCTGAACTCAGAATATTAATTAATAATAACCAACACTTTGAAACAGTAAAATTAAGTACTGCTAACACATCGTTTCAATTAGCAAAACCAGGAGGATTTGATATCACTTCCTTAATAACTGATGATGTGAATGTTTCAATTCAACTTTATTTAGCAGATAGTTTTGGGTTAAATCGGACTATTACAGTTTCAATTGATGATGTAACCTTAGAAATAACTTATACTATAATCTTTCCAGATAAGGTTTCCAGCCTTCAATTGAAACTGAATAATGAAAATAGAACATTGAATCCTGATTTTGAGCTAAATGTAGGTGATCAGCTAAATCTTACTATTAAATATTTGAATGAGACGGGTAATCATATATCAAATGCTACAGTACTGCTAACAGGCAATTTTTTTGGAGTTTTGACTGAAAATGTAACTTTAGAGCAATATTTTATTATTTTTAGCACAGATATAATAAACATAGGCATTAATTTCTTAACAATTACAGCCAAAGCAGAAAACTATGAATTGCAATCAATAACTCCAGTTATTACAATTAATAAACTTACATCAGATAATCTACAAGTATTCTTAAATGGTGAGAACAAAACTCTTGATCCGAACATTGAGCTCATTTACAGTGAAGAATTGAATGTAACAATAAAGTATACTGATACTAATGGTTTTCATATACCGAACGCAACCGTAAGATTGATATCAGAGAGTATTACAAATGATTTAATCGAGAATTCTATTTTAGAACACTATACTACATTTTTAAACACAACCGATAGATTAAGAATTGGAGTCAATCAGCTTGCAATCGAAGCTCAAGATCCATCCTATCAAACTGGTTATTCATTAATACTATTATCAATTAGAAAGATAAATCTGGAAATTGAATCCACAACAACTAAAATCATCGAAATGGATGCAGGAAAAGATATTACACTTAGTGTAAGCTTAAATAATACAGATTTTGGAGGCTTTGTCAAGAATGCTGTTATCTGGTATGTATGGGAACATGGAACGGGCACCATGACGGATAAAGATAATGTTGGTATATATACAACAATAATTAATGATGTTTCAAATGGAACTTATACATTTGAGATTACTGTTCTGTTTGTAGGAGATGAGTACTATATTGAGGATTATGAAATAATAGTTGTTGCTATAGCCGAACCTGAGGTGAATTTGTTATTTCCAATACTATTTACTCTCTCGATTATATTAGCTGGTGGATTGGCAATTTACCTTATTGCATATCAAACATATTTAAAATATCCGCGACCTGTGAGAAAAATTAGAAAGTATAGAAAAACTCTTAACAGGAAAAATCCTCCCAACATTGTTATCATCGATCGTGAAAAATCAATAAGAAGGGCTTTTAACATGCAAACATCAGTCACCTCTAAAATAGCCAAATCAAAATCTCTAACTAAAGAAATACCTGAGAGAACGAGAAAACCTAAAATAGAGGCAAATATAGATTCAGAACAATTAATAGATAAATCCTTAGAAAAAAGGAAAGAATTGGATAAATTAGTTGAAAAATCCAAAAATAAACCTAAAAATTAAGATTAAGAAGCAAATTTTAACTAACCTCCTCTTTTACATCAGCTAGAACTATAGTATCATGAAATTTATGATTAAACTTTAAATATTGTTTTAAGGTGCCCTCTTCTTTAAAACCACACTTTTTAAAAAGGTGAATGGAATTAATATTATCAATAGCAATATGGGCTTCAAGGCGGTTTAATTTTAAGTGATTAAACCCTATAATCTTAATTAATTTCAAAGATTTCTTACCATAACCTCTTTTCCAATAAGAAGGAGATATCCATATTCCAATTTCTGCTCTAAAATGTCTCCAGTTAATATTCCATAGATTGATGGCACCAATTTTGATCAATTCAGGTTCACGTAATTCTATTAAGTAATTATATTGAGCATAATTTTCCCAATATTTTGAATACCTTCTAACTAATCGTTTTGCTTCATCTATTGTTTTAATTGGACTCATAGATAAGTATGTGATTAAGTAGGGATTATTCAAACTATTAAATAGAAATTTAATATCGTTTTTCGTTATTTTTCTTAAATAAAGGGATCCTTCTCTAATTTCTTCTATTACTTCTGCATCAAAAATCATAGGAATACAATTAAAGGTAGTTATAACTAGTATCAAAAAAAACCTTTAAATATATTTCAAAAAAAATAGATTTAAAAAAAATTATTTAAGGGAGAAATTATAATCCCCCAGTGAATTTAGGCTCTTTTCGGGTCAAGAAGGCATTTATTCCTTCCATTACATCAGAACTACCGGAATTTATGCCAAAACCCATTTGTTCCATAATAAGTCCAATTTTTAAGGGCACTTGAGTACCAAATTTTACCGATGTCTTAATTATCATTAATGCAGTTGTTGGAGCATGACCTAACCATGACGCTTTCTCATGAACGAGGCTTTCAAATTCATCTCCCTCACTAGCTAGAAAAGACACATATCCCCATTCATACATTGTTTCTGCAGATTCTCTTTCCCCAAAATATAGCATTTTCATGGCTCGACTTAACCCTATTCGACGACTCATTCTCTGGGTTCCACCGTTTGCGGGGAAAATACCTCTAATAATTTCTGGAAAGCCAAAAAAAGATCTTTTAGTAGCAATAACTATATCACATACTAGACTAAGTTCACAACCTCCTCCAAAAGCATATCCATCAACAGCTGCGATCAATGGTTTGTTAAATTCTTCAATTAAATCATAATATTTATGCTTAGTATACATAGCATGTTGCATATGGGAGGGTATATTTGGTTTTATGCCTTTTCCAAATGAAGCCGCTAAATCTGCTCCCGAAGAAAATGAAGCCTTTTTTGTAAAATCTTTAGTTCCCCTTAACACTACACAACGCACCGTAGGGTCCATTTCCATGGATTCTAAAGCATCTACAACTTCTT
>LAZR01002159.1_pt1 | contig 11677 bp, 8 predicted proteins | sample 329461 | NCBI WGS metagenome assembly LAZR01 (sample SAMN03002196, study PRJNA259156) | marine sediment metagenome | biome: sea floor; feature: Hydrothermal impacted sediments; material: marine sediment; isolation source: Loki non-amplified sample from Loki's castle hydrothermal vent sediment ...
ATTGATGATGACGAATACCAAAATAGAGACGACCCAAAGGGTTAACAGCATCGTGAAAAATCGCCACACAGCATATTTAAGAAAGATCATCGGCCTACCTGTACATGTGGATCGTCGAAATAGAATTCGTCGATGCGATGGATGCCAAAATGGGCGCCGGGGTCGAACGCCCAGATGCCTTCATCCGGGACGTTCCGTAGCCGTTTTGATACCACTATGGGTTGCGGTGCCTCCGAAATGATGCCGATCCCGAATTGCTCTTGCGCGTGAATGGCAAGCATTTTTTGCCAGATTCCCAAACGTTGTTCGGGGCTTTGCGTGTGGTTCCAATCATTGGCCAGCAGCATCAACCGCTTTGCGGGCTGCATGTCGGGCGCATAACCGCCTTGGCCGAGCGTCTGATAATATTGCCCCCACATCGGCCAGGCAAAGAATTCTTGGTTGGTGGGTGCCAGATACATCGGTGATGTGGAGGATCGCGGTATGCCATTGTCCCATCCAAACCAGACCGAGGCCATCGTGGTGCCTGCGTAGATACGGTTGCGCAGAATGTCCCTGTCCAAGGGCCGCATGATCAAACGGATGCCCAGGTCGCGCCATGTATCGGTAATGATCGTGAGCGCGTTTTCTTCTTCGCTTCGTTCGCCTGAGGTTTCGATCACGAATTCCATCGGGCGGCCATCTGGTAGCTTGCGAAGCCCCGAAGGTGTGCGATCGGTCAGGCCCATTTCGTCAAGCAACGCATTGGCCTGATCGATATCGAAAGCAGCCCAAGCCTTCATGTTGTCCTCGTTGTATAAGGGACTTTGGGGCAGCGCCGTCATCCCGCCTTCCAGAGCCAGCCCGAAGTACAGGACCCGGTTGATCATGCGGCGGTCGATGCCCAGGCTTAAGGCATGCCGGAACCGAACATCACGCATCACCTTACGCCACACGGGGTCGGCGAAATTGAGGTTGGGGTAGATGGCTATCTGGCTGGCTGCGCCATTTGCCCACAGCAAGGTGCGATAATTTCCGCCGTCAAACTCCCCTTTTTTCAGGATCGAGATATCAGGAAAGTCCAATCCCCGTGCCTGTAGATCGGTCTCGCCCGCATTCGCTTTGGCGGCGACAAGACCGCTGCCGACAACAGTCATCTCAACCACATCGATATAGGGCAATTGCACGCCTTTGCTGTCTATGCGGTGGTAATACGGATTACGCACAAACAATAACCGCGAGCTGTCATTATCCGACGTATTAATCCATGGCTGCAACGTAGGCAGGGCAGGGTTGTCATATTTGTACATGCTGTCGCGTTTGTTATGCAGAGCGGCCCAGCTGTTGACCCGTGCCGCCTTCACTTCCTCAAACAGTGCGTCAGGATCAGCGAATTTTATGTGAAATTGCGACAGATAGTGCGCGGGCCGATAGATAAACGGCGGGCTGGCCTGTGCTAGTAAGGGCAGGAAGTTGGGGTTTGGTATCTCCCATTCAAATACGACAGTTTCCGAGTCTGGAAAGCTGACCTTACCCAATTTGTTGTCGACGATCATGAAGTCAGGCGGGCCGCTCGGGGTTATATCGGGGTCATTGGCCACATACTTCCACCAATATTCAAAATCGGCCGAGGTAAAGGGGGCACCGTCAGACCAACGGTGGCCGGGCCGCAAATGCAGAGTGAACTTTCGATCTTCCTCGATATCTACGGAGGCCAAGATATCTGGTGCAATCGAATAATCCGGTTGATAGCCTACCAGTCTCGCATATCCGTATACCACCATCTGGCGCACATCTTTTGACCGCGAAATCAGCGTCCGCAAGGTCCCCCCCTGGGTCCCGAAACTGCGCCCCTTCGCTTCAAGGTCGACGACCAGAGGCTGTTTTGGCAGGCGCTGTTCGATCGGCGGCAAGTTCCCGTTGTCGACTTCCTGCGACCAGAACGTGCTTTCCTGAACCTCTGGCGGAATAGACTGCGCTCGCAACGGCTGCGCCACAAGCGTTGTCATTATGACAAATGCCATCAAAGCCGGTTTACGCATGGCAGCGCACCATATGGCCGGGTTCCATCTCTCGCAAAGCCGGGGGGCTATTGCCTTCGAAACGAAAGCTTTCAGGCCATAACGCAGGAGAGCCAGCACCTTTGGCAACCAGATCTAGGTCAATAGGGCGGTTGATGTCCGGTTCGGGCTGCGCGGCGATCAATGCGCGGGTATAGGGGTGCTGGGGATTGTAGAATAATGTGTCGGGTGCGGCCTGTTCAACGACCACTCCGCGGCGCATCACGGCTACTTCGTCGGCGATACGTGCAACGACAGCCAAGTCATGACTGATAAACAGATAGCTCAGATTTGCGCGCTCTCGGATATCTTCCAAAAGCGATAGAATTTGTTCCTGAACGGAAACATCCAACGCCGAAGTCGGTTCATCGCAAATTAACAGCTTTGGGTCCAATGTCAGGGCACGCGCGATCGACAGACGTTGGCGCTGTCCGCCAGAAAAAGCATGTGGAAACCGTCGCAGCATGTCAGGGGTCAATCCGACCCAACGCAGCATTTCCGCTGCTTTGTCACGGCGATCCGACGCAGATCCGATGCCGTGTATTTCCATCGGTTCGGTCAATGCCTCTTGCACCCGCATGCGTGGGCTGAGCGATGAATACGGATCTTGAAAGACCATTTGCGCTTGGCGCTGAAACGCGCTCCGTTCGGTACCGGTCATCGTGTGGACGGCCAGTGGGGTTGCCCCCATCGCCGGGCGAAACAAAACTTCGCCCCCAGCGTCAGGGGGTTCAGCCCCGATGGCGATCCGGGCGCAGGTGGTTTTGCCCGATCCGCTTTCGCCGACAATTGCCAACGTCTTGCCACGCGCAAGTTGCAGGTCGATGTTCTGGCAGGCGGGAATGGTGACCGGTTTGCGCCATCCTGCGGCGCGCATCGTATAGGTTTTTGATACGTCCTTTAATGTCAGGATGATATCCTTGTCATTAGATGGCCGGGCAGGTGCCGCCACCTTCGGGATAGTCGGTGCCGCCGCAAAAAGCTTAGCCGTATAGGGGTGGGCCGGGGCTCTTAGGATGTCACTGGCCAAGCCCCGTTCCATCACGCGACCCTTGTGCATAACAACAACTTGCTGCGCCATATTGGCCACGACGCCCAGATCATGCGTGACCAATATGACGGCCATCCCGGTGTCTGCCTGAAGCGTTCGGATCAAACCCAACACCTGTGCCTGAGTGGTCACATCCAACGCGGTCGTGGGTTCGTCTGCAATCAGCAAATCGGGTTTGGCAACCATCGCCATCGCGATCATGGCGCGCTGGCGCATTCCACCGGACATCTCAAACGGATAGCTGTTCCACACCTGCTCTGGGTTGGCGAATCCAACCTCGTGGAACTGCTCGAGTACGACGCGTTTCGCTTCGGCTCGCCCCATGTTTCTATGCAGCCACAAAACCTCTGCTACCTGGTTCCCCAAACGGTGGAGAGGCGATAGCGATCGCATTGGTTCTTGGAAGATCATCGAAATTCTGTCGCCGCGTATCGCTCGCATCGCTTTTTCCGGCAAACTCATGAGATCAACCGTCTGCCCCCGGTTGGCAAATTGGACGGTGCCACCCCGTAACTGTGCCGCCTCGGGCAGCACCTGTAGCACCGATCGGCAGGTCAGTGTTTTACCCGAACCGCTTTCCCCAACCAAGGCCAGCGTTTCCCCGGCATTTACCGAAAAACTCACGCTATCCACCACAGGCGCGTCTTTACCAAATCCGATGGACAGGTCGTTTACATGTAAAAGCGCGGTCATGAGACTCCGGGGGGGGACAGAGAGAAAACGTCGAGCCGGAGTGAAGCCGAAAAAACCCACAGCGTCTAGGGGTACCATGTTAAAGTCCCGTTTCGCTTCACATTGTTAGGTGCAATCCCCATCTATCAAACTTGTCGTACAAAAAAGGAGCAGCAAATGAGCCGCCTAGATATTTTCATCAACCGTATGGTTTCGCAGCGGGCTTGCCTGAACCATGCTGCCGAATTGACAAAAGACCAGCCAGGCCCTGTGTTTGAACTGGGGCTTGGTAACGGTCGCACATTTCATCATATGCGTGAAATCATGCCCGATCGCGATATTTTCGTGTTTGAACGGGCTGTGGCGTCGAACCCTGACAGCACGCCAGCCGATGATAAGCTTATCTTGGGGGATGTTTACGATACTTTACCTGCGGCACTGTCACGGTTCGGCGCGACCGCAGGATTAGTTCACGCTGATCTCGGCGGGCACAACCTAGAGAAAAACGACGCCTTTGCCAAAGCTATTTCGCCGCTGGTCGAACCGCTTTTGACCATGGGGGGTGTGATGGTATCAAGTGACAAAATGTATTTCGAGGATTTGCATGAAATCGCCCTACCAAAAGAGGCGGTCCCAGGCAGATGTTTCATTTATCGGCGGCAGTAGACGAAATTTTACTTTGCTAAGGTGATGTAAATAATAGGTAAATTTTGGGGTAGTGCCGTAATTACGGCGCTGCCCCAAGTTTTGCTTGCAGCTTAAAATTTCCATCCCTAGGGTGCGGCGAGATATAATGAAACGATATTTCGCAGAGTGAAACAATCCTTGGGAGGGATTCATGACCTATATTAAAAACCTTGCGGTTGCCGCCGTGTTCGGTTTTGCCGCGTCCGTCGCAGGCGCTGAAACTGTACTTATCCACGGAGAGGCTGGCCCCAACCGTGGCGCACGCGCCAACGCATTGCAGTGGTTTGCCGACCAAGTGGCCGAACGCTCTGAAAATGATCTGCGTCTGGACATTCAATGGGGAGGAGCCCTGTTCAAATCCAACGCCGCAGTACAGTCGATCGGAGATGGTGTTGCCGACATGGGTTCCGTGATCGCTGTGTATTACCCGCAGGAAATGGCCGGCTATGGCATAGCGGATTTACCTGTCAATAACCCTGATGCCTGGGTCGGCATGCGCGCGACAGATGAATTGATGCGGACCAGCACCGAGATTGCCGAAAACCTAGCGGAAAAAAACCTTGTGTATATCGGCACTTGGACCACTAGCCAGGTGAACATCGGCTGCAAGGGCGATGCGATTCGGTCGGTTTCTGATATCGCAGGTAAAAAAGTGCGCGGCGTCGGTGCCTATGGCAAAGTCTTCGGCGACGAAGGTGCAAACATGGTGAACATGTCGATATACGACGCTTATCAGGGGCTGGACACCGGGTTGATCGATTGCAGCCAAGGCTATTCATATGCGGTAGCCGCGCTGAAGCAAGCCGAGGTGATGGACAACTATACCCTGCTTAACTGGGGGCAAGTCGGTGGCCTTGGCATTTTCATGAATAAAGACATGTTCGATAGCCTGACCTCCGATCAGCAACACGTGTTGACGGCGACGGGTGAGGAAATGTCCGATGAATTTGGCCGGATGATTACCACAGCCAATGACAACGCGATTGCCGCCATGAAAGAGCAGGGCGTTGAGATTATCGAACTGCCGGATGCCGAGCGCATGAAGTTGGTGGATGCAGGGCAAAAGTTCTTGGCCGAATGGGTTGATACCGCTAATGCAACCGGCCTTCCCGGACAAAAGTTGTTGGATGACTATCAGGCGCTGATCGTCAAATACACCGCTGAGCGTGACACCAACGGATACCCTTGGGCAGCGAAAAACAACTAAGACAAAGCTTTGGGAGGAGCCGGGACCATGTTGGTACCACTTGAGAAAATCCTGTTAGGGTTGGGCGCTGCTGCGGTCATTCTGCTGGGTATATTGATCACTACCAACGTGGTCGCACGGGCGGTATTTGCGTCCAGCGTGCCAGACAGCGTTACAATGGTCCGAGAATTGATGGTCGCGGCCATTCTCTTGCCGCTGGCTGCTGCAACTGCCAATCGCGCACACGTAAGTGTCGCGTTCATCTCAGACCGGTTTTCGCCTATGTTGCGATCTTGGTCGATAGTATTGGGGTCGGTCATGGGAATGATTGCCTTGGCCGCCCTAATCTATGCTGGTACCCGAGAATTCCTGAGCGTTTGGGAAAAGGGCAGCTTTTTCTATGGTGATTTGAACCTGCCCAAGTGGCCGGGGCGGTTGCTGTTTGTAATTGGGATCACCGCGTGCTGGCTGCGGCTGGCAGAGCTCGCCATCCGCGATATTCGCACCATCCTGTCAGGCGGCATCGTATCCGATGAACAAGATCACACAATAGAACTGCTTGCCGAAAACGAGGTGCTGTAATGGATGCGTCAACCATTGGCCTGATCGCGTTCGGCGCGGTTCTGTTGCTGCTTGCCTTGCGGGTGCCGATTGCATTTGCGCTGGCCAGCGTCGCGACTATCGCCACTTTCTTTATTTTCGCGTTTCGTACAGGCACCTTTATGCCGGAACGTGCGATCCGAGCCACCACTTCAATGGTGTTCTCGAACTCGTTCGATCTGATCCATTCGTATGACCTATCGATGATCCCACTGTTTGTGGCATTGGGCCACATAGCCTACCGCGCTGACATCACAACAAAAATTTACCACGCGGCCAAGGTCTGGCTGACCCGGTTGCCCGGTGGCGTCGCGATGGCAAGTGTTATGGGCTGCGGCGGCTTTTCCGCCATCACAGGCAGTTCAATCGCCTGCGCATCCACGATGGGCAAGATTTGCACACCCGAGATGCTGCGCATGGGCTACGACCCACGTCTTGCCACCGCATCAGTCGCGGCGGGCGGCACCTTGGGGTCGTTGATCCCGCCATCGGTGCTGTTCATAATTTATGGCATTTTCACTGAAACTTCGATCTCTTCGCTGTTTCTGGCCGGGGTTCTGCCGGGGCTTCTGACTCTTGCGGGCTTCATTCTAGTGATTGCCGTCTGGGTCTGGCGCTCGCCAGAGATCGCGCCTTCTACCGCGACGCGGTATTCGACCAAAGAACGATTTGCTGCCGCTGCTGAAAGCTGGCCCGCCGTTTTGCTTTTCGTTTTAATTATAGGCGGCATATATGGCGGGATTTTCACAGCAACCGAAGCCGCTGCGGTCTGCGTAGTTGCTGCAACTTTGATAGGTTTTGCGCAGCGTAAACTGACATTGCAAGGCCTATGGGACGCGGTGAAGGAAACATGCATCCAAACATCGGCGATCTTTTTCATCGCGGCAGGGGCCAAGATATTCGTGGCGTTTATCGCACTGACAAACGTCGCACCGATGATCGTGAACGTCGTGGCACAAGCTGAACTGTCAGTGGTTGTGTTGATGCTGGCGATTGCCGCAATCTACTTGCTACTTGGCATGTTCCTTGATCCTATCGGGATTATGGTGCTGACATTACCGCTGATGATCCCACTGGTCGAAAGTTATGACCTGAACCTGATCTGGTTCGGTGTCGTAGTGATAAAGCTGTTGGAGATCGGCCTGATCACGCCCCCGGTCGGGTTGAATGTATTCGTCATCGCCAACGTGGTGGGTAAAGACGCACCTATCGACAAGATATTTGCAGGTATCACACGATTCCTGAGCGTAGATATCATAGTGCTGATCCTCATTATGTCGTTCCCGATGATCTCTTTGCTGATCCCGATGGCGGCACGATGAGCGGTGAAAATGTAGATCGCAAGTTTGCAAATACGCTGGCGAGAGGACTGGCCGTGTTGCGGGTTTTTCGGGCCAGTGACAGTGGTCTGACCCACGCGCAAATCGCCGAACGTACCGGCCTGCCAAAGCCTACTGTGTCGCGGCTTACCTATACTTTATGCGAACTTGGGTATCTCAGCCACGGAGGCCGAAATGACCGGTTCCGGTTGGGCCCATCGGCGATAGCGTTGGGGTCAGTTGCTTCGGTGGCGGTGAGCTTTCTGGATCTGGCCTCAGATGCCATGCAGCAGCTTGCCGATGATACAGGTACTTTGACACTTGTCGCAGTGCGCGACGATGCCAAGATGATGCTGGTACGCACATGGCGACCGCGGAACGCGTCGACAATATGGCTGGAGCCGGGGCACCGGATACCGGTCTTTGGGTCGTCATCTGGTATGGCCGTCGTGGCGTCACTTAGCGAAGAACGGTTTGAGCAGTTGACGCCCGAACCGGATATGCGAAGGTTCCGCGCGGAGGGGTATACACAATTGATAGGACAAGGCTTTGCCTATGCGCTGGAGGGCACGCGCTATGCCAGCACCATCAACGCAGTTAGCGTGCCTTACTTCGCCGATGAATTTGGCGAACCGGTCGCTTTTACGGCAGGCGCAATGCCGAACGATCTGTCCGACATGCGTATCCAAAACGAGGTTGGACCAGCCTTAAGGGAGGTCGTGCGCGGGCTTGAGAACCGCACGGGCCGTATCCCGGCACTGAGCCGACGAGATTAATTCAAGACCAAGGAATGTGCTAAATGACTGACGAGATTGGATATACCCGCCACGGCGATGTGGCCGTTCTACGGATCAAGAACCCCCCGGTCAATGCGCTGTCCCATGCTGTCCGTGAGGGGCTAGTTGCCGGTATGGACCAGGCCGAAGCCGATGAAGGTGTCAAAGCCGTTTTGGTCGTTGGCGATGGCCGAGCGTTCATCGCAGGTGCTGACATTACCGAGTTTGGCAAAACCCCGCGTGAACCGTTTCTACCCGATGTCTGTGCGCGGATCGAATCTTCGCCTCTGATCGTCGTCGCATCCATGCATGGTGTGTCGCTTGGCGGCGGGCTCGAAATTGCCATGTCAGCACATTACCGCATCGCTCAACCCTCGGCCAAGGTGGGGCTGCCCGAGGTTCATTTGGGTCTGATTCCCGGTGCCGGTGGTACACAGCGACTTCCGCGTTTGATCGGCGTGGATGCTGCACTTGATCTTATTACCTCTGGCCGCCAAGTAAAAGCAGACGAGGCCGAAACTCTCGGTATAATTGACAAAATCATCGAAGGCGATCCTCAAGACGTTGGCTTGGCCTATGCTGAGAACCTGATCGCAAACGATGCGCCAAGACGCGCCATAAGCGAAATGAAAGCGCCCGCGCCTATCGACTGGGACGCTGCATATGACGGTACCTTGAGAAAGGGCCGTGGCCAGATTGCTCCGGCGCAAGCTGTTCGCGCAGTGCAGGCATCGGTCGAATTGCCCTTCGATCAGGGCATGCAAGCCGAACGCGAAATGTTTATGGATCTGATGAAGACAGACCAGCGCCAGGGCATGATCCATGCCTTCTTTTCGGAACGCGCCGTCGGTAATCTACCCGAGCTGAAAGGCGTAGAACCTCGAGCGCTGCAATCCATTGGCATCATCGGTGGTGGCACGATGGGGGCGGGCATCGCCACTGCTGCGCTGCTGGCAGGGTTCAATGTGGTGCTGATCGAAATGAAGCTAGACGCCGCCGAAGCCGCACGCGGGCGTATATCGAGCAACCTGTCAGGGGCGCTGAAACGCGGTAAAATCTCGGAGTTGCAGTTCAAGACATTGACGACGGTCGCGTTAGAGGTGTCGATCAACTATGACAGCCTTGCGTCGGTTGATCTGGTGATCGAGGCCGTATTCGAGGATATGGCGGTGAAAAAGGATGTGTTTGGCAAGCTTGATGCCGTGTGCAAACCGGATGCGATCCTTGCCTCGAACACTTCGTATCTGGACATCGACGAAATCGCCGCCAGCACGTCGCGCCCCGAAAGCGTGATTGGTCTGCATTTCTTTTCTCCGGCCCATGTCATGAAGCTTCTTGAAATTGTTGTCGCTGACAAGACCGCGCCGGACGTGGTGGCGACGGGGTTCGCCCTTGGCAAAGCATTGAACAAGATTTCGGTTCGGGCCGGTGTATGTGACGGATTCATCGGTAACCGGATTCTCGCGACCTACCGCACGGCGGCTGATCATATAGTGCTGGACGGTGCGTCGCCTTACCAGATCGACAACGCGTTGGTTGATTTCGGTTTTGCGATGGGGCCGTTCGCCGTGGCTGACCTCGCGGGGCTCGACATCGGGTGGGCCACGCGCAAACGCAAGGCCCCGACACGCCATGCCGCTGAACGGGTACCAACATATCCCGACAAAATCTGCGAATCGGGCAATTTTGGTCAGAAGACCGGTAAAGGTTTCTATGTCTATGAGGCGGGAACCCGTGGCGGGGTGCCGAACCCAGAAGTTCCAGACCTGATCGACGCCGAACGCGCAGAACGCGGCATCACACCGCGCGATTTTACCGACGCGGAAATTGTACGCCGTTATATGGCGGCAATGGTGAACGAAGCGGCGAAACTGCTGGGCGAAGGCATCGCCAAGCGCCCCCTCGACATCGATATGGTGCTGCTGTTTGGCTATGGCTTTCCGCGGTATTGGGGGGGACCGATGAAGTGGGCCGATCTGCAAGGACTGCCCGCGCTGCTGGCTGACATCGAAAGGTTTGCCACGGAAGATCCTTGGTTCTGGCAACCCGCGCCGTTGCTGACACAGCTTGTGGCAGAGGGTCGCGCATTCGACGATTTGAACAAAGATGCTGCAAAATAAATGAATTTGGGCGCATGCCCGACCGACATCAACCGGAGGAAGACAAATGGATCTGAGCTATAGCGACGAAGAAAAGGCATTCCGCGCCGAAGTGCGGGCCTTTCTTGAAGAAAAACTCCCCAAAGAAATGAGCGATAAAATTCGCAAGGGAGAAGAACTGGGGAAAGAGGGTCAGGAACGCTGGCATGCGATCCTGAACAAGCAGGGCTGGCTGGCACCGAACTGGCCGAAAAAATTCGGTGGTGCTGAATGGGACGCCGTTCAGCGTCACATCTTTGAAGAAGAAGCCGCCGCTGCCTATGCGCCGCGCATCGTTCCGTTCGGCCTGTCGATGCTTGCGCCGGTCTTGCAGAAATTCGGTTCTCAAGAACAAAACGACTATTGGCTGCCGCGCATCCTGTCGGGCGAAGACTGGTGGTGCCAGGGCTATTCCGAACCGGGTGCGGGATCGGACCTCGCGTCCCTGAAAACGATGGCTGTGCGCGAAGGTGACCATTACATCGTCAATGGTCAGAAGACATGGACGACACTTGGGCAGCACGCCAACATGATCTTCTGCCTTGTGCGGACAGACAAAGACGTGAAGCAACAGGAGGGTATCTCGTTCCTGCTGATCGATATGGATACACCCGGCGTCGAAGTCCGCCCGATTATCTTGCTGGATGGTACCCACGAGGTGAACGAAGTTTGGTTCACGGATGTGAAAGTGCCGGTCGAAAATCTGGTTGGCGAAGAGAACAAGGGTTGGACCTACGCCAAGTACCTGTTGACCCACGAACGCACAAACATCGCGGGCGTCGGGTTCTCGCAAGCCGGTCTGACAGCGGTCAAACGGATTGCACGGGCTGAAATGTCTGGCGGCAAGCCGTTGATGGAAAACCCGCATTTTGCCGCACGTGTTGCGCGGGTTGAAATCGATCTGATGGCGATGAGCACAACAAACCTGCGCATCGTCTCCAAGGCGGCTTCTGGTGCCGCACCGGGTGTTGAATCCTCGATGCTGAAGGTCAAAGGCACGATCATCCGTCAGGAAATCAACGATTTGGCCCGGCGTGCTGCAGGTGCTTACGCGATGCCATTTGCATCCGAAGCGATCGAAGGGTCGAATCTTGCCCTGCCTGATCCGTTGAATGCCGGTCCCGTGGCCGCGCAATATTTCAACAACCGCAAACTGTCGATCTTTGGCGGCTCGAACGAAATTCAGCGCCAGATCATTGCCAAAACAAC
>LAZR01002160.1_pt1 | contig 11677 bp, 9 predicted proteins | sample 329461 | NCBI WGS metagenome assembly LAZR01 (sample SAMN03002196, study PRJNA259156) | marine sediment metagenome | biome: sea floor; feature: Hydrothermal impacted sediments; material: marine sediment; isolation source: Loki non-amplified sample from Loki's castle hydrothermal vent sediment ...
TACGGTGAGCGCTTTACACAGGCCATGGCCTGAAATTGTTCAACCGCCCGCCCACACACGGAATTCCTGACAGGGCCTGGAAGTTCGGCACGTAATCGTACTTCTGCGCGGCTTCGTCTGCCTCGTCCGCCCCGAACAGCGGCATCGGGTTCAGCCTTTTCGCCTGAGCTTTCGTGATGGGCCAGGTACCCTCTTCACGCTCAGCCTTCGGAACACTTGATTTGGGGCGGCCATAACGGTGGATTTCCTCCGGCACCACGACGAACCACATGTCGGGGACGGCCTCCTCCTCCCGCAGATATTTTCGGAGCGCCATCTCGTATAGCCCGACCGCCGAATAAATGGCCTCGGACCGATTCCCTATCCGGATCAGCCTCGACAACTCGTCAGCGTCGACGTGACATGATGCGAAGGGTTCGGCACCCCACACAGCACCAAAGACAGCCTCGAAGCCTGGCCACATGTAGGTGTTTGCGGGGTTTGCGACTTCAGGGGCTGCGATGGGACGGGAGATTTTCTTGACCCAACGGCTGTATCGTCGAATCCCGGCTTCGGTCCCTATCACACCGACCCGCATATGAAGCGGTGACTGTCGGTCGTTGACGGGACCGAAAAGAAACAGACCGTCCTTGGGGTTCGTGGCCACCTGTCTGTGGCCGAAAGTCAGGAGTGGTTCTGAAACGAAGTAGCTCCTCCAGCGAGCGCCATCCGTCATAGGACATCCTCTTCGTCGAGATCATCCTCGAATGCATCGTCCAGAGGTTCGACGGGTTCTTCTTCGGTGATGTCTATGTCGCCGAGGATGCGCATCGGGCTTTCAAACTGGAAGCCGCGTCCGGCGACCTGGAGATCGGAATCGACCCCAAGCGGGATGGTGAGGTCCTCACCATTTTCAGACAGGAACGCGTAGAACGCTTCGAACAGCTGTCGCCAGTTCCCGTTCCACCAGGATTTGCAGAACCGACGACGGGCCTTTGTCATCTCGTCAGGCGCGATCGGTTTCCAATGGTCATCGGTGAAAACCACATAGGGCCGAAGCTTGATGTAAGATTCATCCTCGAGTGAGAACTGCACCGAGATCCCGAAATGCCAGTTGAGCTTCAGCTTGTCGCTTCGCCCCACAACCAGTTTGTGGGTGCGTTTCCCCTTCGCGTTGACGTATCGGACCTTGTTGCCTTCGATTACGCCATCCTTGAAGTAGAGTACCTGTCCGCGGCCTGTGGCGTAGGGAGCCAGCCCGTGCCGGGTAAGGTGAAGTTCAAAAGATCGGCGGACCAACTCAGTCACGAAACTTCGTGCTTCTCGTCTCCTAGGAAGAGTCACGCTGGGGTCTGAGGCGGTCAGGAAGTCGGTGAGGGGCAATATCTTTCGAAGACGAATGCCGAATGAATCCCCAAGACCGTCTTGGAGGACGTCCGCATCGGCAAAAGAGAACACCAGTCGATGCAGCAGACGGGTCGGCTCGGGAATGCCTGCGAGGGCGCCCGGTAGGTTTCGTTGCGATCCTTCGAACTCGTATGCCTTAATGGTAGCAGGAAGGTGGGCCACGCGAAGCATGTTGCTCAACAATGGCTCCGGATTGGCTTCTATGGCCTCGTCGCCCATCCTGACTGTAGTGCGCCATGCGTCAAAAGCGCTGGAAACGTCACTGACTACCTTGGGCGTGCCTGCTTCAGCTAATTCATCGATCAGGTCACGAAGACCTCTGCCCCAACCTCTTGAGAAATCGATCGCGTGCCGTTGATGAATGGCGATCGGGAATTCACCATAGTCGGTTTCATCGATGCGAAGCGGGATGATGAAGTCCGAGGTCCGTCCGAGCTTCTTGGCGACCGTATCCGCCACAGATTGTTCTGCCGCGGCACCTGTCTTGCCTAGATCGAGGCTTGCCTTTGAAATCACCGCAAGGACGTTCACGGCCTCATTCCGAATTACGTCCTCGATCTTCCTCCAGAACATTTCGCCGCCGCGCAGATTCAGCACTTCGGCCCAAACCCGGTAGCCTTGAGCCACAAGGCGCGACCCCAGCCATATGACGAACTCGTCGTCTTCCGGGGTGGCATGGCTAATGAATATCGTCGAACGAGCCGCAGCTTCCACCTGTTCGACGACATGTGACATGGCTATTCCAACCGCCCTTCGATCGTCATGAGGCCGCCTTGCTAAACCGATCGATCAGCGACCTCACGAGCTTGACCAGCTTTTGTGGATCTCGCTCAGTCTCAAGGGTAGTCAGATTTTCATCGCTTGGGCGCCTTGCCTCAGGACCCGAGAACGGGATTTTCGATCCGCGTAGTTCCTTGGCGATCTTTGAAGCGGTCCCTCCTGTCGATCCAACAGGCAGAAGATATGCACCTTCCTTCTTGGCAGCCTCGAATTCTAACATCACGCCGGCGGCGTCGATGATTTTTCCATCCATCTTGGCGCCTCCAATGAAAACGACAGCCCCGGCGGCCCTCGCCATATCATTTCTGAGAATTCGGTAGGCGTCTTGAGCATCCGCCAAATTCTGCGGGAAGGGGCGAACTAACAAACGGTTCTCAAGACCCCATGAACCACGCTTGCGTAATTCTTCCAGAAACGCCTGCACGCTCCAAGCGCCGACGCCCAGACCCATTCCAGACACTAGATCGTATTTTTCGGCTACCGATGCGCCGACGGCTCTGGATACGTCTGCGACAAACTGGTGATCTCCTTCGCCCTCCGGCCAACTTCCACTAATCCAGACTCGTCTTGCAGCGACCCGCCGTTCCACCTCGCGAAGGAGATCGGGAATCTCGTCCCAGGCGTTCACTTCGATAGTCTGAAGCCCATAACGTTTGAGATCAGTTGCCCAGTGACGGTGCTGGTTTAGACGGGCCTCGAAAATGGGTTCTTCGTCGGCCGCAAAATCGCTGCGCTGCGGAGGCCTCACGATCGCGAAATGTTCGGGCGGATCTCGGAAACTTTCACGTATCGATCGGAACACATGGCTAAGATTAGGGTCGCTGAAGCTGAGGCCGAGGAACAGCATCGACATACTGGTCAAGTTTCCCCTCAGCAGATCGATGAAGGCTCCGCGTTCCTTACGATAAAGATCGAAATCATCGGTCGATATTACGACGTCCGTCGGTTCCGTGACCGAGCCGTGCATCTTGTAAATGCTAACATGCCCAGGTTTTGCTCGAAGTGCCAAATCGTCTGCCCGAGAGATAGCGTGTTTCGGACGACCGATCTCTTCGCAGGCCCGTTCGATTAGGCGATCGAAGTTGGTTGTCCAGAAAGAGCGAACTGGGAGCCTTGCAAGAATCCTGACGGTTTCGGGAATTGGTAGGTCATCCCCGATTTCATCGCGAATGACCTTTGCGACGCGCCCCTTGCCACCCGTTGAAGCGACGCTCCACTGCGCCAGGGCGGTCAGGTCCTGGATGTCATCGATATTGACATCCAATTCCTGACCGATGTCCTTCAGTAGCTCTCTCCAAGAAGGATAGCCTGCAGCCATCGATGTTCCAGCGCCGACGAAAACGCAAGCTGCCTGATCTACTAGAGCTTCAGGAAACGAGTCGAGAAACCGCTTACGAGCAGCATTCATCGATTGATCGTCCGTTTGCCGATAGCTTCCTCGATCCACCCGTCGATGCTTCGGCCGATCGATGCATAGACCTCGGAACCGGTATTGCCGGCGGGGGTTTTCAGGACTGATGCAACCCTTAACACATCAGTCGCGAAGGGGCTCCCGCCTTCTAGAGAGTTTCGGCCCTCCCTATCGTTCATTTTGTGTATCCTGATCCCGAGCAATCCCCGTCCTGTGTCCAGAGCTTTTTGAACCTCGTATCGAACCCATCGACGTTGAGAAGTCCGAGATCCGATCAGAACGACGACACAACTTCTGTTCGCCATGTTCCGATCAATCCAGTTTTTGATCGCGTTGTCGCCTGCGTTTTTGACCTTTTCCCACTCATTGGTAGAGAGAAGCTGCTGACCCTCTATGGCGCCGATCTTCCTGATCTGCATGACGCGCCAGTTGTCGCGCTCATAATCGAAACTCAGAAAAACCCGCCGGCCCATGCGTCGCTCCAACTTCTAATCAATGATCATTTAGTCAGTCCAAATCTCTACTTCAACATTAGCGATAATTTGAACTGTGAAGAAGTAGCGGTCCTGGCTCGACGTTTGGAACGCCGTTCCATATGTAGGCCCCTTGACCTACCACTGAAGATTTCTTCCATCTGAGATTAGAGTGCGGGCCTCGATTGAAGGACGGCCAGATGAAGAGAAAGCGGTTCGCGGAAGAGTAGATCATCGCGGTTCTGCGGGACCCTGATACCTCGATCTCGGGCCGTCGGATTGCCCGGGAACTCACGGAACTGATCGTCCAGGGCGGCAAGCCAAGCATGATCGTCTCGGACCACGGCACCGAGTTCACCTGGAACGCTATCCTCGCCTGGTCGAAGAATCACAGGATCGAATGGCACTATATCGCGCCGGGCAAGCCAATGCAGAACGGATTTGACGAAAGCTTCAACGGCCGGATGCGATGAACTCCTGAACGAAAGCCTGTTCTTCGGCCTCGGCCATGCCCGAAACGTCATCGCCGAATGGAAGGAGGACTTCAACACCGCCAGGCCGCATTCCTCGCTCGGCTACCAAACCCCGACGGCCTATGCCGGGATCATCACCGCAACCCACGCATCAGGGTGTAACAAAAACGGCAAAGGCTCTGATCGCCAATGGATGACAGTTCAGTGGCAGGTCAGTGTCGACCGACCGATTTCCCGATCGATCTAGCCCGGTGCAATCGCACTCTACGCTTTCCTACTGGCTTGATTGGGCGAACGTATAAAAGTCCCGCCTCACAGCCAAAGCCCGGGAAAAATTAGTGTCCCTGTAACGTTCGGTCTTTTCCACGTCCTTTAGTCTAGGAGCACCCGCTCCAGAGCCTCCATAGCGCGAGGCAATAGCCAAAAGAGAACAGAATGACCGAGAATCAGACTGAATACCGAGTCGACGAAGAAATCGACATCGCCGACAACCTCGACACCGAAATCCAGTTGGCGGCTGACGTGGCGACCTGGGGCGATGCATCGCCCCGCGGCGGGCGTGCGGTGATGAACCGCATCATGAAGGACGGCGCGAAGGTGCCGATGTTCTTCGGCCAGACCCTGATCCGCAGCCTGCGCGACCAAGGCTATTCGTCCACGACGTCGGCGCTCTGCGAAGCGATCGACAACTCCATCCAGTGGGGTTCCAAGAACGTCCGCGTCTACTTCCGCCAGAACGGCGGCCGCGGCAACTACCAGATTGACGCAGCCGTACTCGACGATGGCAAAGGCATGAGTCCGAACGTGCTCAAGCTCGCTATGTCATTCGGCGGTTCGCTGAACTACGACAAGCGCAGTGGCATCGGTCGTTACGGGATGGGCATGAAAACCTCTGCCCTCAGCATGGCGCAATCATTCGACGTCTATACCTGGCAGGAGCCGGGGGCCATCTACAGCCTGACGCTCGACGTTGAAGAAGTCGGACGCTCGCGCCTGAACATGATCGAGATGGCTGACCCTCAGCTTCTTGATGATCTCCCTTCCGAGGTCGCCAGCCTCCTTTACAAGCCGATGAAGTGGCCGAATGCCGACGAGCAGCGCCTGGTGGCGCACCAGGAAGAAGATATCACCGAAATCCTCGGCCAGTCGGGCACGCTCGTCTACCTGCCTGATTGCGACAGGATGGACGCCCAGAAGGCCAAAACGCTTGGCGAGCGTGCCATTCGCGAACTGGGACGGGTCTACCGCCGGTTTATCGACAACGGCCTGAAAATTTACGTGAACAACCGCTTGGTCGAGTCGTTCGATCCTGCATATTGGTCGCAGAACTCACGGCATGCGGGGGTGGAGGGCCTGAAGGAGACGCGGTCGCGTCTGGTGACCGCGAAGCAGATTCCGATCGAAAAGGCCCCGGGCGGCGACAAGGTGATGGTCTCGGTGCGCGTCTATGAGCTTCCGATCGAAGATTGGTCCAAACAGCCCCGTGCGGTAAGAAAGAACGCCCTGAGGATCTACGACGACCAGGTCGTCACCATCCTCCGGAACGATCGCGAAATGTTCGTTGGTATCGTGCCCGAAATCGCCCGCAGACATAGCGATCTGAACTGGATCAGAATTCAGATCGACTTCACAGGTGAACTCGACGAAGCCTTCGGCATCTCATCCAACAAGCAGGGTGTGCGACCGAAGCCCTATGTTTGGGAGGCTATTTCCGCGGCTATCGGGGGTGACATCAAGAACCTGCGTGAGAAGATACACAAATTCCAGGCGACCGATGCGGCGAATGGTCAGCGCGGTGGGCCTTCGTCGGCGGAGCGCCAGGCGAATGAGGCGGAAAGCGCACAGTCCCTCCACATGGACGCCCCGAACCCGACCACGCCTGAAGAGGAGCAAGCGCTCGAAGATCATCTGAAAGCGCTCGCTATCGTCGTGAAGCACGAAGGCGAAGACGAAGATGCCGCGCTCGAACGCGTGCGGAACTCGCGCTATCTAACGCGCTTCGTGCACGATCCATACTGGCCCTTCTATCATGTGGAATCGCGTGCCGGACGCATTATTCTGACCCTGAACGCCGCTCATCCGTTCTATGACAAGGTATACAGACCCCTGTCGGAGGCGGCCTTGACTGGCCGGTCGGATGATGAACAGGAGGACTCAGGCAACCCCGGCGCCTTCCTGGGGGCCGGCGACGTTCTGACGGGCCTGCAGCTGATGCTGTTCTCCCTTGCGAGGACACAGAGCGCTATGTCGTCGAAGGACGAAGAGCGGGCCCATCTGTTCGACGGGCTGCGGCGTGAATGGTCGAACGCCTTTGCAACCCAGTTGACCATGTAGTATTATTGTACTGTTCGCTTGAGAACTGCCTCCGCCGGCATAGCGTCCGGCGGAGGCACAAGTTCTTGTGCGGGCGGGTCTTAAACCAACGTCATAGCGGCGTGGGACAGAGGTAAATTCATGAAGCCGGATCTTCGATCCCCTTGGGATCACTACGCCTGCATCCAAGCAAATGCGATTTTCGCCGCAGGTTCTGGAGCGGGTCTCGATATAAAGAAATTCGAAAGTGTGGACGCATCGCTCGACGCGATCCTGACCTTTATTGAATCGGGCGACGGTACTAGCGGCGGAAATGAACGTCTGGATCAGGCGATCGAGAAGGCCAGCCAGACGGCAATGAGGGCTTACCGTCGCCGCAAAAGCATCCTGCAACGTCACGGCCGTCATCTGCAGCCTTCCGGACTCGGAAATCCGGAGGCTCTGGTCATCACAAGAGACCTTATCGGCAGGATATCGTCGAACGTCACCGATAGCGATTATCAAATTCTGATCGAGGCTGCCCTCGGAAAGGCGATGTCCGATATCAGTTCCGATTTGTCGGTCGGGACGCTAAGGACCCGACTTTCGCGGCTTCGCAAGAAACTGACCGAGCGAGGCTTGTCCCTTGGACCATCTCCTGCCAGCCGGGATGCCGAGCGCAGTCTTCACTGATCCCGTAAAATCGACGACTGACCTGGCTTCCTCGCGCGTATTGAGTTGACGGACGAAAATGTGGTCGCATCGCTGGGGATCGAAGGCCAGCAGTGGCCTGACGGGGAGAGCGATCTCCTCGTCGGGGGTATCTCGACATGCAGAAGACGGCACGTCGGGATGAGCCTTGCCGGATCGGCCTCGGCACCAAGTCGCTCATCTCGATCAATTACGAATGGCCTTCCTAGCCGCCGGATTCCCTGGCGTTCTTGCGCAAATTCCTTTTGCTCCGCTCGCTCCTGAAGCAGTCCTTCGGCAACTTTTCGATATCCTCGCGCCGATAGAAGGCCGATGCCGGGCTGATCTTCAGGTCAAACGCGGGCTCGATGCCGGCGTTTGCCAGCAGCGGCTGCTGGACCCGCTCATGTGCGCCGATATGGGCCCTGGCTTCCTTCATCGAGATGTAGGTAGAATCGAACTGGTCGAGGTCGGCCGGCGCGAAACAGGCTTTGGGCAAGCCCGTCCGGCTCTTGAGATCGTGTTTGACGAGATGTCCTTGGTCAACCAGGGCGCGGACGACGGCATGGCTCATGCGCAGTCTCTCGATCGTTTCCATCAAGCTGAGGAACCCATCGCCGGACTTGTCGGAAAAGAGGTCTTTGGCCTCACGGACGCTGACGACGATCGAGGACCATTCCTTTTCGCCGTCGAGCACCCCGCGGCATTTCAGGTCGCCCGCCTGCAGGGCGATGATCACCTTGTCGACGGTGGTCTTGACGATGCCGGTTATGTTCATGAGGGATGCCATGCCGGGCTCGACCCTGTCCACGAACGGCGCGGCTCCTTTTAGTCGCGCGAACCATGCGTCGACGTCCTGCTCGAGATGGATGTGATCCCCTTCGGAGGTGGGGCCGGTCTGCAGCCATGACGGCATCAGGCCAGCACAACGCCTGGCAGCAACGGTGCCAGAAATTTATTCCTTGCTCATCCGAAATATTATTGAAGCAAAGTATTTAATTATACTGTAGAATACTGTCGGGCGTCATGAAACCCTGACTCGATTGGGGTCGATTTCCGGCAATATCGCCACCGTAGCCTGACTCAATTTTCACGAAATCCCGACTCTTTGGCGCCCGTCGCCAGAGAAGTCTGACTCAATCCGATCAAGATGCAACCGCCAGACGAATGACGTTTCGCCCCCCTTACCTGGTATCATCGTCCTGATTCGGTTGGGGCACACGCGATGGCCTGAGGATTTGTTGTGCTTATCGCGCATAACCACGGAAAGGATCGTTCGATTCTGCGTGTTGGTCGCAGAACTCACGACATGCAGGCCTGGAGGGTTGGAGACGCGGTCGCACGTAGCGAACTGCCTAGATGCCACCAGCCTTGTTCTCAGCCAAAATAGAGGATGCAGGACCAGAATGAGCGAAGGGGGACGCAACCCAGACTGGACCGCAGATGAAAACAAAACCCTCGTCGACGTCTATTTCGAGGTGTTCAACGACCAGCTTGCTGGCCGCCGTCGCAAACCGGAAGAGATTCGACAGATCCTCCTGGCAAGGGGCGTCGATCGCGGTCGCGGCAGCATCGACTTCAAGCTGGGAAACACATCATCTGTGCTTAGTCGCCTTGGGCTTCCTTGGCTTCGTGGCTTCTCGCCAGCGCCCCATCTACAGCGCGCCCTTTCTGATGAAGTGGAGCAGCGGCTGCCCCCTGCACTTATCTACGCGATCGACCATGATGAAATTTCTCCTGAACCGTTTGGGCTGTCACACACCACGAAGCTATTTGTTGATGTGCCGACGCTGAAACAAAAGCCTGATCTGGTTCCTGAAGCATTCGTTCGCCTGGCCAGAAAATTCGATCCTGCTGCCCGGGACGATCGCAACCGGAAGCTGGGAGAGGCCGGCGAAAAGTTCGTTCTAGAGGTCGAGAAGCGCCGCCTTGTCAGTCTTGGCCTTGATCGCCGGATCAAGGATCTACGCTGGGTCGCAAAAGAAGACGGCGACGGGCTCGGATACGACATCCGGTCCTTCGACGACACAGGCAGGCAGGAGCGTCTCATTGAGGTGAAGACGACAAGGGGCGGCGCACTGACACCGTTCTTCCTGACGGAGAATGAACGACACGTCGCCGAAGACCGGAGGGAGCACTGGCAACTCTACCGCGTCCACGCTTTTGCCAACACGCCGAAGATCTACACAGTGAGCCCACCACTCGGGGAAACATTCAAGCTTGAGACTTCGGTCTGGAAAGTCCGCCCTGGTGGGAAGCCAACAGAGACCACTACAGCCGACGTCCAATGACCGACACTATCGCGCTACGATATCGACGCCGCCGCGCTCGCCAGGCAATACCAACGACTGTCGCCTGAGACAATCTGCCTTGATTTCCTCAACCTGATCCCAATCCGATAATTTGCCAAGGCGCTGAACATCCCGGATACGGACGAGATGCCGCATGGCTAATCAACAGAGGCCGGCGGGTCTTGGGGCTTCTGAACACGTGTACCGATAGGGTTCGAGCCGAAGTCGATGTGCGCCGCCGCTTTCGACGTCCACGACAACATCGCCAAAAGAACAAGTGCTGTGAACTCAAAAGAACGGCGGTTCCTCGAACAGATATTTTCTTCAAGGATGCCTGGGTTGTTTCCCTTGAATTGACCGGCGGATGACGTATCGCGCTCTTTCCACCGCGATACTATCACGTTCGGCGAGGACGGACGCGGCTGCGCGAATCGACGGGTAGACCACGCCTTTGAACTCGATTTCCTTCGACGACGTTTTCCCTTTCGGACCAAGATCGACGGCCTCGTCTGGCGTCATTCCCTTATCAAGTCGAAATCTCATTGTGGAGGTCGCGATTCCGTAGGCCTCGGCAAGAGCGGTAACTGATGACCATTCCTTTCCTTTTGCGCTGACCGGCATCGCATGCGAGCACTCGATGATCTTCTGGCGCGTTGTCCATACGAAATTCGAAGGACCAAGTGACTCTCCATCCCGCTCACGAAAAAGCCTGAGACCAGCCCTGCGAGAAGGGAGAACGTCGGCCTTGAAGCGGTCGTAGTCGCGCCATTCGTCGGCGAGTTTCAGCTTTCCGTTGCTAACCCGCACCAATGTCGATTTATGAATCCGCCACAGATCGTTGAATTCGCTCCCGCCGGCCGCGTCCGGGTGATCCTGAACGGATCGCGGATTTGACGGAATCTTTTCGTCCCTCGAGATGTACCGAGTGGCGATATACAGTGGAACTCCGAATTCGACCGAAAGGGTCGACGCGGCTTTGGCTATCGAAGGGAATTGACGCCCCTCATAGTCGACCTTCCGGCCATGAAAACCACCCGTCTGCCCTCCTTCACGTACATTCATTCCATCCGGCTGCAGAGTGCCTAACTCGCGTATCCAGTACTTCTCCCGATCGGCTAGCGCCTTTTCGTCCTCGACAGTTTCGATAGTTCTGACTTTAAACGCGTCACGCCCGTACTCCGCGATCGCACGGTGAAGGATCGATGCCGAGCCGTCCGCAGCAGCACGGCAATGAAAATCGAAACGGCGTTCGAGCGGCGACGTCGTCAGACCGACATAAAACAATCCGGTCGGAATACACTCAATGGTGTATATCAGGCCCTTTTCCTGGATAACGGGTAGGGAGATAGCGTCGTCGAGATTCCAGCCGCTTTTCATCCGAGCGTGGACGAGCGACTTGATAGCGTCCTTGCCGACAGTCGTCAGGAACCAAGACACTGAGTTGAACGACTTTCCCCGGTGCTCCGGATAAAGGTCGCCATCGTAGACGAATTGACGGCTGCGCCCGGTACCGTTCCGGGCCTGCCACTTCGCCTGCGGAAGATAGAGCGCATCCCTAAACTCCTCTTCCGAGATATCGTCGCCCGTCGCTTCGGCATTCTTCGAGAGTTTTTTTAGCCTCTGCCTAAGCGCAGTGAAATCGACCACGCCTTTTCCGGCAGCCACATGAATGTGAGATAGATAGCCGGGTCGCCCGACTAACAAATAACGGCTCTTTCTCTCACGCATCCAGAAGGAGAAATCGTCTCTGTTCAGGGTCAGCGCCATTAAAACGTTCGTACCGTCCAACTTCTCCTTCGCGATCAGAGGTGGCTCGGGAAAATTGGACAGCGTGCTGAGTGGATTGTCTGCCTGAAGGCGGCCAGGATGGCCGAGATCAGG
>LAZR01002161.1_pt1 | contig 11677 bp, 20 predicted proteins | sample 329461 | NCBI WGS metagenome assembly LAZR01 (sample SAMN03002196, study PRJNA259156) | marine sediment metagenome | biome: sea floor; feature: Hydrothermal impacted sediments; material: marine sediment; isolation source: Loki non-amplified sample from Loki's castle hydrothermal vent sediment ...
ATCGCGATAAGAGCTTCTGGTATATTAAACTCTTGCCTAATAGCAGGATAACTAGGTATTAGCATATTAGCACATGCGATTGATACAAAGAGCAATAACATAACTAAAATAATGGGTGCAAGATCTTTGAATTTAACAGCTGTAAGTCCGATACGTAATCACCGTTTAATCTAAGTTATAATAAATAGCATTTGAATGTTAAAAAAACTTGCAAATACTTATTGTAAAGATATATAGTAGTCTAAAACCGCTTTTACATGAAGCTCAATCGTGTCAAGTAATTTAATAGTTGTATCTTTTTTATTTAAAATTAAAGGTAGTTCTGTACAGCCTAAAATTACTCCGTCTACTTTGTAATTGTTAATTATTTGAATTATTTTATCCTTAGATTCTTGGTTAAAAGAACCAATAACTAACTCATCAAAGATGATTTTATCTATTTCATTCTGTTCTTTTAATGAGGGTGTAATTATTCTTATTCCTAATTTTCTTGAATAATCTTGATAAAAAGTCGATTGCATTGTAAATTTAATTCCCAGTAAGAGCAAATTTTTCATATTTTTATCCAACGCGTTCTCTAGTGTAGCTTTTACGATGCTAAGTAGAGGTATTGCTGTTAATTGACATAAATCATCATAAACCGCATGTGGTGAATTTGCTGCCATTATAATGAAGCTTGCTCCTGAATTCTCTAATGATTTAATACCTGTCATCAGATAATTTACATATTCCTCTTTGTCTTCACCTAATTCAAGGTCGATTACCTTTTGAAAATTTAAACTGAAAATCACAACTTCTGGGTAATTATGGTCATTATATTTTTTATAATAGCCTTGAAGAATTAAATCATAGTATCTTATCGTTGATTCATAAGACATTCCACCTAAAATCCCAATCCTTTTCATTTTATTTTAACCTCCTTTCCCATTCACTTCTCATAATGATCTTTTTCCCATCTTTCAAATAATCTGTAGCTAACACTCCATAAAGATGATCAATTTCATGCTGAACTAGCTCAGAAAGATCATCAGAAAAATCTTCAGTATTCCAATTTCCATTCATATCCTGAAAATCGACTCTTATTTTTCTATACCGTTGGATCTCTACAAAAAATGCAATATCAAAGCTAAAACAACTATCCCATACATCCATTATTTCTTCACTTTTCCATTTAATTATAGGATTAATCATGTAGAATGATTTGTTTGGTAATTGAAAATAGATTATCTTTTTTAATATATCTATTTGAGGGGCAGCGATTGCTCTTCCAGTTTTTTTTGCTTTTTGGAGATATGTAAGTGTGTCCTTTAGGTCTTTAAGATTTGTATTTAAATCTTCATTAAAATTAATCTCATCTACTGATTTTTCTCTTAATTTTGGATTCCCGAGTAGTAATACATCCTTAATTACCATGATAATCAAGAATATACCTTTTATTTAATTTTTTATTATTAACCCGGATATAAAATTGACCTAGTTAACTTTTACATTAGGAAGAAAAGGAGTTAAATAGTAATAATTAGGATATTAAAAGGTTCGTGAAATCATCGATATAAACATTTTTTTGTATAATATTTATATATTCTAATTCATATAATAATTATAGAATTAAAATTTTAAAAATGGTGATGTGAAAAAAATGAGTAATGAAAAAGATGTTTTACTTCATATAACTATTTCTAGAGGATTGAAAGATAAATTAGAAGCAATGAAAGGGAAGTCTACATATAGTACAATTACGGGATTTGTTAGAGAAGCAATTAGGGATAAATTAAGAAGAATGGAAAATCCTAATATTTTTAATCCTGGTATAAATCCTGAAACTTTAGATAAAATCTATAAACTCCAGTTAGAACAAAATATCCTTTTAAAAGCTAATATGAATCATAAAACAACAATAAATGGGAATATGAAAGAACTTGGAAAGAGACTTAAAGGCCAACAAGTAGAATTGTATAAAGATAGAATCGTTTCTATACTTAAACAACAAGGATCTTTAAGAGTAGAGGGGATAAGTGATCATACAGATATAGAGGTTGATGAGATCATTAAAGTTCTTACAGTTCTTCAAGAACTAGGTAAAGTAGAATTAAATATGAAAAATGGGAGATGGATGAATATATGAACAGTAATCAAGAAATAATCGATAAATATCTAGACCGAATAGAATCAAAACAATCTAGAGCTAGTAGAAAATCAAGCATACATAATTTTTTTGGTAAAGATAAATACAATTATTCTGGTCATATATTTGATATTAAAACTTCTGATCTCCTTGATTATTTTGATGCATTGAAAAAATCCGATGTATGTCTAACTACCAAAAAAACTAAGTGGATTTTACTTACATCTTTTCTTAGATGGGTAGAACAATATTATAATGAAAAGTTCAATGTTCATTATATTATTCCAGATAAACTAATTAGTTGGAATGGTAATCATAGAAAACCGCTTAATTCAAATAAGAAAGTATTAGCTGATCCAAAAGAAATAGAACAAATACTTCGATATCTTAGAGATAAGGGTAATTTCAAATATTATATTATTTTTAGGTTGTTTGTAGAGACTGGAATGCGAAAGGGAGAGTTAATTCAAATAAAACTGGAGGAAGTAAACTTAGAAGGAAGATATATCAATTCTACTTTTGGTAAAACTGGAGAGAAATATTATTTCTTTACGAAAGATTTTGCTAAATGGTTTAGACTATATCTAAATGAAAGAAAGAAAATGGAATCTAATGATGATTTTCTTTTCCTTAATAATAGAAGGAAACCATTTAGTACTAGAGCTTTTAATCTCCAGTTAAACCAAGTGAGGAAAGTATTAGGAATTACTAAAAACATAACCACACACACATTTAGAAGAACAATTAACACCTTAAGAAAGAAAGTGTGTAAAACTCCTTTAGAAGATAGAGAGAGATTACTAGGTCATAAAACTGGGAAAGTTAATATTGAGAGTTATACCATTATAGATATTGAAGAACATCGAAAAATCTATGATGCTAATTTTCCTTATCCCAATATAACACTATAATTTTTTTTTTCTTATTTTTATTCCTGGTAACCATTTTGTTTTCTTAAGATTTTTAACACAAGTTAAAGTTTCTTCGGATTCTAAATTAACCTTTATTTTTATTTCGAAACTCAAATCCTTAATGGAATTTTGTCTTGATTCTAACACGATATTTGATATTAATTCATAGATTAGATTAAAAGAATCTTCTGATACGATTATATTCTTTTTATTTGTGGAAACTCTCAAGCTTTCTGGTGATCGTATATCTGAACTAAGGAAAAGAATATTACGAGAATAATCGTCTTCCTGGCTAATCCCTTTTTCTTTTTGCTTCAATAGATTTCTTTTAAGGGAAGTAATATAAGGAAGTAAAAAATAGTTTTGATTTGATTTATCAAACAATATATATTCCTTTTTTTCAAGTCTATCTATCTCACGATAAACCGTTCTTTCATTATGACCTAAGTTAGTGCAATGCTTGACCATTTCTGGTTTTTTCTTAGAACTCTGAACGAGAGATTCCAATATATCCATTTCAAGATTCATATCCTTTAACATTTTTTTTTTCACTGTCAAGAAGTGTATAAGTATGAATTGATATTCTCATCTGATAATACAATAAACTTGTTTATAAACATAAAGAGGTCATAAAATATGTCATTAGTAAAAACTTATAATATTTCTCTTGAACCCGAATGCAACGAGAAATGGGAATTAATAGCTAAAGCTGGATTTAGAAAGAAATCCGATTTACTCCGTAAATGGATCAATGAGAATTGGAAGGAGGAGTATAGGAAAGAGGTTGATGGTTCTAATGAGTGAAATCGAAGATCCAATTACTGAAATGCTTATTGATAACATCAAACTACATTTAGAAAAGATTTATGTGAATTCTGATAAGTTAGATGATATTGATAAGGAATTAGAGGGTTTTGAAAAAGAGTAAGTAGCTTTTCAAATGGTGACGCAAATGAAGAACACAACTACTTACCCTACCATAGATAATAGATTGAGGCAATATAAAGATATTCTCAATTTTGTAAAAACTCTTAACCTGGAAGAACGTGAAGAATTAATTAGAGAAATTGAGGTCGATAAAGCTTTTGAGGAATATAAGGATTCGGTGGTTGTAAAAGAATGAAATGGTGGAATGAGAAGCTTAAATATACCCCTTGGTTAAATGATGATTATAATCAATTATCAAAATTGTCTGATTTTAAAGATTTAATTGATGTTAGTGACGACAATCTAGGAGAAAAAGAAGTTAAAGCGTTATTGAAACAATCTCTTAAATTAAAGGATCGAACTCTGATTGATAGAATAAATGAGTACATCTCTTCTGAAACACCAATAAAGAAAAGAACATTAAACAATATTGTAAAGGAATTAACAGATCATGGTAGCGAAAAAAAAGAAGAGCAGAATAGTACTATAAAAGAACAAGAGTTTACTAAGGAAGAAACTGCAATATATGAAGAATGGTTATCTAAGCCAGAACATGAGAAATATGCAGTAATTGATGAGATTATTGATTTTTATGCTGTGGGGGAAAAAGATAAAAAAAACATCAAATTAATTTTCTTTAATTTGTTTGGTTGTTTGATCCCTGAGAAAATAGTTAGTAATACTAATTATCATGGTGATCCTAGCTCAGGGAAATCTTATGGTTGTGATATAGTTCATAATTATCTTTTGCCTAATGAAAGAATTTGGAAAATGGACGGGGGATCTGATAAGATTATAAGATATAGAGACGAGCCTTTTGATATAATTTATTTGCGAGAAATGAAAAAAGATATGAACCTCATTGAAGACATGAAAAGTGTTGGTGATGATGATTCTACTTTTGAATATGTTGATTTTCAGCAAAAAAGAACAATTACAAAGCAAATTGAGAGATCAGGTATAATAACAACCTATTCCTATGAAGCAACACAGAGGGATTATGAGGATCGTTCTTGGAATCTAACTTCTGAACAATCTTATGAGAAAATTAAAAGTGTTAAGAAATTTAGACTTGATATTAGAAAAAATAAGTTACAGAGATATATCCAAGAAAAAAGGATTTTAGACTTATCTGCATTTGTAAAAAACATTGTGAGATATTTTGTAAGAAGAAATGTAACAAAAGTTGTAATTCCTTTTACTGATTTGTTAGACCCGATCTTTTCAAATAGATTAATGAGAGTATTGAGAGATGTTGATAAATTACCCGATCTGATTGAAATCATTACAATATTTAATCAAAACAATAGAGATACATTTGAATATGATGGTAATACATGGTTAATTTCTGAATTTGCCGATCTCAATAAAGCTTTGTCAATTGGCTTAGATTATTTTGCATCTATGTCACTTGATTTAGATCCCGTTAAAAAAGACATTCTTGATTTTATGGAAAAAGAAGAGATATATTCTTATAAGGGTAAAGGAGGAATGGAGATTGAGGATCTTCGAGATAAATATTATACTGTTAAGGAAATACACCAACATATAATTCAAACCAAAAGCCAACACCAAAATACTACATATAATAAACTAAAGAAATTAAGGGGTGATGGCTATATTTCAGTTAAGAAAGTGGAAGGTAAAAAAGCCTTTCTATACCACAAAGAAAAGCATTATGAGGATCTAAAATTAGATTTGGATGAGATCCAAGCAAATGTGGATCACCTTGTAGAGCAATATAAGTTAACATATAAAATAACAATAGAAGAGGAAGAAGAAAAATTAAATAAAAAAGGAAGTGATATAAATGAATGAAAAAGAAGAACCGGTCGTGAATGAAAAAGAAATCCAGGCACAAGAAATAAAGGAATTGACTGAGGAGATTCAAGAAGACAATAAGGAAATATACGATATTATGAAAAAGGATTCATATAAAACCTTATTTCAAGCAGTAAGTAGAGCTTTACATCAAACATTAGAAAATGTTATCTTGAAAATTGAAATTACTAATTTGAATAAAATTTCCTCCAGGCCAATTCCGGAAGAAATTAAAAATGATCCTGGCCCTGAAGATGAAAAAGTTAAAAGTAATTCCTCAGGTAAAAAATCAACAACAACAAAAAAAGAAGATAAAATACCAGATTTTCCACTGGAGAATGTTGATGTAAAGCATAGAACTGATAAAGCGATTTTATTAATTAATGTTGATGATAAGGTAGCCTGGATTCCAAATAAAGCAATGAAAGATATGAATGAGAAAGAGAGAACTGCAGTAATTCATGGTTGGTTTGTTAGTAAAATAGAATGGAAGGATCAAGAACCATTTAATCCATAGAGGGTAAAGAAAATTGAATGAAATGTTGGAATTTTTGTTTGAGTGGGGAAATATCGTTTTTAATCCTTTAGGATACTTATTTCACTTAAAATATAATAAATAAATATGGGAATTTAGAGAGTTAGAACTTTCTCTCACTTGAAAAAAAAACTCTCTTTTTCCCACCTTTTTTTATATACTTGAAAATAAGTTGGTATGTTGGTACATTTCTTTATACTTTTTTGTCTATTTTCAAACTTCTTAAAATTTATCTCACAAATTATCGTACAAAAAAACCTCACAATCATATACTTTTGATAAGCAAATATATTTTTTTTTTATACAATTTATCTCACAAAACATCTTACAAAAGATCATACAATAATATAATAATATAATATAATATATAATCAATAAACCTTGTATACATAATAGAATAAAGATAAATAAATATTCTCACTTATCACCTCTAGTGTGTTGTAAGATAATTGTAAAATCAACAATCTTTTAATTAACATCAATTCATATTATTACTTAGTAAAATGGAGTTAAACCGTATGAAATGTCAAAACTCAAAATCAAAAACGGATCTTAGGGAGGCTTAGTATTATGAGCTATAAGGAACTATTAGGTAAGGAATTAAATTTTAATTATGATATTACTTTTGAAGAAGCCTTTAAAAGATTTCCAGGTATTAGCAGAGAGAATTTTGATTTAATCAAATATGAGTATCGTAGAGATGTTTTAGGTTTGAAACCTAAGATCAAAACTAAGATCAAAAAAAAGTCTAATAATTATACTGAAAAAACTGTGAAATCTGAATTTCACGATCAACCAAAAAAAACTCACGAAGATGGTTTAATATTTGACTTGATAAATTTTATTATTTCATTTTCTGAGAAATGTCAGGAAGAATCCATACCAATATCATCTTATTTATTTTCAGCATTAAAGGATATTGAAAAACAAATAATTAAACTCAATCAAGTATATAATCTTGAATGTATCCGAGAAGTTATAAAGAATTTTGAATTAGTAGATTCAGATTCAGATATAGAGCCTAATACAGATTCTATTCCAGAGCCTAATGACCAAGAAGAATCTTAATATTGAATATTATGATTGAAGACATTACAGAGCAAACAAGCTTAGTAGACACTATTAAAGGCGTATTATCAAGTGAGTTAGAAAACTTTACTAGGAATTATATTAAGGATCATGTTTATATCACCCTGAGAGCTATTAGCTATAAGTATATTGATACTTATCATAGTGTTCCCTTAATGCGATATGAGAAAAACAAACTTATTAAAATCCTTAATATGAAGTTAGGAAGGATATTCACTAAGTTGTGTATTGAGGATATTATGGAGCAATTTAACAGAAAGACCTATAAGAGAATATGAGATAGATCCGATCCAACTGGGTATAACCTTTTTAATAATATGATTGACCTTTTTGATAATTTATGTTTTCAATAACGGATCTATCATGGATCTATCGTGGATCTATCATTGACCTTTTCGAATATCATAAATTACTCTCTATTCACATTCTTTAGTGTCTACATTTAGTATACACCTCAAAATAGCTTCTTTACAGTGGGACAAAATGACACAGTGAAGAAATAGCCTCTATCCACATTATAATAAGAGATTTTCAAGTAAATCTGAGTTTTACTTATAGAATAATAGTATGAGCCTAAATAAAAGGACAATCTCAGTTTGTCCTTTCGTAAGTTCTTGAAATAGTAGTTTTAGGATTTATAATCTCTAAAGCTTATACTACTCCTCTGGATAATAAGATTTCATAAAAGCTTCTATTTGTTTATCTATGTAGTTCTTACCCTTAGTTAATTTATGAATGATATTTTGAAGTGTTAAGAATTCTGATTGTTCTACTAACTGATAACCATTTCTAAACAGATAAGAGTAAATATCAGAATCAATGAATTTAGTATGGAATTTAGAAAACGTTGTGTTTGAACCAAATACTGTTATGTATGCACCGGATACTAAGCAGATAGATAAATCCGGTAGAAATCCGGATCCTTTTTATCAAACCATTAATACAATTCTGACATAATAGTAAATATGATTAGGCTTTTTGGTTAATATATCCTCTAATATTCTCTCTAAGAAGGTCATAATATTATATTAAGAGTCTAATGCTTATAATACTATTCAGAGCTTAAAACAATTATTAACCGAATAGAATAAGGATATAAGCTATTTTAAGGTGTACTCAAATTGAGTACAGTGTAGAATGATAACTCCAGAGGAATTAGAGAATAGACAAAATTGTTAAGGATATAGAAGCAGCATATAGAATTTTATTATTTTATATATAATTCTATTTTATTAGATATTATGAAACTAAATGTATCAGGAACCCTTCTATTCATGTATGACCTAAAAGATAACAATATATGACCAAAAAGATTACAATATATGACATATTATATCAACTTCCGGTTAATTTTATAGTACAAGCTTTATACTCATAGATTAGTGAAACACTTATTTTACGATCTAATAACTATTTCGTGGATATTTAGGTTCCTTTTTTTTATCAATAAAAGGCTCATATTTCCCTTTATTGGCCTTCTTTTTACCATTTCTGATACGAGCCTTAGTTTGCTTTATTTTAGTCATTATATTACAACTTCAAATCCTTCTTTTTCTTTTTCATATTTTAAGGCGGTTCTAAGTTTGTCTTTTTCAGTAGGCGTTTCTGGAAGCGTTCTAAGGATTTTAAGTTTAGTATCTAATTCTTTAATTTTATCTTTTTTATCATCTAATTTTTTAATTTCTTTTTCGTTTTCACTCATAATATTCCTCTTCAATGCTCTTCGGTTGTTCTTTTCCAAATTTTCCGCTTTTATTTCTTTCTGAATATCTATGATTCTCGTTAGATATTTTGGTATTATCTAATTCGTTCATTTCTTTGTCGTATTTTCTTAATGCTATTTGTTTTTCTTTCTCAATCCTAATAAGTTCTGATTCTTTAAATTCTATGATTTCTCGTTTCCATCTATATTTTTGTAGGATTGAAACCAAATATGGTGATATGTAAGTATTAAGGAAATAAGATGTGCATAAACTCTTTTCTGGATTCGGGATTTCAACCATCGCTCTACTCAGGCCACCACTACCCATAACACGACAACAATAACAAGCATTTTCCTTATTAGCAAAACAAAATTTCCAAACACCAGAAATCTCATTTTTAACCTCTTCTATAGTAGATCCATATTTTAGATATTCACATTTACGACAATTCTGATCTTCTTTATAATCCATACTTTTCTGTTCGCTATTAATCTCTAAAAGTTCAGGAAATCGCCCTAAATACTTTTCTCTTAGAGCTTTTATCTTATCTTCTAACAAGATTTGTTCTTTCTTGGTAGGAATTTTTATGCTTTTTGACATTTTATTTATACCTGGTATTATTTATTTAAAAAAAATAAAAAAATTAAATGTGTTTAGAATAATGCTAAATACTTGAGTACAGGGATTGTCATAATTAAAATATCGTTATTTTCAATCGTTCCGGCAATAGTTATTTTAACCGTGAAATGATCTCCTCCGCAAATATTCCCATCTCCGTCAGGATTACTAATTGCACAATCTCTTACTACAAAAGAAGCAACCGAAGTTATTGCAGAAGTTAACGATCCATCGGAAATATTATTCCCGAAGTTATCATAGATTTCTACTGCTACCTCTACGTCTGCACCATCGCCTGAGTCTCCCGTTTGCTTCACGTTAAAACTCAAATCCTCTGGTTGTCCCCGAAATGCTTGGAAATTACCTGGTAGTTGGTATTGTATTGAAAATGTTCCCGTACCAGCTCCAGACCATGTTAATACTATGCATACTTCGTCTTGAGTAGCATCTAAGGCCAGTGTCATTACACAATTAGCGATATTATGAGTAGATATTTCTTGAAATCTTGCGACATCTAAACCTCTATGATATAAATCCCTACTTAGATTTGAACCCATTTTTCCCATTGTTTTTTTCCTCCATTTGGTTATTATACAAAATTCTTTTTCTGGCTATGATAATATTAGCCTCATTTTGTATGGTTGTATGTTTATTATAAGCCAATTTTCTAACAAATTCGTGGTTCTCAGGTGTTAAATGAATTGATTTTTTCTCACTCATAATAAATCCAACGTTATAAAATTATAAGATTATATTGATTATAGGATGATTTTTCAAGTATATAAATTTTCATACTAAAATAGAAGAAAATATGAAAAATTAGTCATACCTAATTTTGCCAGGGTGAATCTAAGAAAAGTTTATCACAAGAAACTAAATCGAAACCCAAATTAAGAATAATTTAACGGTAGGGGGACACGAGACCCTAACCCGTTAGGTTGGCGTATTATTCCATAGCTCCCCACCAAATGTGGAAAGCCCTACATTTTACTATTTCTGCAATATCAGGATCAATTTTTTCATTATCAATAGTACACCGGCTATTATCGGAAGGATCAGCAAAATAATAAGAACAGTTCATACAGCATTTTTTAATAGTGGCCATAATAAAATAAGATAAAAAAAGATTTAATTAAATAATTCAATTACCTGAGGAGGAACTTCAGGTTGTTCTATGGGATTTATAGGTTTTAGAACGTTATGATAATCGAAATCTTCAGTAAAAATAACCCTTAATTCCTTAACAACTACATTAAAGGTAATCTTAGATTCATTCTTGATTTCTTTAATTTCTTCTGGAATATCCCAATTAAGATCAGATTCTTGACTTTTACCAACAAAAACCTTATGCTTTAATTGATATTTCATAAAGGTATTATCAAGTTCTAATTTTCGTACACGATCAAAAAGTTGAGCGATAACATCATTATTTGGGCTTGTTATTTGGGCTTCCTGTAATTGCATCTTATGATAACATACTAAACCATAACCTAATTTTATTGATACTTTATTTGTTAAAATTCGATTACATCTTTTGCATTTTATATTTTCCATTATTTATTTACCTCTCTTTTATTGTTCTAAAGAATAACTCAAAGCCTCTTACTAATTCCATTGGAATATTATCCTTCTCTCGTTTAATCATTGAGACCAAATTTGACAAGATAACATCTTTAGAATCCTTTTTATTAATAAGTTTCTTACTATGACCATTAGAAAGGAAATTTCGAATCTTATCAGGCCCTAGTTTTTTCCATTTTATAAATTCTTTAGGAGTTAGTTTTATAGTATATTCATTATGAGCATCACGGAGGCCAAAGAAGTGGCACTTCCATTCACTATGCCCTTCGTAAGCCCGAAGAACCCTTCGGTGATAGTCATTGCCCACACCGTTGCCAGTGCTTTCAATGGCTATCTCTCCACTCATCGGAACAGCTTGGAGAAGCCC
>LAZR01002162.1_pt1 | contig 11674 bp, 22 predicted proteins | sample 329461 | NCBI WGS metagenome assembly LAZR01 (sample SAMN03002196, study PRJNA259156) | marine sediment metagenome | biome: sea floor; feature: Hydrothermal impacted sediments; material: marine sediment; isolation source: Loki non-amplified sample from Loki's castle hydrothermal vent sediment ...
TCCATACTTCATTACTAATACTATAAACCCTTATATGCTAAATGTCAAGCCCTTAATTCTTATTCTTTGTATATTCTATTGCCAGCGAGACAAAGTATTCTGCATCTGGTATTTTAACAGTCATAATCAATTTAGATATTGAGTTAGCCTTTCTTGCTGTTAGCATTTGAGCCTCCTAACTCTATATCACTGTCTACTTCATTTCCCCAGCAGTCCCAGCCTTCTACTTTCTGTCTTGCGAATAGTTCTATACGGGGCAAGTCGCCATATAATCTCACAACATCGTCCCGTATCTTATCGGGTTTTTGGGAATGCCCTTGTCTTGGTTGTAACAAAACTTGACGAATATTAAGTATTTGCCTTTTCAGTTTGCCCTTCAACCCTAGCAAGCATAATTCAATACCGCCTAGAGTGAATGACCCCACTCGGCAATTAGGCATCCCCGTTTTCTGTGAAGTTTTCACCCAACAGAATGCCACAGTCTTAAAATCAAACCCCCAAGATTTCATAACAGCCAGACCTTCATCCAATCTACTATTGAGAACCCATAGGAATAACGCACAATTACTATCCGATAACTCTAAAACAGGCAACTTGATAAGAACCTCAATACCCATTGTGGGATAAGAAGGATTATAAACCCCGCCACTCATTGCCCAAGGTGGGTCAGCATATATTATCTGATACTTCTTCATCTCTTTCCTTCTCCTTCCCCTGTTAGGGGTTATGAATATTGGCTATATCTCCAGTTTCTTTCTTTATCTTCATAATCTTCTGCTTCGTCACGTTCAATACATCCGCAATAAACTATATTATCTGATTCAAATTCAACTAATCGTTTCTTGCTCGCTTTCTCGTTCTTGGCGTGAATTCCAGTATCCTCAGTTAGGAAATCCTCTTTGGGGAAATCAGCCCAACGCATTTTACAGTTACTACAAATCATCTTCTTCTCCTTCTCCCCTGTTAGGGGTTATAACCATGCAGGGTTTCTGTTCGCAGTCTCAGTAAATGAATTCCAAAATGCTGACTGTTCGACCTTCCTATACTCAGCCAATGCTGACTGTTTGGCCTTCCTATACTCAGCCAATGCTGACTGTGCGACCTTCCTATACTCAGCCCATACTGACTGTTCGACCTTCCTATACTCAGCCAATGCTGACTGTTCGACCTTCCTATACTCAGCCAATGCTGACTGTGCGACCTTCCTATACTCAGCCCATACTGGCCCTGTTAGTAATTGTTGAGCTATTCCCATGCCCCTTAGCTTGTCATTCTTTATGGCTTGCACAATTACATTGGGAAAGTTGTTGGGGGTCGAGAAGTCGGTACATTCCTTCTTCTCACCGCTATTACCCAATCTATAGTAATCACTAATGGCGGAGTGCCCGACTAGCTCTCCCTCTCCTGGGTACTTCTTTAGAAGTTTCTTTCCCTTGATAGTGTCATGTGTTTGTGTATAGGTCAGATAATAAACCTTGTCACCCTTTTCTACCCATGAAATAAACTCGCACATCTTATAATTCCTTTCCCCTGCCTGCCTTATGGTCAGGGCTTATGGGGTTCTCCCCTGTTAGGGGTTAATAGTGTCCCTGTCTATTTGCAAAGTAGTGTCTGTCTTGTCGGCATTCTTCTGCTTGGCATAATTCAGCGTATCTAATCAATACTTCTGTTGGCTCAATTCGCCAGCCGATCAGTTCTCTTTTGGCTTGTGCTAATAATCTCTCGCCTATTTTGTTTGTTTCTTCGTACTGGCTATCAGTTGGGAATAAGCCCTCAATCTGCTGTATTGCTTCTTCTTTGGTCATCTTATTTCCTCCTCTTAATTAGTCTCTTACGTCCCAGTCTATCTATTACATAATATGCCATTATTCTACCCCCTTTGACATGGTGATGCTCCCACCTTGCCATACCTTATCTAGCTCACGGGTCTTCAGGTTTAACTCTTTGAGTAAAAGCACTCCATCCACCACCCAGACACTCAAGCCAGCAATACCATCATATAATTCAAATACTGTTCCATCTGCAGTCTCAACATGGATTACATTGCTACTAATCGGTTTAATTTTCATTTACTTACCCTCCGCTTTATCTCTGGCTTGTTTCAGTATAATATATCTTGGGTCAGTTTCCGTTATGCCATGTGCCTCAAATGTCCGCAGTGCTTGTTTTACTGCCTCATACATATCCTTTAGGGCATCGGGATTTAATATCACGCCACCAGCTCTTATGTATGCCTGCTTCTTTGCTTTTCGTGCTTGATACCTACTCCCACCAGATTCATCCACCTTTGCGATTTCTTGGTCGGTTAATTCCCAGGGCTTTGTATACATAGTTACCTCCTATTTATTTATTCTACTGTTAGGCGATTATTTGTCATCCTTTATGTGGTGATACTTACCACAATTCCCACAGTGAACATAACTACGCAGGTTTGATGGGTATTTCTGCTTATTGATATTCTTGCAGTAAGGGCATTTCATAGTCTCCTCCTTTTTATTTAGTGTTAGGCTTTTATTACTAAATATAAATAACCGGTATTTCTTTTATTCCCAAGTCTTGAGCCACTATCAATCTATGAAGCCCGTCCCAGACTATACGAGAGCCATCCTCTCTGATCCTTATTGTTATAGGTTCTTTTATCCCCTCTTTCTTAATTTCTTTGGTCAACCTCTCTAAGGATAGCGGCTCATCCTTCCGTATTAAATCCAATGGTATTCGTGTTTCATACTTAGATATTTCCTTCAATGACAATGTTTCTTCCATGTCACTCTCCTTATTTATTCTACTGCGGGCCATGTACACTGAGAACAGGGTATTGGATGCTCTGGATTATGCCTGTGCCATATAGCGTGTCCCGCGTGTCCTGTCCTCTTGTATAAGTCCGCTAGTTCCATCAGTAATTCGGTGTGCAAGTGAAATGTTACCCTTGTAGTTCCATCTGTTCCATGAAGTATGAAGAAGTCATTAGGCACGCCCTCGACATAATCGACCTCATGAATAAGTATCTCTTTTTTCTGCATATTGTCACTCTCCTTATTTATTCTACTGTTAGGCTAATGGTTTTTCTCTAAATTCTTGAGTAGTGGGCTATGTACTAGGTGGCATAGCATTGCCCATTCTTCGGGAGTTAATTCCTTATCAAAGTCTGGGAGGGGGCAATCCTTCGTGGGGAATACTATTCGCTCGCCCTTACTAAGACGGGGCTTACGAGCCGAACGCCTCATTATATCCCCTACCCATTTGTTACAAGCCATTTTAGCCCCCTTCTTTCTGCTTTCATTCTCTATACTAGCATTATAAACCTTTATACAAACACACGTCAATACCTTTGACCATTATTTTCAGGGGATCTTAGAAAATAAATAGGCGCTTACTTTTTGAGCCTGAGTCCACCAGTGTAGGCGTAAAAGGGCGGCGTGGGGACTGGCTATAAAACTGATTTACGTGGCCACCACATACCACCACAGGGAGTAATCTCCCAGTTCTACGGTATCCGTGACAAAGTAATACTTGACATTCTATAATAGAGGGAATACACTTTAAGTAATGCTTACTCAAAAACAAGAGAACTTTAAAAATGACCTCTTTGCAGGTATGTATCAGCGTGATGCCTATATCAAAAACTACAACACTAAGAACATGAATTCAAATACAATCGATAGGGAAGCCTATGCTTTAACTCAAAACCCCAAGATAGCCACCAGGATGCGATTTAAGGGGTGTTAAGCAATCAATCAACAGTAGAGTATGGAGGGATAAATGAAGAATGTTGCAATAAGCTTCTTTACGATTGTAGCGGGGGTTGCTGTTACTATATCGGGGGGGATAACGCTACTTAATCTTATAACTCTGTGGCTTATCATAGCTGGATTGATACTGGCTCGTTGGCATATACACCGGTTAGAAGGTTAATTGAGCCTGGTAGAGGTCATATCGAAGTGGGTTGGACATCGGGGATATGATTCAGGGGAGAACAAATGGTAGGCTACTACTGCGTGAAGTGTAAAAAGTTCGGTTTGACCAAGTTGGATGGGTTCAGGCATCCTCACCTTGGGATAAAAACTTGTAGGGTGTGTCGGAGGTGTGGAGGCCAAGTATGTTTAAGGGAGCAGGGGGGGAAGGAATATGCCTGATACTGATGAAAAGATACGGGAGTGGTGTGGGTTGAAATGGTATTGGCCTCATAATCCCGATTGCGAGTGTGGAGCCGTAGATGACGATGATTCTATGCGAAGCTGGTATGATAAAGAAGGAAAATTGGCAACGAGATGTTATAACGACCCCTTACCGATAGACCTCAACTTCCTGTTAAAGTATGCTTACCCTAAATTAAAAGAAACTCTACCCAAGTTGGAGTTAATAAGGTTCTTCGGTGAATGGTTAACTGATATATTATTTCGAGATAAAGACCCAGCCGAAGCATTTAAGCAGGCTTTAATAAAACTGATTGATACGGAGGGATGATAAGAAGATACTGGAGGTTTGTGATGGCACGTAGGATTTGTGAGAATTGTGGCAAGTTGATACTTGCAGGAGACTACAGTTGTCCTCATTGTGGCAAGTAAAGGAGGGAATGATGACTAAATGGTTTGCGTATTTCAGGGATAAGAGCAAGCTTCCACACTTCAAGCTAATTACCGCTAAGGACTTGACCGTAGCTGAAATGATGGCTAGTGAATTGGCGGTAAGGAACAAGAGTGAGTGCATTGGAGTAATTGTGGCTCCACAGTTATTTCAGGAACCAAGGTAGCGTGATTGCGGGGTAGAGCAGTGGAAGCTCGTCAGCCTCATAAGCTGAAGGTCGGGAGTTCGAATCTCCCTCCCGCTACCAATTAAAACAAGCGCTTGGGTGAGGGTTGGGCGTTTCAGGTCGTGCTGGCGTATAGAGTGTTTGAAAGCTGTGATAGCTTATCACGAAGGGCAAAAGTGTAACCCAAGCAAGTCTATTAAATGGATACTGGAACAGGCTTTAATAAAGGTGATAGATGATGGCAACTAGAGAAGAAAGAAGAGAAGAAGTAGACCGTATCCTTGCGATGGTTGCAACAGGCGAAATACCACCATCAGAAGCACTGAGTAGACTTAATAATTGGGTAGTGATAAAGGCGGAACCACCCGATTGTATTCCCTGCAAGGGTACTGGCAAGGCTGGCTATGTAGCAACTGAGCCACTGATACCTCTTTGTAAAACCTGTCAGGGCACTGGTCTTTGGGGAGGTAGTGGAATAAACGATATGTGTGGTGACTGCAACGGGACAGGCAAGCCATTGATAGGAGAGGAATGATGGTTAATTGTAGAATATGTGGGGGGTTTCTGAGTTATGATTGGAGTAATCTTTCGTATACTTGTGCGAATTGCAAACATAAAAGCGATTGGATAAAGGCAGAATACGAAACTATGGGGTGGGATGATGATAATCCGCCCAAACCATTTGATGAGCCACTTATAAAGGAGTGATAGATGATACTTTATTGGGACAAAGACTATTACTGTATGGATTATGTGAAATGGTATTTTGCTAACATCTGCCCGCAATGTGGTGAGGAATGTCAAGCAAACGGCTTTGACGATTTCGGCAATCCTATGCACTATTATTACGGGTAAGGAGTGATATGTTACTGACAGATGAGGAGATAAGGCTATCACTACAGTCTCGTCCTAAGATTACGGATATGCAAAGTTTAGTGGATAACTTACAGTTTATAGCCAAAGCCCAGCTCAAGAAGGTGGCTCTGGACTTGGACCGAAAGTGTACCAAAACCGAGGGGCAGAGTTCATTTGTTGAAGTTTATGTGCAAGCCCTACTTAAAGAGGTACAATGACTGATAAGCAAACAAAAAGAAATAATCTGATAGATAGGGTCAAACCTTACCAGTGGAAGCCAGGGCAGTCAGGCAATCCCAACGGCAGGCCACCCAATGTAAAGTACATTTCAGAGGGCTTGAGAGAGTATTTAGAGGCACATCCGGATGAATTAAAGAAGATGATAGCAGCTGCGGTTAAGAAGTCTATGGCCGGTGATATACAGGCTTTCAGAGAGGTAGCAGACAGGACAGAGGGTAAGGTAACAGAGACACACAAGTTTGAAGGTGAGATCCCTGTAAGCATACGGTACAAGCTCAAGGAGGAAGAAAATGCTCAGGGGACAGAATAAGAAGGATTATCAAAGGAAGTACATGGAGCGCAAGAGGTCTAACAAGGGTCTAACAAATGGTGGGTCTACTACCGAAGGTCTAACAAAGTATCATCCTATAATGTATGCAATAGTAGACCTGGTAAAGAGAAAGAAACTGGAAGCCATATGTATGTCGTTAAAGAACCATAATGTCTTGGAAAAGGTATATTACGGAGTAGGAGTTCATTCATTAAGCATGGATGTAGTAGGAGACTTATTGGAGGCTACCAGTCCCTGAGATGCGATTTAAGGGGCATTAAAGACTTAATCAATAGGAGAGTATGATGGATACGTCAGAGACATTAGGAATATGGTAACTAAGGAGAAGACACCTGAGCTTGAAGTCGTTTTACCACAGCCACACTCTCAGCAGCTTATCTTTTTAGAGAGTAAAGCCAAGAGGAAGATAATCAGAGCAGGGAGGCGTTGGGGTAAAACAGTTGGTGCTTCGATATTGGCGGTAAGAGAGTTCATGAATAATAAGCGGATTCTCTATGCTGCTCCAACATCTGACCAGCTTGAGCGTTTCTGGGTTGAGGTTAGTCGTGCTTTAAGCCAACTCACAAGCGTTGGTCTTTTATATAAGAATGAAACGTTACACATAATAGAAAGAACTGGTACTGAAAATCGTATAAGAGCAAAGACGGCTTGGAACGCTGATACTCTTCGTGGTGATTATGCTGATGTGCTTATTCTGGATGAGTTTCAGTTGATGAATGAGGATACATGGGAAGTAGTTGGTGCTCCCATGCTATTAGATAACAATGGAGATGCAGTATTTATTTACACACCACCTTCACTCCATTCCGCTGGAGTCACAAAAGCGAAAGACCCACGTCATGCTGCCAAGATGTTTAAGAGGGCACAAGAAGACCAAACAGGAAGGTGGCAGAGTTTCCATTTTACTAGTCAAGATAACCCTCATATAAGTAAAGAAGCATTAGTTGATATAACACATGATATGACTCGTTTGGCATATCAACAGGAGATATTAGCCGAGGATACTGAAGAAGTACCAGGTGCGTTATGGGCAAGAGAGATTATTGACCGCTACAGGGTAGTGGAATATCCTCCATTGGTAAGGGTTATAGTCGGTGTTGACCCCCCTGGGGGAGCTACTGAATGTGGGATTGCTGCTGCTGGGCGGGGTAGAGATGGGCACTTTTACGTATTAGAAGACCGTAGCCTTAGAACATCACCAGATGGTTGGGCTGATGTAGCCATAACCACATACGACTCCGTTAAAGCCGACAAGATGGTTGGTGAAGTAAACTTTGGTGGTGATATGGTAGAAAATACCATTAAACACACTACGGAGGCTCTTGGTAAAGTGGTGAATTATGTTAATGTGAGAGCCAGTAGGGGTAAGGCAGTCAGGGCGGAACCAATAGCAGCAGCCTATGAGCAGGGAAGAGTTCACCATGTGGGCGAGTTTCCATTGCTTGAAGAGGAATTATGCTCATGGGTGCCAGGTGATAGTAAATCACCCAATAGGCTCGATGCCTGTGTTTGGGCATTAACCGAGCTTATAGAGACTCAGTTCGGCGATGTGAGAAAGTCAAGGCGAGCCAGTTTCGCATTATAGGAGATAATATGCCTGATTATTTACAGTTACACAAAGACAAGGTTTTAGAACGTGCAGACCTCAATAAAAGGCGGGATAGTGATAACGAGTTACTTACTTCTTACAAGTATGAGATGACGGACTCGAAGGATAAAAAGCTAGAAGATATTATTCATGTAACTATGAACCGCCTGAAAGTTTTTGCTGCTTACGTAGAGGCTGCATTAAACAAGGCAGATGAGAAGGTGAATGTTACATCTGAAGATGAGAAGATTGATACGGCTGAGATTGAGGATTATATCAAGGCCGGCTTTGCTTCAGCAAATCTAAGGCTTGTAACAAGGGGTGACTTTGCCCTGGATCCATACTTTGACCAGCAAGCATGCCGTAGGGGTGAGGCTGCTGCCCGTGTAATGTTTCAGATGGTAGAAGCCAAGGAAGGGGTGGAACCATATCTCGATGCTGATATTACGCAGTGGGATACAAGGTATATCACTTATGAAACAGGAAGCGATGGGCTGGCATGGGGAGCTTATGAAACTACCAAGTCAAAGGGTATGATTGAGAGTTCAAAGTGGGCACTGGAAAGTAATTTTACTATGTCTGGTAAATCCGCAGAGGTAATCGACCTCTGGACTCCAGAGGAGAATATAATTTATGTAGCAGAGAAAGAGGTTTTCAAACAGACAAACCCGTGGGGGTTTGTCAATGTATGTGTTCAGAAAGTGCCTATTGGCTCAATGCTGGCAGATAAAGATAGTTTACAGTATCAGTGTGAGTCTATTCTTTTCCTTGTCAGGGATTTAATAAACGAATATAACAGGTGTGTCAGTCTCCTTCAGACACTAAATATAAAGTCAGTGAAAGCTGCGCTACAGGAAGCAACTAAGGGTGAAGCACATACGTTTGAGGAGATTAACGCCTCGGGTAGTGTTACTCCTGTTGAGACCCCTGGTGCTATAGCCCAGATTCCTTATGGTGATGCTAAGAACTCTATGATTTTAGCATTACAGGAGATTAAAGAGGCTTTAGATGACGGCACACTAGCAAGGATAATGCTGGGTGATTTACCAGGTGAGATGTCGGCAGTAGCATTGATTCAGGTGGAACAGGGGCAAGGTCAAGTATATATGCCTCGTCTTGGAACAAGGGGAATGTTAAAGCAGCAAATAGCCCTGATGTTCATAAAACAGACTAAAGATTTAGGCACTGTAAATCTTGGGACTCCAGGTCATAGGAAAGATTATAAGATGAGTGACATGGAGGGTGAATATGATATTGAGTTTGTCTACGCAAATAAGTCACCGGAGACAGACTTTGCCAGGTTAAGTTTAGGGAGGGAATATAAAGAAGCTGATATGCTCGATGAGTTATCTATATTAACTGATGTTATGAAACGTGATGACCCTGAAGGTGACCAGAGAAAGCTATTCAGGCAGAGGTTGCGGAGGATTAGTCCAAACTTACAGATGCTGGATGGCCTTATGGCATTGGCAAAAGCTGTTGAAGACGGGGACGAGAGTGCTACGGTAGAGATTGATATAATCGAGGCTGAATTGAATGTTAGCCTGGAGAGTGTTCTGGCTGGTAATCTACCACAGTCTGAAGAGCAGGGGGGGCAACCTGTTAATGAGCCACTGGCAGTAAGGGGTTCTGCCCAAAAAGCTGCTGACTTAAAGAAAACACCTGTTGATTTGGAGGTATAGATGCCTGATAAATATTATTCTAAAGAAGCAATAGCAGAGAGGTTAAGCCGTAAAATCAAGAGACCGCGGAGACCAGATGTTATGCAGTCATTACTAGAAAGAATGAGGGCTCTACCAAAGTTAAGGAGACCTAGATAGTGGTAACACAGCAAAGAATATTTGCAGCTCGTAAAAGGCGATTGCCTCCTAAAGAAGAGGAAAGAATATTCGCAGCAAGGAAGAGGCGTATACCCGAAGAGCCTGAAATTCCTGTACGGGAGTTGCCTGCTCGCCTTAAAGATGCTGAATTAGTAACACAGCAACAGGCTGAGGCAGTGGGTTGGGAGTTTACAGAACCCTTACCGCAAGGTTGGCTATTACGGATAAAGGGCGGAAGAATTAGTCAGATTACTCCTGAAGGCTTTGAGATTACAGAAAGGTATATTTATGACCCTCAAGGCAGACAGATTGACCCTGAACGTGAGGCGATTCTAAGACAACGTGAGGAGCGTGCTCCGTTATTGGCTGAGAGAGTATTCCCTGAAGCTGATGTTCTTCTTCAAGGTATGGTTGTTTCTCCTGACATGACTGAGCCAGACCGTATAGTAGCTGAGAAGGCACAGGATGACTTTATACTGGCTATCCAGAGTGAGGGTAGGACTTTCCAAACCGAAGGATTATTAAGACAACTGGGAGCTAGTGAGGAGCAGATTGACGAGTTCTTTCCTGAAGAGGAAATAACACCACAAGCTGTATTAGGGCTTGAGCCAGAATGGGAGAATATTAGAACTGGAGAAGTGATTACTCAGTCAGAAAAGGATACTATGTTTCCCAAGGGATGGGAACCAGAATTAGATGAGTGGTCTTTGACTGCAGAAACGGGGAGGAATTATCTTTCTGTATTTGAGGTATTTGGAAAGTCATTAACCAAGTTACCTAAACAGACAGGGGCAGCTATATTAAAGGCAATTCAAGGACATCAAGGGGCTAGTGTTGTAGATAAGGGTTGGTCTGATAGGTGGATTGAGAACGCTGAGTCAGACCTCCAGCAGTTCGCCGCAGATGTCAGGGATAAATACGGGAATGTGAGACTCCCCATCAATGTGAATGATTTAGCTACTCTCCCTGAAAGTATGGGCTTTTCATTTGTTTCAATGGGTGCTGGACTTGCTGTAGGTGTACCAATAGCATTAGCACCAGTGCCAGGAGCTAGAGTTGGTGCATGGGTAGCTGGAACGGCAGCATCAGGTGCAGCAGCTTTTAACATGGCATCATACCAGATAATGCAACTCTATCTTGAAACAAAAGATGATGAGATGAAAGTCAGTCAAGGTAGAGGTTTGACACTTTCAGAAGAAGATTCATTAAAGAAGGACTTTTCTACTCAGGCAATAAAGTATGGTCTATGGGAAGCTGTGCCAGAAGCTCTTAGCAATCTTGCTTTTGCGAGGTTATTGACTTTGCCTCTGGGTAAAATGGTGGGAAGAAATATAGCTACTAAACTAATAACGAAAGTAGCTGGTATATACGGTGAAGAGTTCTTAACTGAAACAATAACACAGAAAGGTCAATCAGGTATTGAAGTTGAAGCTGGCCTAAGAGAAGAGAGAATAACATGGGTAGAAGCCTTTAAGGAGATAGCTCCGCAGACTTTCCTTCTGACAACTATATTGGGTGGCTTGGGTTCTGTTAGCGTAGCATCTGTAAATAGAATCAAGAAGTCTCTCAAGAAAGAAGCAGGTGATAGCCCAACTTTCGATGCAATAGTGGAAAACATAGACGAGAATTTATTTAATGAAGTAGAGGCTGAATCAGCTACACTAGATGTCAAGAAGACTGCAACAGATTTCCTCAGGAGACTCCACGAAGAAGAACGGGGTGCTATAGGGAAGGAAGTACCTGGGGACACATTACCCTTACAGGAAATATCTAAATATGAGACACGAATACCATTGGATTTAATTCGGAAAGACGAACCAGAGACTTTGGCAAGGTTGACTGAGGAAATCAAGAAGGAGGGGATAAAGGAACCTATTGTAATAAGAGTTAGAGAAGATGGCTCTCGCATAGTCTGGGACGGAATACACAGATTAATAGTAGCTCAAGATTTAGGAATAAAGAATGTTCCAGTTAAATATATAGGTGAAGAGGGCGAAACCTTAGCTCCTAAAGTTACACCCAAACCTCCGACAAAACCCCCAGCAGTAGAAGCTGTGGGTGAAGTAGCTCCTACTCCAGCAGTTGAGGCA
>LAZR01002163.1_pt1 | contig 11673 bp, 10 predicted proteins | sample 329461 | NCBI WGS metagenome assembly LAZR01 (sample SAMN03002196, study PRJNA259156) | marine sediment metagenome | biome: sea floor; feature: Hydrothermal impacted sediments; material: marine sediment; isolation source: Loki non-amplified sample from Loki's castle hydrothermal vent sediment ...
TTTTAAAAAATAATTAGTTTATTAAACATTATGTTTCTTAACCTTACACCATTCTAAAAATTAATGATAACTGAAATTATGTAATTAAGGTTTTATATTTGAGTGATTTAGAAGGTTTAACAAGAAGATTAATGAAGAAAGGTCTAAACAAGGAACAAATAATATTGCGCCTTGTTAATGAATATATAGATTTTAAAGATATTGAGATTGAGTCTGCAACCTCGCTTGCTAAAGCTATCTATGAGGAATGCATGCAAAGTGATTTGAGATCTGTTTCAGATCCTTTTATGAGATATATATTAGATATCAATAGAGCAAATGTGACAATTGGAAAACAAGGAGTAGGATGTAGAGGATCTGGTGATTTTTTTGTACATAAATTCCTTGCAAAATTATCTGAGACAAGCACAAAAGCATACCTAGGACCGAGTTCCTTAGATGATGCTGGTGCAGTGAGACTGAAAGATGTAAATGGGTTTGAAAGTAAAAATGATCTAATTATTGTCTCAAAAATGGAGGGTATCCATTCTCGTCTCAGTGATTTTCCATTTTTGTGTGGTTTTCACGTAATTTTACATAGTAAATTTATGTGAAGCGTATCGAGAGCCGCACTTCGAGATCTATACGTTAAGGGAGCAAAACCTATTTCAATAATGGTTGATACACATCTAGGGGATGATGCAGATGTGGGAAAATTATTTGATTTTATGTCGGGTGTTTCTACAATTTCAGAATTAGCTAAAGTCCCAATTACCGCAGGTTCAACCCTTCGAATTGGAGGTGATATGGTAATTGGAAACCGCTTAGTTGGTGGAATTAGCGCTGTTGGAATATGCAATCGAGTTTTAGCAAGGAGAGATATAAAAGTTGGTGATAAAATTTTAATGACAGAAGGAGCTGGGGGAGGGACAATTACTACTACTGCAGTGTATTCAGGGAATCACCACATAGCAAAAGAAACATTAAATGTGAAATTTCTTGAGGCTTGTGAAGTAATATTAAACTCAGATTATTTAGATGAAATTCATGCTATGTGTGATGTTACAAATGGAGGGATTAGGGGTGATCTATATGAAATTAACTATGAAGCAAAGTGTGGAGTTAAAATTTATGAACAAGAGGTAAAAAACCTTGTCAATCCAATTGTTCTTGGAATGCTAGAAAAAGTTAATGTTGATTATTTGGGTGTTTCATTAGATGCACTGCTAATTTATTGCACTGAGAAAGCGTCCAAAAAGGTCATTTCAGATTTAGGAAGAATTAATATTAAATGTTCTGAAATTGGATATGTGAATGGTTCAAACCAGGTTAAAATGGTCTACTCGGATAATAGTGAAGAGACTATTTTACCTAAATTTCGTGAATCCGCATATACTAAAATAAAGCAAAAAATAGGGGAAATGAACCCAGATTTAATGGAAGAAATGGAAAATACAATTGAAAGCGCTTTTTTAAATGCAATAGAAAAGAGGAAAAAGATCATTGAATATATTAAGAAATGAATTTGAATCTCAAAATTATTCCAGATTTAAAACCTCATTCATTGACCCTGACCGAAATCCCTCAATATCAACAGTAATATAGGTAAATCCGAGTTTTTTTAATTTTTCTCTAATTATTCTCAAATTTTCCTCCGTTAAAACTTTAGAGAAATCGACTGGTAAGATTTCAATTCGTCCAAGACTGCCTTCATGCAGCCTGACCCTTAGTTGCTTAATATCAAAAGTAGTTTTAATGAATTTTTCAGCTTCTCTTATCATTGTAAGCTTATCTTCATTAATTTCTTGCCCATATGGAATTCGAGAAGAGAAACATGCCATGGATGGCTTTGATTGAACATCTAAATCATAATATTTGCTTATTTCTCTGATTTCATTTTTATTTATATTAAAATCTATATATGGAGTAGATATATTCAGATCTTTTAAGGCTTGCATTCCAGGTCGATAATCAGAGAGATCATCCATATTAGAACCATCGAGAATTATATCAAAATTTCTTGAGTCCTTTACTTCAAGAATATCATTATATAACCCGGTTTTACAGAGATAACATCTATTTGAAGGGTTACATTGAAATTCGTTATCTTCCAATGGATTTCTTTTAATTATTTCATGCTGAATGTTATATTTCTTAGCAAATTGAATAGTTTCATCAATTTCCTCATCAGGATAAAGAATTGATTGTTCTGTTATAAGAAGGGTTTCTTTAGCATATCTATTTGAAATATAAGCTAAGAGTGAACTGTCTACTCCTCCAGAAAAAGCTACTAATACCTTTTTTCCTCTTAAAAAAGAAATTAGATTGCTTAACTTCTTTTCTAAGCTGTTTGATATTTCCATTGTTAATTCAAGGTTCTTTAAACTATGAATACAATATAATAAAATAAAAATTACGATTATGGAGTAAAAAAAAATATCAAAAAAACTTTGAATCCTTACCATTTAAAATTTGGATTGAAAAATAGTAGTGTGTTTAGTTTTTGAAGAGTAATCCACACTATCGTATAATACCACACAATGGCGCTGAAAAGCATTATCCACTCAAGAAATTGCCTTGTTAATGGTTCTGGGCAAAGAACAAATAATATTGTAGCAGTCGATGGACCTAATATCATGAAGTATCCAATTGCTTTTGGAAATAATTTTTTCTTCAATACAATAGCCAGTCCTGTGAAAAAGGCTCCAAAGGCAAAACCGCCAAACGTTAAAGTTGAGAAGATATAGTGTATATCAAAGGGAGAACGATCTTCACTAAAAACACCAACAAAAAACATTCCAAATATTCCAATAAAAAGAGAAACTACACCCATATAGCCAAATATTCTTCTAAATTTATTTACATAATGGGTACGCTTCGAATTTTCAATATTCTCGACCATATTTGAACTATATAGCCGGTTTAAATTCAATATTAACGGGAGAATGAAGATAGCAGAAATTATGCAAGTTAGATCAAGTATAAACGGTGCTGGAGTATATTTAAATGAACCTAAATCACTGATGTAATTCAACCATAGATTGTAAGGAACAGGTCCAAAGTTCATAGCAACAATTATACCTATAATCAAACCTGGTAAGAAAGTAGCTAGACTAATGTAAATCGAAATCTTTACAACTTTAGGCTCAGTCGCCTTATCGTAAAATTTCTTCCCATTTTGTTTTAATTTCTTAACAGTAAAATAAAAAATATTGGATCGTTCCAAAGATGATTCATTTTCGCTCATTTTAGTTATCTACTATAAATTCATTAAGTTTCCATTTGTAATAAAGTTATTTCAACTCTGAAACTGAATTCAGTGTATTCTTAACCCGTCTTATTACATATTTTATAGATTATATATATTTATTTTTAATGTTTTTCTAAAATTCCTATTTTTGGAGAGAACAAAATAATACTAAGAAATTTTACTAATTTTTGCTTCGATAATTATTTTGTATCCTTGTTCCTTCAATTCTTCTTTCGCTAAATAGGATCTATCTTTTTTATCAAATTACGTTTAAAATGAAAAATTTATAAGCTCATTCACCTATGAATTTTAAAAGTTATAATCCATCTTTTATATTCCAAATTTTTAAATTGATTAACAGAATAATCCATAATCTCTTTTGCATTTTTCATGTCTTTCCAATCCTTAAATCTTTCTTTCATATTTTTAAATTGGTTAATTGAATTAACTATGTTAAAAAAAAAAGGTTTCACTTACTATCCTGATATCGAATTTTATCTTAATCGAGGGAGAAATCAAGTCTCCTTAGAGCCTGCTCATTCTAGAAGCAAACATATTCGCATCGTCAAACTTTTTATATATATATATTTCTTTCTTTTTTAGTAAATTACGTTTGATAAAGAAAAAAAAGAGAAATATTTATATATGAAATATACTATTTATGATATAGTATAGATAAAATAATATAAAATAAATACTATATAAAATAAAAGAAAGAAGAGTTGATAGCTATTATTAAACGTGTAAAGGAACTAGGTTCAAATGCAAAAATTGCTTCAAAGGAATTTCGAGATTACGTTGAAAAGCAAGAAACTGAAATAAATAGAGGAATTAGCTCGCTTTGTATATTGTCAATATTAATGCAATCTGAAGAAAAGGAATTACATGGGTATAAAATTTTGAAAGATCTGACCGAGAAAACGAATGAAATGTTAGTCATCGAGGAAGGAACGCTTTACCCAATACTAAGAAAATTAGATCATGAAAAGATTATTGATTCAAGAAAAGAAGAAACTGGAAGAAAAAGGAAATTTTATAGTATAACTGATCATGGAAAACAAGTCTTTAATCACCTAGCAGGCTTTTATTCAAAGCTTACAGAAGCAATTGCGCCCTTGTTTGATGTAAAAGTTGATTTAAAACAGGATAAATATTTTTATTGCCCTATGTGTACCGCTAAATTCGAGATTTCATCAATCTCTGAAGAACTGAAATTCTGTACTATTTGTGGGTTCAATATTGAAGAAGAATTAGAAAATCGAGGTTTAAGAAATGAGTGAAAAAGAAATGAATAATAGAGTTAAGGAATATTTGAAAGAAGTTAAGAATAAATTACCAGAATGGTTGAAAGATAAAAAAGAACATAAGGAAATTTTAGCCGAACTTGAAGACCATATCTGGAGTAAGGCTGAAGAATCGCAAACAGGTCAACCAACTTTAGATTCAGTTCGAACAGCAATTGATCATATGGGTACCCCTGAGAGTATTGCAAAAGAATATAAACGGCGAGGAACTCCAAAATTCTATATAACAGAAGAATTATGGCCAAGTTATAAAAATGTATTAGCTGTTGTATTTTCGGTTATAGTAGGGATTACAGTTGTTTCATTAATTCTAAATTTAATATTTGGAAACTTGAATATAATTCCAGATTCCATAATGGGAGTTCAAATGGGATTCTTGGGATCATTTGTAGTGATAACAATTGTTTTCGTTATCTTGAGCCACGAAGGCTACTTTCCGGAGGATTTTAAATCTCAAAAATCCTTGGATAAACTGAAAGAAGAAGGTCAAGTGATAGGAAAAAAGAAAAGCTCCATAAAATCACCCTTCAAACCTGGTGATGATATTGTAGGAGGTTCAATAGGAATTGTAATAGGAATTATGTTCTTTTCCCAGTTTATCCCTAGTATATTTGGATTGATGGATCCAGAATTTCGCCTGTTCCTTCAATTCAGCGGTTTATTTATCATAGCTGAAGGAGGGTTAGATTTAATGCGCGGATTGATTGGTAAAAGACAACTTACAGCCCATCAAGTCATTCATGGTATAACAATAGTAGTGAAACTTGCATCCATATCAGTCGTAGTACTAATGATGAATCGACCAGAAATCTTCCCTATTCTTGCTGTTGAACAACCTTCAGGGGCTTTAATTAATGTAGGGATCGCGCCAAGCTTCTATGAATTATTCCGAATTATTGCATGGTTAGTTATTATTGCAGTAGTACTTAGTACTATTGGAAACTTTCAGAAAATTGTTAAGGTTGAAAGATATAGGAATTTGAAGTAATAAATAATTTAATTTTTTTCTTTTACTTTTTATTTTTGGTTTTAATGAGTGTAACGCAAATCTTGTTTTATAATTAGGAAGGGTTCAAAATAGTCAATTTACTAAAAACTGAAGTTAAAGGTTTTAGTTTTTGAACTTAAGTCGAAGTTTTTATTAACTTCAACAGATAAAAATTGTTTCCTACTGACTTTTTTTGGGTGTCCAAATATTTTAAATCGTTTCTAAAAAGCATTGATTTATGCTAAATTTTTGAATAGATTCGCATTCATTTTAATTCAAAGAGCTTTATTATTCAAGTGACAAAACACAATAGCTAAGATTCATAATTCATTTTTGAGACATATATTAAATACAAAGATTCAACCCAATTAAAAGAAAAAAATATTTTGTTAAGGTCTCGAAAAGGAGACTTAACACATCTTAAGGAACAGTTCCACCAGGTCCTCCGCGTAGCATACATTATCCTTATTATTTATATTTTTATACCTCACTAGAAAAAAAATAGATTGAATTTTTATTGATTTCATCATTAAATAATAAATAAAGATAAAATCGATAAATTTGCCTAATATCTCTCATTACCTTTTTAAATCATTTTGGACATTATCAAAGCGAATCCCCTACTTTAAGAATGTCTTTAGGTTATTATGATTCTTTCCTTTACATTCTGCACTACACACATGGGATATTCTTGGAACTGCTTTAGAAGATTATTGCTCTAATGCTTTGAAATCAAAATTTGTATATTATCAATTCAGTATGCAAAAAGAATACAATTGTAAAGAATGGGTTTTTAATTTAGAAAGTTATTTTAGACCTCTAAATAAACTCACTAAACTGGAAAAAAAGTTGATAGATTTATCATATGGAAATATTCTTGATATAGGATCAAACACAGGATATTATATTCCCTATTTAATGGATAAAGGTACTACAACAGGTATCGAGATTTCATCAAAAATAAATAACATCGCACGAAAAAAAGGGATATATAATTGTATAACGGGAGATATTTTTACATACAAATTTAACAATAAATTCGATACTATCACACTTATTGGAAATGATATTACACTTTCAGGAACACTCCATAGACTAAAAAAATTATTGAAGAAATTTTCAGCACTGTTAAATAAGAACGGTCAAGTTTTATTGATAATACGCAATATTCAAACATTGAAATATTGGCACGTGGTTTACACTCCTCACTATAATGGTCATTTTTGAACCCCATTTAAACTTTTATTCTTGAATGTCCACTTTTTTAGTAAACTTGCGAATAAATACAATTTTCAATTTACCCTTCTTGGTAGAGAAGGAGTACCAGAAAATCTATTTTACCTAGTTAGGTTAATAAAATTACCGAGATAGCTGATTATGAATAGCCGAGAAAAAATTAAAACGCTAAAAAAAGATTTTCTATTCTGTAAAAATAATATAATTAACAACAGTTAACATTGACATTAATTTTTATTTCATTAAACTTTTATTATGTTAATTTTAAATTTGAGGAGTTAATCTATGGTCCTTCAGACAAGGAATGATTATTTGAAAGCTGTAAGTAAAATGCGCCCAAATATTTATAAATTTGGTGAATTGATTAAGGATGTAACCACACATCCAGCAACAAAGAGAGTAGTTGAAAGCCATGCACTAAATTATGACGCCTCTCATGATCAAATTCTTGAAAAATTATATACGACAAATTCAAGTTTAACTGGAGAAAAAATACATCGGTGGAATTCATTGATGCAGAGTTCTGAAGATCTAATTGCTAATATGAAATTGAAGCGTCAGAACTTTCGTCGGACCGGCTCATGTACGGGTGCAGTTTGTGTGGGATGGAATGCACAAAATGTGATGTGGGCAATTACCCAAGAAATGGATAAAGAATACAGAACTAAATTCCAAGAAAGATTAAATAAGTGGATTCTTCATGCTCAAAAAGAAGGTTTAACAGTAGCTGGTGCTTTAACCGATTCTAAAGGGAATAGAAGTTTAAAACCTTCTAAACAACCAAACTTAGATGCAAATCTAAGAATTGTTAAAATTCGAGATGATGGACTCATTATTCGAGGAGCTAAATTGATGATCGCGGGTACAGCTGCTTCTCAAGAAATATTTCTCCTTCCTGGAGCAATATACAAAGAAGCGGACAAAGATTTCGCGTTATCTTGTGTCTTACCAAGAGATACAGAAGGTTTAACCATAATTGAAGCAACCCGTCCTAGTGATCAGCGGGATTTAGAAGATAATTCAGGTTTTGAAGTACCTAACACTGGTCCTACTCAAGGTCTTTTATTTTTTGAAGATGTATTCATACCCAATGATCGCGTTTTTATGTGTGGGGAATACAAGTATACTTCTAAACTCATCCAATATTTTACAGCCAATTATCGAGCTTGCATTGGGGCTTGTGTTTCAGGGCAAGGAGATGTAATGATTGGTGCTTCTGTTTTAATGGCTCGAGCCAATGGCTTATCTTCAAAGATTTTCATGAATAAATTAGTTGATATGTCAATAAATAATCAAATTAATTATGGGTTAGGCGCAGGAGCTTGTGCAATGGGAACAAAACATGATTCTGGCACGTTTTTTGCTGACCCCTTAACTGCTCATACTAATAAAGTTGTGGTTGCAAAACTACCTTATGAGACAAAAAGACTTACACAAGAAATCGGAGGTGGAATTGTAGAGACGGGATGTATGCCGTCTTATAAAGATTTTAATGGTGCAGAATATAGTGATATGGTCCAAAAATACTACAAAGCTGGACCTTGCTCACCAGAGGCACGTTATAAAATAGCCCGCTTATCTGAATGGCTGACTATTGGTGGCGGTGTACCTGGTTGTATGCATGGAGGTGGTTCCCCTGATGGTGCAAGATTAGTTGTTAGATTCAATACACCTTTTGAAGAATATGTGGATTATGCCAGAAAAATTATGAACATTAAAGAAGACATTCCTGAACCTTAAAGAACAAGTAACCTTAGAATGTAAATCACCTATTTAACAGAAAATCCTTTAATTGTTAAAAAAAGGATTAAAATGAAGTATGAGTACTACTCATATTAACCAGTCGTGGTAGGATAATATACGAGGGATAATCTGGACCGATTAATACAGTATTATTCGCGATATTGTAATTTAAATAGTTGAATGCCAGAGTAGCACCTGTATTTGGATTTGCGGCAAATCGGGGATAATTTGAGCTGGAGATAGCCACTCGTATCTTGTGACCTGGGGCGAATACATAAGCAGTTGTCCACAAATCAATTAACAATTCATACACATCATTTTGATTCCCAGACATAAAAACATTCGAAGTATAATTAAATCTTGACCTAGTTGTCAACGATCCGTCTGTTATGAGCATTGAACGCCCATCTGGATAAACATCTGTTAATTTAAGAGTAAAGTCTGTATCTGTACAGTTAGATGTGATAGACAGATTTCCCAAAATTCTCCCGACAATTTCAACTGATTCGGTTAATGTAGGAGTTTCGAATATCAAAACATCATTTCTGTTTTCGATACTTCTTTGATCCATAGGACCATTTGGATCAAAAGGTTGATTTTGCCCCCCTAGAGTAGGTACGGGATCTCGGGGATCGTATAGGTACGAGAAACTTTTATTTATGGATGGAAGAGTACTGTTAATTAACGCTCCGGTGGAAGTAAAGTACCATTTATCATCCACGTGGTCAAGGGGCCAATCATAAGCATATCTCCAATAATTCCATTCGTCTGAGTGTGTGTCTACATCACCCATTAGATAATATGCGACTCTTTCTTTATTCCAGTCTGTAGATTTGCCTAAAAGAGCATAGTCAAAAACAGACTGTTCCCACGCGAAAGCGAGATCAAATCCTCTCGAATTCTTAGGATATGTCAGTTCTCCTTGTTTTGTTGAATCAAACAGGTTTACGTGAGTCCAAGGCCCTATAATAAGTTTTTGTTTACCTTGAGCTGCAATAGCGCTATTATCATCATAGTTGATAAACCCATCTATGGTACCCTGTAAAAAGTGGTCATACCATCCACCCACATGGATTGCAGCAACAGAAATGTTAGAATAGTGTGGTCCGATTGGATATGATAAAGATGTTGAATTATACAGTACAGCATTTTGTGGACTTGAATAAGTAAATAATGTTTCTATTTGATATCGCCAATTATCTGGAGCGGTACTTTCAATCCATTGTTCCACAGACGATTTATGGTATGATCCTTGATAAATAGCATGATCATATAATTCAGGTGTTCCAAACCATAATTGTTGAGCGACTAATCCTTGTGGTCCCATTCCTGCATAAAAATATTGATTTATTGCAAGAGCTGATGGTCCTGAGCTTGCTATTTTACCATTACACCAATTTTGAGCTAATATCCAATTGATTATGTCAACACCGTCTTGGTAATCGCTTGTAAATAGTAGAAAATCATTCCCTCCTTCTGAATCGTGAGTTCCTCTTAGATCCTGAATAACTAGATGATAATCTTGAGTGGAGTAAAAAGTTCTATATGTATCCATTCCATTTTTGCCATAAGGTGTTCTTATTAAAATAACCGGTTTGGGTGTGTTAAATGAGCCGGGAGCGATATAAACATCAGTAGCTAACCTTACACCATCTCTCATTTCAACCATATAAGTTAATTTCTCTGGTGGTGCGTATACAGCAGAAAATGTAAGAATAGTTGATGGTATCCCTATTAGGAGTACCAAAACTGCAGCTTTAACTATTTTTGGAAACTTAAGAGAACTGCGTTTGCCGTATTTCTCTATCAAATTTGAAAGTGAAAGGGAAGATGTTTTCAAGCCATAGTTTAGATAAAAAAATAGGCTTAATCCTACTGCGGCTATCGAATAATAATCTAATTCAATAAGCAGAAACCAGATAATGCCAATTAGTGGTGCAAGAAAAGTAGTAAGTCTTCCTAAATAGTTTAAAACTTTTAATTTAGGTTTTCTATTCCCCGATTGCTTCCAATAATTTCCACTCACCATTAAAGAATAAAAACAAATGCAAATGGTTATAGGAAACCAAATCATTCCAAATAATATAATTGATAACTGCTTAAGACTAAAGTATATTGCTTCATTCTTATTATATAAGCGTCTCTCTTCTTTTAATTCACGTTTATAATCCTTGTAATAATTAAAATAGTAGGAAATGCTGAATATCCCCCGAAATATTATCAGGAGCAGTAAATTTGTTATAAAGATTTGTTGAATATTCAGAAATCCTAAAGTATAAAGTTGAAAAAAGATCATTATAATCCAATTAATCATAATCTAATATTGAGAATAAGTCATTAATAAAATTTTCTGTAAAATTCACTAAATACTCTTTATAGAAAAGGAATAATATGATAAGATAAAATTGTATAATTTAGGAGAAAGAACTTCAAAAAGAAATGGGAAATAGTAATCGGGATAATATCGAGAATACTCATAGAAGATCATTTGGGATCCATTTAACCTCAAGCGAGATTTTTTTAAAATATATATTTCCAGAGATTAAAGAAAAGATCTGGAAATTTAAATGGATAGATTTGTATGCAGGAGAAGGAAATTTAATATTACCTATTTTGGACTCAATTCCGATAGATAGGAGGATAGATTTTTTTAAAGATCACATTAATCTCTTCGATATCCAACCAGAAATGGTTGAAATGAGTGTTAGAAATGCAGAAAAGTATGGAATTCCCTCTAAAATCGCATTTCGCAATATTAAACTTCGAAATAATTTAGACAGTTTCCCCAGAATTTTGATAAATAAACATCTACAATTGTTTCATATCACAAATCCCCCCTATTTATATTTAGGGTATATAAGAAAGCATAAAGAGACTCAAGAGTATTTAAAGTATTTTAGGGGAAAGAATGAGGGGTACCAAGATCTCTATCAAATCGCAATGATTAACGACTTAAGAAATTGTATTGAGGATATGATATATATTATACCAACCAATTTCTTGTTTGGCTCTGCTGTTTCAAATAAATTTCGTTTAGATTTCTTAAAACACTTTAGAATTGATAAAATGTTTATCTTTGAAACAAAAATGTTTGATTATACCGGGACAAATGTTTGTATTGGATTTTTCAAACGGAAACAAAAACCTAAATCTGAAAACATTGAATTCAATGG
>LAZR01002164.1_pt1 | contig 11672 bp, 14 predicted proteins | sample 329461 | NCBI WGS metagenome assembly LAZR01 (sample SAMN03002196, study PRJNA259156) | marine sediment metagenome | biome: sea floor; feature: Hydrothermal impacted sediments; material: marine sediment; isolation source: Loki non-amplified sample from Loki's castle hydrothermal vent sediment ...
ATTCACAAAGAGAATGTATTTGCTGTGCAATTCCATCCAGAAAAAAGCCAACATGCTGGGCTGCAATTGCTTGAAAACTTTTTAAACTGGGACGGTAAGTCCTAAAAACTTAAATAATAATGATGAATTTGGAGAAATCTTTATGTTGTTAATCCCTGCCATTGATCTAAAAGAAGGTCACTGTGTTCGCTTGCGTCAGGGACGCATGGAAGATAATACGGTTTTTTCGGAAGATCCCCTCGCCGTTGCTCGTCGATGGGTTGAAGCTGGAGCAAAACGATTACATCTTGTGGATCTTGATGGCGCATTTGCAGGTAAACCGGTTAACGCAGCCGTCATTCACCAAATTTGTAAGACATTTCCAAACCTTGATGTACAAATTGGTGGTGGGATTCGTGATGAGGAAACGATTCAAACTTATCTTGATGCTGGCGTAAAATACGTGATTATCGGGACTAAAGCCGTCAATGTTCCACATTTTGTTGGTGATGTTTGTGCAGAGTTTCCGGGTCACATCATTGTTGGACTTGATGCAAAAGACGGCAAGGTCGCTATCGATGGTTGGTCAAAACTATCACACCACGATGTGACGGATATTGCTAAACGCTTCGAGCAAGATGGTGTTGAAGCGATTATTTACACCGATATTAGTCGTGATGGCATGATGCAAGGTGTAAATCTTGAATCAACACGCGATCTAGCTCGCGCTATTAATATTCCTGTTATTGCTTCTGGCGGTGTTACCGATTATAACGATATCAAGGCCTTATGCCATTACGAAAGCGAAGGTGTAATGGGTGCGATTGTTGGTCGTGCGATTTACGAAGGTACGATTGATTTGGCTGAAGGCCAAGCCTTAGCTGATCGTCTAAATCCACCTATTCAGCTATAACTTAGGATTATATTATGGGTTTAGCTAAACGTATCATTCCTTGTCTTGATGTTGATAATGGACGTGTTGTAAAAGGCGTGCAATTTGTCGATATTCGTGATGCTGGCGATCCGGTTGAAGTAGCAAAACGCTATGACGAGCAAGGCGCCGATGAAATTACGTTTTTAGATATTACTGCCACACATCATAATCGCGGCACAATGGTTGAAGTGGTTGAGCAAGTAGCCAGTCAAGTCTTTATTCCTTTGACTGTTGGTGGTGGAATTCGCACGGTCGATGATATTCGCCGTATGCTTAACGCTGGAGCTGATAAGGTTGGCATTAACTCTGCGGCAGTAACGAATCCTGAATTTGTACGTGAAGCAGCACAACGATTCGGCTCGCAATGTATTGTGGTTGCCATTGATGCTAAGCGTGTGTCAAAAGATGGCGAGCCAGCGAAATGGGAGATCTTTACCCATGGTGGTCGTACTGCAACGGGAATAGATGCTATCGAATGGGCTAAAAAGATGGTTGATTTTGGTGCCGGTGAAATATTACTAACCAGTATGGATCGAGATGGCACAAAGTCGGGCTTTGATTTGGAATTAACGCGCGCAGTGAGTGATGCTGTTGCAGTTCCTGTTATAGCTTCTGGTGGCGTAGGTAAATTACAAGACTTAACAGATGGCGTAAAACTGGGTCGTGCTGATGCTGTTCTTGCGGCAAGTATATTTCACTTTGGTGAACATACTGTGCAGGAGGCCAAACAACAAATGGCAAGCCAAGGCTTAGAGGTCAGACTGTAATGAGTTGGCTTGATCAAGTTAAATGGAATGATGCAGGATTAGTGCCCGTTATCACGCAAGAGTTTGCAACTAAGCAAGTGCTTACTTTAGCTTGGATGAATAAAGAATCATTACAGCTAACGGTAGATACGGGTCATGCAGTTTACTGGTCTCGCTCACGCCAAAAAATTTGGCATAAAGGTGAGCAATCAGGCAATCAACAACAGGTAAAATCTATTCGTTTAGATTGTGATGCTGACGCTGTTTTATTAGAAGTAGTGCAACTGGGCGGCATTGCCTGCCATACTGGTCGTCATCATTGTTTTTATCAAAAACTTGTCGATGGTGAGTGGCAAGCGATTGAAACTGTTTTAAAAGACCCAAAAGAGATATACAAATGAGCGACATATTAAAAAAGCTAGCGGATGTATTGGAATCAAGAAAAAATGCAGCACCTGAGAGCTCTTATGTTGCCAGTTTATATCATGCTGGCACCGATAAAATATTGAAAAAACTGGGTGAAGAAGCAACTGAAACGGTTATTGCTGGCAAAGGCGGTGATCGTGAAGAAATCATTTATGAAACAGCGGATTTATGGTTTCACAGTTTAGTTTTATTGGCTCATAATAATATTGATCATCAAGATGTTTTGAATGAGCTTGATCGTCGGTTTGGTTTGTCTGGTATTGCAGAAAAAGCTAGCCGAGATAAATCTGGGGATAAATAATGACAGACTGCATTTTTTGTAAAATTATTGCTGGCGATATTCCCTCAACGAAAGTCTATGAGGATGATCAGATTTTTGTATTTAAAGATATAAATCCAAAAGCAGCCGTTCATTTATTGGTTATTCCTAAAGTTCATCTTGATAGCTTGGAAAGCTTGAAGCCAGAACATCAAGCGCTGATTGGGCATATGATGTTGAAATTACCTGAACTGGCTAAATCGCAAGGATTGAATAACGGTTTTCGTACCATTATTAATACTGGTCCCGATGGCGGACAAGAAGTCCCACACTTACATATTCATATACTAGGTGGAAAAGGTTTAGCTAAATTTAACTAATCCTTAGAAGCTTGTCGTCAATTCGGTAACCTTTGGCTAGTAATGGTGTCAGATGCAATGACATACAATACTTATATATACAGACAATTAGTTTCAGCTTAAATTATTAGGAGAAAGTTATGGGATTTGGCGGCATTAGCATTTGGCAATTATTGATAGTTTTAGCCATTATCATCTTATTATTTGGTACTAAAAAATTACGTTCACTTGGCGGCGATTTAGGTAGTGCTATTAAAAGCTTCAAGCAATCAGTCGGTGAAGGTGAAGAAGAATCTAAAAACAAAGAAGAAAATATACTTAAACAGCCCGGTGAAAGTACGCAGGCTCATGAGTCGCACAAAGATAAACATTCGAGCTAATAACAGTGTTTGATATTGGCTTTTGGGAATTAATGCTTATTGCACTTGTTGCATTGATTGTTGTTGGCCCTGAGCGGTTACCAAAACTCGTTCGCGTTACCGGCTTATGGATCGGGAGAGCTAATGCCTCTGTACAGTCAATTCGTAATGAAATCTCACGTGAATTGCGTGCCGAAGAGCTTAAACAGGCACTCAATAAAACGATGGATACTTCTGATATTAATAAAATAATGGATGTTGGATCAAAGCCTGAACCAGAAGTTGAGACTGATTCTGACACAGTAACATCAGCTAAAAAGGATGAAAATGGAAACGGATAATCAACAAACATTGATATCCCATCTTGTTGAACTTCGAGACCGTTTGCTTCGCGGCGTTATTGCAGTATTAATCTTCGCTGCTTGTTTATTGCCCTTTTCCAACGATTTATATCATTTTTTAGCTGAGCCATTATTAAGTCAGTTGCCCGCCTCAAGCAGTATGATCGCAACTGAAGTCGCATCACCGTTCTTAACACCCTTCAAGTTGACATTAAGCCTTGCGATATTATTGGCAATTCCGGTATTGCTTTATCAATTGTGGGCATTTATTGCACCAGGGCTTTATGACAATGAACGCAAGATTGTCTTTCCGCTCTTATTTGCCAGCACAGCTTTGTTTCTATTGGGAATAGTGTTTGCTTACTATGTGGTTTTCCCATTGGTTTTTGGCTTTTTAACTCAAGCAGCACCTGAAGGTGTGGCGATAATGACCGATATCAGCAGTTATTTAGACTTTGTTTTAAAGCTGTTTTTTGCTTTTGGCTTGGCATTTGAAGTGCCGATTGCCACTTTATTATTGATATGGTCGGGTGCTTCAACCGTAGCGAGCTTAAAAGAGAAAAGACCTTATATTATTGTCGGCGCGTTTGTTATCGGCATGTTATTAACACCACCCGATATTATTTCTCAAACCTTACTCGCGGTGCCCATTTGGTTCTTATTCGAACTAGGTTTATTTTGTGCTCGTTGGTTGCCTAAAAAACGAGATGAAACCTCCTCAACACCTTAGTTTTAAAGCTGGCTTCTTCAGCTAGCTAGGCTTAATGGTTTTTTCCATTATTTTGTATAACGTAGTCTTGTTCCATGCTCTAAAGATAATAATATTTCATCAGCTCGTAGCGTTGATGGAAAATAAGTCCCTGAAATCTTGGCACCGTGCAGACTTGCACCTTCTAAACTTGCACAAGTAGAAAAGTCTACGCCGCGTAAGTCTGCTTGACGAAAATAGCTATTAGAAAAATCCAGGCCCGTCGTATTAATGGTTTGTAAGTTAATATGCCGAAAATCACAGCCTACCAACTCAACCTTTTCACCTGCAGCTACACGCTGATTGAATTCTGCCACTTTGCCTTCGCGTAATAAGCGATATAAAGGGTTATCTGAAATTATTGGTGCAGCCATCAGTGAATCTACTCCTTATGCTGTGATATCTATCGTACCGCCCGGATTGTCCGGATTAAATCCTGATTCCTGAGTCTCTTGGGCCTCATTAACGACATCAGTATTGTCAATTGTTGTTGCTGCACGTTCACTTGCTGTGACGGTGTTTTGGGTTTCGCTGTTGCTTTGGGTAGGAACGACGCGTCCTTGTAACAAGCTTTCTTGATTCAATGGATTGGTTATTGTAGGTTGTCCGCTTAATGGTGAAATACCTGGAATTTCCATCTTGTACTCCTTTTGATCCGGCTTGAAAAGAATTCTATTCTGATAAAAGTGATCTTTCATAGTTTAGTTATTAAGATAATAATGTCTATGTAGATACTGTGAGAATTCATCAATTTTTATTCTATCAGCATACTCCAAAAAATTGAAAAGAGACAATACATTGTTTGATATAGAAAATATCGATTTTAAAAGCTAAATTAATGAAGCCCCTGTCGGCTCCTTACCAGAATCCGACAGGGATACACACTAATCAATTAAAAAGAATGATGCACACTTAATTCAAAACTTCGTTCAGGCCCATAGAGCCACTGTGTTTCTTCATAATAAGAGGTCGTGAAGTAATATTTATCAAACAAGTTAGCAGCACGTATCGTGACCCTTGTATCGGCTGTTGCGCTCCAATGTAGCGATAAATCTGACACGGTATATGAAGGTAGTTTTAAACTGTTGGCATTATCAGCATAACGCTTACCAACATAACGAGTTGTTGAGCTGGCCGTCCAATTAGGTAAAAAATTCCAACTAAAGTTTGCATTGGCAACGCGTTCAGGCACGTCAGTAGGTACATTACCTTCACGAGAAATAGCGCTACCACCGACATTATCTGTGAACGAATCATACTGTGCATCTAAAACGGCAAGGTTACCATCGAAGTACCAATCTTTGGCTATCGGCAAAGCTAGTGTTGCTTCAATCCCTCTTGATGATTGCTGACCAACTTGAACCCGTAGGCTAGGATTAATAGGACTTCTTGTTAGTAGATCCTTTTTCTCAATATCAAAAACGGCAACCGTCCATTCAGCTGACTCATTCCAAAAGGTCTTTTTAAGCCCCACTTCATACTGCGTTCCTTTAGACAGATCAAGATCTGGATTAGATATTGAAATCATACTGCCAACAGGGTCTGCTGCTTCTGTGTACTGTCCATATATAGAAAAGCTAGGTGTAAATTTAAAGACAGACCCTAAACGCCAACCGATGTTATTAAAAGTGGTGTCTAATGTTTGTTGATTTGTTGTTAAGTCTTTACGCGTTACTTTTGCGTGATCATAACGAATACCCGCAACCACTGAAAGCTGATCAGATAGTGATAATTGGTCTTCCATAAATAAAGAATATTGTTCAGCTTTATTACGGTATTTAGGTATAAATAAAGGCGAGTTGCTATAAATGTAATTGCCTGATTGTGGGTGATAAAGATCAACAGAAGAAGATGCGCCAGTATAACCATTATTGGTATGTTGAAAAGTGGTTGTACTGATATCAAATCCAACAGATGTTTTATTTTTTAATCCAAAAATGACATTCGCATTGCTGAGCGAGCTTGTATTGCCAAACGTACTTTGATCATGTGATATTTGTGTTTGTCCGTCGCGATCAATCAAGCCGCTTACCGAGTTATATAAATACTGCTCGGTGTTTCTCCAGTCACGTTTAGATTCTATGTTATAAAACTTAGATGTGGCGTTGGTATTTTCTGAAGCCTGCCAATTAAAGGCAAGCTCAGCCCACTGATCATCAAACTGGATTTTGCTATCTTCTACATTATAGTTATTACCACGTAAGGCTTTTATTTGCTGGCCGTTTACGAGCGGAGTACCAAAGTAGCGAACAGGTTCTTGTTTGCCTTTTGCATAGCTCAACTTCATGTCCAAATTATCGGTGAGATCAAATAAAAGCGCACCAGTGAATGTAATGTTTTCAGAGTCGCCATTATCAATCCAGCCGTTAGACTTGTCAGCGCTTAAGTCTGCACGATAGGCGATGCGATCATTAATTGCACCACCACTACCCAGCCCGATGCGTCTTGTATCATCGGTGCCAACGGTTAATTTAACTTCATTTTTGATGTCGCCTCGACTTGGCTTTTTAGGGATGACATTAACAACACCACCAATTCCTCCATCACCATAAATTACAGAAGAAGGTCCATGTAAGACCTCGACTCTATCAACAGACCAAGTATCGAAAGGAAAAGACAACACAGCACCACCATATTGACGTGTACCATCATACAATCGGATGACAGAGTTAACCCCAGTAAAGCCCCTGCTTGATAGATCTTGGCCGCCATTCCCGTTGTGACCGATGCCCGTCATACCTGTCGAGCGTGAAATTACATCCACAAGTTTTGTATCACCCCTCTGCTCGATGGCTTCTCGAGTGATCACGTCGATACTCGCTGGTGTCTCTAAAGGTGTTAAACCTAAATAAGAACCTGTTGAAGCGGCTTTATTTAACTGCGTTATAGTTTCTCCTTGCACCACAAGGCTTGGCAATGTTTTGGTATCGTCTGCATATGCAATGATCTGGTACGTAGAAAGTAAAATAACAAAGCTTAATGCTCGTGATGGTGCTTTGAATGAGGATGTTGAATCGTAGCGTTTTTTTAACATCGAAATTCCATTACTAGGGTGAAGAGTGTTTTAAGCGATGAAGTTTACGCATGGAAAAGCAATAATAGATGTGTCATTTAACCTAACATTGCTGAATATCACGCAAAAATAGGCAATTATTAGGTTCTAAGCGATACATTTTTAATTCTTTCCTTCTTATCTTTCTCATAAATATAAGGAGAAAAAATGTGTTTATATTGCTTAAATATCCTCATGTCCAAAGTTATTTAAACAAAAGCTTCTAAAACTTATCTAGGTTAGGTATAATTTCTCGCTTGATGCCTGGGTGGTGAAATTGGTAGACACAAGGGACTTAAAATCCCTCGGCTTCGCGGCCGTGCCGGTTCGATTCCGGCCCTAGGTACCAACAAATTCAGGCACTTACGTAAGTAAGTGCCTTTTTTGTTTAAGCGGCCTGTACCGTATTTGTACCGTGAGGTCCTTCTCCAATACTCACATTTTCCACATATTGCTCCAAATGCGTTAAATCAAAATGCGCGTACTTTTCCACCATCGCTAACGTTTTCCATCCGCCCAGATCTTTTAGAACATAAATAGATGTACCATTTTGCACATGCCAACTTGCCCACGTATGTCGTAAATCATGCCAACGGAAATTTTCGATCCCTGCTTGCACTAATGCCTTACGCCAATCACGATTGTTAGGGCTCATTACGGGCTTACCATTACGAATAAACACATACTTTGTATCGTTACCTCTTGCTTGCATTAATACTCTCAGTGCATCTTTATTCAGTGGCACAGTGATCTGTTCACCTGATTTTGATTTATCTGCGGGAATAAAAATCTTCCGTTGAGAAAAATCAACCTCTGTCCACTCCAATAGTTTGACGTTACTTTGTCTTAACCCTGTTGAAACCGACAATTGAACCATTGAGTTTAAGTAATCAGGAAGAAAGGTGAGTAAATGCCAATATTCTTCAGGTTTAAGCCATCTCACCCGTTTCTTATCCTCATCGTATCGTTGAATATAAGGTGCTTTAATTAGCCATTCCTCATTAACTGCTAATTTAAGCGTTGCACTAACTACAGCGATATATCTATTGGCAGTGGCTCCCGTGGTTTTTTCATAGATTAAGCCAATGACTTCTTTAACGAAGTCTTTGGTGATATCGGTTAATAGCATACCGCCAAAATAGGGCTGAAACCAACGCAGTTTCTGAAGGTTATGGCCATAATTGGTCTTACCTTCTGTTGTTTTCACCCATCCATAAGCTGCTTCATCCCACGTTTTCGATGACATAATACCTAGCCGAGATTCCTCCCAGCCTTGTTGACGCAATTTATCGTGATATTCTTGTGCTTCACGCTTTATGGTTGTCTTAGCAGAACGCTTAATTCGCTTTCCGCCCGGTGTGGTGAAGTCGATCCACCACGTCTTACCGCGTTTGAAGAGTGACATAATTTTCCTCCGGTTGTAGTTTCACTCAACAACGCTCGCCGAGGTTGAGAATAAAGGGACCGGAGCCAACTAGCAAGGTCCTCTTGGATAAATACCCAACGTTTACCGGGCTTGGCAGCGGGTAACCTACCGTCTTGTGCTAAGCGCCGGACGGTCTCGATATTCATTTTGAGAAATTCAGCTGCCTCTTCGAGATTCAGCGTAATACACATGATGAATCTCTCCACAGTTGCTGCAAACAACATGAGGGAGATAGTGGCGGATAGTGCGGAGGGATTGGAACGTAGATCAACGTAAATACACATCTAATTGGTGGCGGCCAGATAAGACTGGGAACAGAATAATCAGCATCGTGAATTTGATTATGTGCCGAATGTTGTAAATATGCTCGAAGCGCAGATAAGAGACTACTTTCATAGCCTAATCTTCCAACGGCAGCGATACTTTGTACTGTAATGATTAATGAATACATGATTTGTCCTTTATTTTTATTTTTATTATTATTGATGACAATTCGAACTGTCTGGGCGCACAATATGCAGTCACACAATAAATGTCAATTAAATCATGATGTTACTTGACAAGATAAAAATAATGTTGTAATATGTATTTTCTATAAATGGTCTTCAATCCATTGCAAATACTAACTTCTTGACCTTTTCTCTCGTTTTATTGATATTAAAAGAAATTGCCTCGCCTTATGTGATTCGTTCTCATGTTGCGCAAAAGAGCTCATCTCATTTATATGTCATTGAGATCCTTATGCTTGTTATCAAGATAAGCGTTAGATCCCAGCCACACTAAAGATCTTATCCGGTCCTTCTTCAATCGAAGCTATTTTCCCATGCTGTGATTGATACCAACGACTTCGTTTAGCTTCACGTGTGAAGACGTATTGACGTTCATTGGCATCAATGCCTGAATCTGCTGCAAACACCACACCGAACTGAGCCCCAGCAATAGCCATGAGCATAATTAACTGTTCAGTCTTGTCATCATCCTCAAATTCATTTGTTTGCTCAGCAATTAGAAATGCCGTCCCATCGTTGTTATAAATAATTAAATCTGCCTGTTTTACGCGACAAGCCACGGTGATAGTCGCATTCAATTCAATACGTTTATCAGGATAGTGATGAGCAAGCTCAGCAGCACGTCCCCTTAAAGCTAATGCAAATAAGCCTGACGAAGCCAAATTTTGTCCGACAGAGTGTTCACCCAAATCTAGTTGACCACTTGTTAACCCCAATGCTTGTTCAACTTTACGTGCTAAATCAGCATTAAAGCTTATTGATGTCGTTAAGGAAAAGGCTTGTGACAAGTAGCTGTAGCTCATTTTTAAATCAGATGCTAATTGTTTTAGTTGACCATGCTTAAGAATGGACTGAATGGCATGTTTACGATGTTGTGAGCTCATTTGGGTATTTCAGCTATAAAATAATACTAACACCTTAACTTTTATTAACAATGATGTAAATGGTCAATATTGACAATAATGTGTGATTGTGTTACAGTTCGCCCATGACTTAAGACGTAGAAACGTAACACTGCACTGAGGTAAGCAGAAAATAGAATACGAACGCGTCGTTAGTAGTAATGATAATAATGTGATTACTACTATTACTAAGCAGCATGCTGCTAGTAAAAATAACAGGAAGGAGCAAGTCATGGATCCGAAGAAAAAACGCGGTAAAAATATCACTCAGGCCATGTTTGACGCGTGTATTGAAGAGATGGTCTCAAATCAGATAGCACCAACTGTCACTGACATCACATTACAGATAGGCGGTTCATACACCACTATTGCAAAATACTTAGACACATGGCGCCAAACACAGTCCACCCAATCTGGTACTGTTCTTAGCGTGCCACTGTTTGTTCAAGACGCTTCTGAGAAGATCGGGCTCACATGGTGGGCATTGGTTGAACAGGATGTTGCGGAGCGAATAGATAAAGCCAATCAAGATGCACAAGCCCGTATTGATGTCTCGAATCATGAACGTAATGAGTTTTTGGCTTCGACCGACCACTACAAGCAACTATGTGAAGACGCAGAGCATGAATGTGAACGTCTTAATCAAGCACATCAAAATGACATCATCACACATCATTTAGAGCTGTCTGCGGTAAAAACAGAGCTTGCTGTTGTGGCACAGCAATTGTCATATCAAGATAAAACTATAGCGCAACACGAAGCCACCATTCAAAAATTAACTAATGAAATCACTCATGCATCTGAAGCATTAAAAGACCATGTCGTACGCTACGATGACTTAATGAGCCGAAGTCAACATGACATTGCCGACATCAAAGCAGAGCATCAGGCACAGTTTTCTCTACTCAAAAAAGCCACTGAAGACAGCACGTTATCGTCTCAAAAAGTCGAAGATGGCTTACGTGCATTGCTGGCTGAAAAAGAAAGGTAACTACGAAAATCTAATGATGTGTAACTGCGCAAGATAAAGCTATGGAAAAAGCTTTGAAATCAGGGTTAACAAGCGCAACATTAGTTTCAGGCCATCAGAATCGAGGCAAAGGGCTTATCTATTGAGCCCTTCGCCTGCTGATAAATAATACCGTAGTTTATGGATTCTACATTTGAAAAAATAAGTCGTTAATTTTGTTATTCGAGCTAGAAGTGACATGCTTAATGTACGTTTTTATGATATTTAACCGTCCATTTCGTGCCAGTAACGGTCATTCGCTTAACGCCAAGTGAAGGGGCGAAGTGCGCAGCACTTTACACCCGCTCAACATGAATGCCCTTTTGTTCACAGTGCGATACTACTTTATGAGCGATCTCTGGAGAGACTAAATGCCCGAGCGTTATTTTAGTTATAGGGGATTCGAGCGTGAAGTTTACGTTTGGATTTTTACCCAAAAAGCGAATTTCTTGCTCCTGTACCCACTCCAGTGTTTTTGTGCATAAAATACTCTTGAAGATAGTGCTAGAGTCACCTATCTGCGACTCTATAAATATGTCTACGTGAATGGTAAGGCCTGAGTTTACTAGACACTTTTCTGATTCTGAAAATACAGTCGTTCATACTCATTAGGTGATATTCGT
>LAZR01002165.1_pt1 | contig 11671 bp, 13 predicted proteins | sample 329461 | NCBI WGS metagenome assembly LAZR01 (sample SAMN03002196, study PRJNA259156) | marine sediment metagenome | biome: sea floor; feature: Hydrothermal impacted sediments; material: marine sediment; isolation source: Loki non-amplified sample from Loki's castle hydrothermal vent sediment ...
TTCCCGGATATAACCTAATCTTTCTACTTAGCATTCTGTCCGTTGTAGCAATCCTTCTAGGTAAAAAACTCAAGAAATCCTAAAATCTAATTACAAAGCTTTTTTTTCCCTTTCTTGATCAATCGTATTAATTACATTTTAGACGAAATTATTGAAGCTTTAAATTAATTTGCATAATTCGTACATGAATTAATTTAATACTTAATAAAAAACAATTATTGCTTAAAGAACTCTAACTATAAACTTGGATTTCTTTCAACTATTCATAACTGTAGATATTTTTTCATTGCATTTTTTCAAGAAATTCTAAGAACTCTGTTATTTGTTTGTTAGTAGTTTTATGGGTACTTTCAATTGACTTCACTAAATGACCCATTTTATCCCAATTAAGTTTAAAACCGTAGACATTTCTAAAAATATGGCGAAATCTTAAATAATCGTATAAGATCTCTTTTAAATCTTCGTTAATAACATTCTTTCTTATATTGGCTATATTTAAGCTCATTCGATTTAATAATATGCTATGCCAAGTTGGATCTGATGGTAATTCGTCATCTATATTTATGGCAATTTTCCTAAAAATATTCTCGATACACGTATAAAAATCGTGTAAAATACTCCCAAGAACTCTCAAGTTTGTTGAGGAATTAATTTGATTTTTGTTTAATTCATAAAATTGCTTACATTCCTGGGCTAATTGTTCAAAATGCTTTAATTCTTGCTTTATTTCTGCTATAATTATATAAAAATGATTTTCTCCTATTATATTAAAACACCATTCTTTTTAATCATTATTTTCATTGATTCCGAAGCGGTTTCTTCAGTAATTAAATCAATATCTACCCCGTTTGGTAATAATTGATATAATTCTTTCAATGCGGAAAAATAATCCTCATCTGGTAACCCAATAACTACTAAGTCGATGTCCGATGTTTCGTGAATTTTATATTCTCGCACTAAAGAGCCGATTAAATAAACCTTTTTAATTTTATACTTCTTTTTCAATAAAATGGAGCATTTATTCGCTAAATTCTCTAAAAATTTTCTCCTCTTCTGCAAATTCTGTTTTCTTTTTTCAATTTTTTCTTTCCAATATCTAGAATAGTTGCGTATTGAATTAACCGAGTCGTAATTTTCCATTCTATATCGCTTAATTTTTGTGTTTTAATTTAAATTTTTGATTGAAACTTTTAACATCATTAGCTCGTTTTAAAAATAGCTCTGTTTCTTCCTTATGCATACATAATAAATTTGTTTTTTCAACTATATATTTTTATTTCAATAAGCTAAAAAAACTCTACAATATTTTATTCTTCACTGAGAATTAGCTTAATTGTTTCTTTTAATTTAGGAATATGGTTTTCAACCACATCCCATATTAAGTCATAATCAACACTAAAATAGTGATGGATTAGTTTATCTCTCATTCCCGCAATTTTATTCAATTTGATCTATCTTATTGTTCACATACTTGTTTAGGAATGGTTTTTACAGCTTCTCCAATAATCTCCATTCATCTGAGTTTGGTGAGAAAGCATTATGCTGCATATAAAGGAGTTTATGTACAATTTTCCAAGTTGAGTCATCAGGTTTTTATTGTCGAGTGGATCAAATATCACTAAATATTAAGTAATCACAAAATTTTTATTTTCTTTTTTCCACTATTATGATGATAAGAAAACTTAGAGGATTTTAATGACCTTAATTGAAGAAATAGATATAATACAAAAAAAATTTAATCTAAGGGAATGGGTTTTAAATGAGTTGAAAAATCTTGAATCAAAATATGGGATGACAACTAAGGATTTTATTGAGAAATGGACAATTAACGAAATTCCAGAACCAGAAGAACATGATCTCTTACAGGAATTTTTAGAATGGGAAGGATTATCTATAAGTTTACAAAAGGTAGAAAGCGAGTTGAAAGAGATTGAAAAGCGTATTAAAGAGGGCTGAAAAGGCTTCAAAAGAACTCTCTCAACTTAATCTTAAGAGTTTAAAACTTACTCGTATTAAAATAACAAAAAACAATCCAGATACAGGTCATTTTAGATTAAAAGCATTTTTAACAGAAAAAGAATCTATTGAAATTTTCGAATTTTATTTTTCAGGTAATTTATTGAAATATTCATATACTTATATTAAAGAAAGTTTCTCTATTTTGCGATATGATAATGCTCCACATCATAAAAAATTAAAATCTTTCCCCCCCATCATAGGCATATAAAAGATATAATTAAGGAGTTAGAAAAACCACGGTTGGAAGAATTTCTAAGAGAATTAATGAAAATAAGATTATAAAATAAGTTTTATATTTTTTAATAATGATTTTTCGTTACTACTCTAGGACTAAATATATAGTGTATTTCGAAGATAAGATTCTTAAGGCAAATTCTTATATTCTTTTTTTTGATTCTAATATATTTTTGTATGGATTCCGTTTATTATACAATCCATCTGAAGAGTAATCCATAATTATTAGATCATATTTAGTATTTCTAAGGGTCTCCTTAGTGATATTTCTTCTCCCTTTTCGACAAAATCCTTATCAAGCACTATAACCTCTGTAGATCCTAATTATTAAATAATTATTAGATAATTTTAAGGTCTTTTTAACGATCTTTAAGTTATGAGTAAAAAAAACGAAGATATCATTAAATTCATTAATCAATGTAAAACACTATTACCTGAATTTAACAAAACTCGAAACCCACTTAATAAAAATAAAATTAAAGAACAAGAAGTAAACGAATATATTTCGCTTTTCTTAGAAGATTTTATTAGGTTTTCATCCAACCTGAATTCCAATCAAATTGATAAGAACTTCATCAATTTCTTTCAGAAGAATTTATTACTCAAAAGATACTCCGATTATTCACAAGATAAAATTTCCTATGCTCAGTCAGTAATTAATAATTTTTTAACTTCCCCACTCTCACAAATGTTCTAAAGCACAATTTAACATACCCTCATCTAATAAAAAAATAAAATATCAATGTTACGTTTTAGAAATAAACATTTTAAAATGTATGAACAAGACAAGTACTACAAAAAACATATTGATTAATTTAATAGTCAATAAATTCAAAGCTAAAGGATATGCTATGAAATTTTCTAAAATAAAAAAATCTTTAGAGAGGAAGAGTAAAGAGGAATTACTCCAACTTTTAAAAAAACTCGTCCATTCAAATCCTTCCTTGACCTCCACTATTAAATTTTATCTCTCTAATATGGAAGAAGTTGATATAATTGATTTAGAACCAATCAAAAGAAAGATTCTAAGTGCCGTTTATGGAGATTTAGATTATTATCATATTGATGGAGCATTGGAAACATTATATGAAGTGAAAAAAATTGCGGAAGCCCTTTTTAGCAATTCTAAATTCAAATCTGCGGCAGAGATTTATTTTCTTCTAGTGGAAGGATGTGTTGATGCATACAATGAGGGTGCTGATGACTCTTCAGGAAATCTTGGGTGTTTTGGAGAAGAGTGCATTTTAGACTTTAATAAATGCATGAAGGAAATTAAAGATAATGGATTTAAAACTGCTTTTATTGATCCGGTACTTGAATTTTATTTCAGAGAAGATTATGGATTTAATGTGGAAATCATGTTTGAAAGCATAGTAACTAGAGATAATATTCAGATAATCGAAGAAGAAGTTAAAGATTACATGGAAATATCGGATAATAATAGTTTTGATTATATGCGAAATAAAGTTAGAAGAACTATGATAAGTTTATATAAATCAATTGAAATGCCAGAAAAAGCCTTACAAGCAGCATTGAATGGGATGAAGACAGCTCAAGATTATAAAATAGCCGCTGAAACCTATATGGAATTAGGAAAATTTAAAGAGGCCTTGGAGTGTATCATAAATGGATTAAATTTTAATGGTTCTTATAAACCTTATGATACGTATTTCAATATTATAGAGTCACTCATTAACGCTGAACAAGGCGAAATAATTAATGTAAATGAAATGATGACACATGCAATTTCATATATTTCTTCCATTTCATCTTGGAGGTTCGATGTGGAGAAATACGAAAGAGTATGTAATCTCTTTTCAAAATTGAATATTAGAGAAAAATTTAGAAAAACCATGTTTAATAAATTAGAGGGTGATATATTAGTGAAAGTGCTTTTAGAGGAGAATGAAATCCTTAAAGCTGTTTAGACTCTAAATAATCTTAAGGGAGCATTTCCACACCTTGCATTGTCTATAGCACATAAAGCAGAAAAAAAGGATTTAATGAATATAGCTCGAAAAATGATAATACTTGCATTAAAGAATGGTTTAAAATATATCAATAAAAAAGATGAGCAGCTTATTCGTGAACTTTTAGATAATAGTTCTATTGAAGATTTGACTGAAGGAATCCTCGGTAATTTAGACAAGAAAATTTCTCAATTACTTACTGAAATTTTTTCAGTTAAAGCACCTCATCTCATAAGGAAAGTGATTAAGGAACCAGAAGATTATAAAGGTAAAGATCTTCTTATTATTTGTAATAATCTTGTAGAAAAGAATCCACAAGATACCATCCAACTTTGCGAAGGATGGATTTTAAAATTCGTCGTACGATCACATGTTTACTATAATGATGTTATCAGCATGTTAGGAATTATAAAACGTGCTTTAAGTCAAAGGAAAGAAGGATGGGAAGATTATCTCTCAAAATTTATATCAAAATACAAATCTCGGAAAAAATTGATAAAAATGATTCAAGAAGCCAATTTAGCTCAAGAATTTAATTAAAAAATTCGATTATTAGATAATAATTGGCTAAGTTTTTTAAGCTCCCATAAATAATTTTGTGGAGAATTTGTATCCATTCTGACAAAAAATCAGTAGGTTGTTAGATCTTGGTAAAAAAGAATAAATATAAAAACAAAGACCCTTGGACTGAGACTAAAAAGAAATACCGTCTTACTGCGCGACAAATAGAAATGGCTAAAAAGCTGGGAATGAATCCGAAGAAGTTTGGAAAATATTCCCCCAACAACAATCAACCTTGGAAAGAACCACTTGGTAGTTTTATAGAAAGATGTTATGAGAAGAGGTTTAACTCAGGGATTTAATTGTAGATAAAAATTCATTTTAGAGATATGTTGCGAAAATAATAAGAAATTCAGATGAAAAATAACTTTCTGATTTTATTAATTTTTATAAATCTCAATCACCTAAAACATACTAATCTCTTAGGCACTTTTTCCAGACCCAAACAATTAACAGAAGAAGATATTTCTATTTCTAAAGAAAGAAAGATTTGTTTGGTGTGTAAAGGGAACGTAGGTGGATTTAATGCCTTTTTTTTATACAGAATGCGATGCGTTATACTGCGAGAAATGTGCTCGAACTTTAATCGATAGAGAAAATTAAATATAATAAATGCCAGAGTCAATAATTTACATAAAACAAAAAAATAAAAGAAATAAAATCATTATAGGATTAGGAAAAATCCGCATAAAAACATTTTAAAAGTTTTTGATGATTGAAGATATTATTTCAAGGATTCGTAATATTTTTGTAGGCCGCAAACCAGAGCTTCAACGATTAAAGGGACTTTGGGAGTTAGCTTGTCAAAATAAGGAGCATCTGGTTTATGTTTTTTTAAATGCACCAGGTGTTGGAAAGACTACGTTGATTCACCATTTTGGAAAATACCTTGAATTGGAAGGGAAGGGACTATTTTTTAAATTCGTGTGTAGCAGCGACTATGATTCTCCAGTAGAACTAAATAAGGATCTTCTTTATAATATTCAAGAAATCGTTCAAGATAAACAAGAAATTATTACTGATTATATCAAATCACTCACAAATAAAAATAAAAAGCAGATTCTTCGGGAAAAACTAAAAATAATTACTCGTGATATAGATAAAAAGATCACTCAAGATTCAATTTCACTAAACGATGTTATATTTATACTTAAGAGATTATCCTCAGTTATTCCTATTTTTTTTGCTGCTGATGAAATTCAAGAATTTCAAAAATTAGCGTTTAAATCCGTTGAAAACAAGCAGGAAACAACTTTACACTATTTTACGAGGCTATTGAAGAATTTATTGAATCTAAGGATATTATTGATACTCTCAGGAACGCGTTATCATATATTGAGTCAAATGGGTGGCAAGATCGGATCTCCAATTCGAGAAAAAGTAGAATCTTTAGTGATTACTAATTTCAGTAGAGACGAAATTTTAGAGTATGTGGAGCAAGTTAATGAGTTAATTAAAATAGCCGCGATGAAACAAGAAGAAAAGAAAATTCTTAATCTCGTAAACAATTACCAGCAATTTCTTTTTGCATTTAGTGGCGGACACCCTCGCACTATCGAAAGAATAACAATGTTATTCTTAAATAGTATTTTATATTTACTTGAAAAATCCGGGTATGACGATTATGCGAAATTTGTTGATTTTTTGCTTCCTCTCAGTAAAAAATCGTTCGAAAATACATTGTTGACAAAAGAGAAAGAGAATGAATTAGTTAAATTAAGTTCTAATATTCAATTTTCTATTGTCAAAAAGTGGATTATAGAACGTTCTTATAACGGTCACTTGCTTGGACCATCTCCAGAGGTTATAGATAATCTGAGCGCCAAGGAAGAAGTAGATGATATAATATATAACTTGATGAACCTTGGTTTCATTGTCCAAAATGGGATGTTCAATTATTATATCACTAGTTATTTTCATTTCCTTGCATTCCTCAAGCCTTATCATGAAAACCACGAGATGTTCCTCAAAGAAGTGCTTCATAATAAATTTTTTGAATTAATGTGCGGTTTTCATTCAGGATTCGGCTATACTTTTGAAAATATTTTTTCTACGGCTCTAATTATATATGGAAATAAAGCACAAAAAAAAGCTTCCCTTCCCTTGGATTCGTCTTTATTAAAGGGCTTAATGGTTCTAAAAGAAAAGATAAATTGGTCAAAAATCTCGCTTGATCCTAATATTCTATATCAAACTCCAATAGCAAAAGCCGTAGATGCGATAATTCATCAAGAAAACGAGCTTGTATTAATGCAAATTACAACCGCACGTCAACCTGATCCATTTAAAATAGATATGTTAGTTAATCAATTGGATGACCTCAATCGTCAACAATTAAAAGTAGGAAATATAAAAATAATCCGAGGATGGATAGTGTCTCTCTACGAATTCACTTCCCAAGTTCCCACTCACAAGAACCTTCTAGTTACTGTGGGAGATTCGTTAATTCCTATCTTAGGGGAAGATCTATTCGCAAGACTTCGAGAAGTTAAGGAATCTTTCTCAAAATGAAAGTCTATCATTAATTGTAAATACATCGTATATACAACTTATGATGATGATGCAATAGAAGATGATGACTTACTTTATACAGGAATAAATCAATTATTAGAAGAATATTTAGAAGAAGAGGGACATAAAAAGGTATACATTAAAAAGGTATACATCAAAAAACAACTAAATCTCATGGGTTTTTTCGGAATTCATTATCTCATCGGATATAACGGTCGGTTTCGTAGGCATTATGCGCAAAACACATGAATTCGAGTTGTTTGCTTACGGTATGGCGTTTGGCGAAGGGGAGTTTGGCTGGTTTTCTTATTCTAATGGTGATGAGCTGCCCTCAGAACAGATCTATAATAACATTGATAAATATATCAACGAGATCATTCCAATTAATAAAGAAACGCCTTTTACCAAATTAGGTTTTTTAAAATCTACGCATATTTCTTATCAGGTATATCTATATTAGATCTATTTATTTTATTAATTCTCTTCCTCCTTAAATTTTAAAGATCCACTCTATAAAATTCCTTCAACAATTGCTATGAATACACATTTTAACGGAATATTTAAACCATTTCAATTCCTAGTTTTCTAAGACTGCTTCTAAGATTGGTGTATCGTTTATATCTTTTACAAAACCCTGTAAACCATAGATCTCCTTCTGGTTGATTTTTGAAATGTTCAAAGAAAAATAACATTAATTGGACTCCTTGAGAAATACTATAATCAGGTCTATTTTTTGCACGCAACTTCATGGAATCATTCGAATACCTGTTAAAAATCTTCTTCAATATTAGAAAATCTTGTTTATTTATCATTTTTAATGCGCGGCTAGATTTTTTGCTCATTATTTCTGCGTTAATCTTTTTTATTAGGTTCCATGCCCTGTCAATATTAAAATGAGAAGATACTAATGAAATAGCCTTGGAATAATCTAGCAGATCAAGATAAATTTTAATGGTAACATCATATTGACGTTGTTTAGTTAATCTCGGTAGGAATTCCTTGGTTAAAAAGGAACTGAATTGTTTTTCAAATTCTGAATCATTTTTACAATAATTTCTAATCATAGTATAATGATTATATTGGAAACATTTTGGATTACCCGATAATACATTATTACAAAGTTCAAGCACTTTTCTAGTATCACCTTTAGGTAAATAGTACTTAAGGAATTTTTCGAAGCAATAGGAGAAAAGAAATGTTTTATTTTTATTGTACTTATTTTCGGCGCTCTTTTCATTATTAATACCTCCCTTGAGTATGAGAGAATAGAGCCATTCCATATTTTCAGTGGATCGTTTACCAAAATGAGTAAAAATAGCTTTAATAAAGCCCGAAGGATATTTAATCTGCTTTTTAAGGTTAAAAAGCGTATTTTTAATTAGATTATATACTTTTACGTTACTTTTGGAAAATTTACTTGATAATTCATATAAAAATAGGAAATTATCTACGGTCATTTCAATTTTATAATTTTCTATGAGCTGAAGCCAAATTTCTTTAAGTTTTTTGTTAAAATCTTTTTTATTTGAGAGTTGGGTTAATTCAGTAACAATAGTCTTCTTTAAATCCTCTGATTTAAATTTTAGATACATATTAAGTAAGTAATCAATTCGCGCTTGACCTTGTAATTTTGTTACTTGAATTGATTCTATTTGTTCTGAAAATTGCTGTTGAATTTTATATAATTCATTTAATCCGTAATCCCTATATTCTTTTAGATTTAATCCAATTAACCATTTAAAACCAAAATCCGCTAAATTATTTGCCAAATCTGGAAGCTTTTCATGTAATAAAAAGCCGAAAAAGCGCCCCATCTCTTCAAAAGCTATTTTATATTGCAAAAAATAATCATCTGCTAAGGATTCCGGGTTTACATCGTACTCCTCTTCATAATCCCATCTATCTCTATAATATTCCTCCTCAACTACCCCACTAAAATAAAACTCCACATCAAAATCTATTAAAGTCTTAGATATGCCAATACTATTCAACTCTTTTTTTATATAACTTCCTAAATCAATATAAGATTGTGTCCAATTATATAAGATTGGTATTACCAGATCAGAATCATTTAAGAAATTTAATAGCTCAAGTGGCGTAAACCAGCTTTGAGAATAACTTATATAATGTTCTTCTTTCGTAGATCCTTCGAACTCTTCTATTTCTTCGAACTTTGATGTCCAAAATTTAAAGGGATAATCTGGTTCGAGTAAATCCTTGAAAACATTGGGTGAAAAATGATTCCAGAGTTCGATAAATTTTTGTTTTAGTGATTCTAATAATAAAGAAGAGATCCAGTCATTTAAAGAAGTTGGTTTTAAAGCATATTCTTCGGGAATTTCTATTTGGGTTCCATTTTCCTTTTGCCTCGTTTCAATAATAGAATCTTCGGAAGATTGTATTAATTTGAAGGTTTTTGGTTTGTATAAATATTGTAAACACGCAGCAACGCTATGCTTGCAACTAAAACCCACGGGACATGTACATGATCCCCTCAATTTCATGGTATCAGACAGTGTGATCTGGACAAGATAATATGGTTTATAATTTCCCGCCACTTTTGCTTTTATCCCATTGTCTATAATCCATCCTTTCTCAACCATTCCCCAACTTTGATACTCTTCACCCCTCTGGAAATAAATTGAATTTGTCATTTCTAAAATCATTTCATAAGAAATCATAGGGCTATCATTCTCTTTCATAATTCTAAATTAGAGATCTTATAGAATAAGAATTATTATTAGAAGCTTAATAAAACAGCTGAACTTAATACTTTTTAGCGGTCCTTTATTATTCTTTACAAATAGAATTTAGGGAGAGTTAAAACAAATTTCCATATTCTTTTTTACGGATTTGATAGCCTTCCTCCCAGCTTGAATGAAAAGTATCATCATAGTATCCTTCGCGTAAATCTCTCCGAAATTCTTCAATCCTCTCCTTCTTAAATGCTCCAATATTATTTTTTTTGCAAAAAATAGAGAAGTTATAAATGACTTTTGGAAGGGCTTTAAAAAACTTTTTAGAATACATGCATTTGCGTTGGATATTATAGGCTTGTCCAACAAACTGGTCAATAGTCCAAGCTTCTGGTTCTATTAGCTCATAATTATAGAGAAATTCTCCAAGCTCATCTACAATATATTTGGTTTCTTGCTGACAATATTTAAACATCTTTGAAAAAGAAGGTGATTGCTGAAATTGGGTAAAAATTTTAGTTGTTTTATTTCGAATTTGTTCTGCAGTTTCATCGGAATATTCTTTTGTCATATGTATTTTAGGATTAAATTGTATTAAAGTAATTAGCTTTATATTGAATATGCATATAATAAATGCTGAAATTCAAGTAATCTTACCGAGTAAAAATCAACCGATTGAATTTTAAGCTATATTGAGATGTAATCCTAAAAGTCTCTTCTTTATTTTCTCCTTGATACAGATTCATAATACATTAAATAATTACCCATATTCGTATATATAGTCTATATATTTTTATATTTAGCATAATATAGACGAGAACATTTAAAATATCTGTTATCTATTGATTATTAATGATGAATAAGATTCCTTCAAAAGATAACCTTCAGACGCAAGTGATAAGAAAGGAATTAAAAAATTACGCCAAATTAAAAAATATATCTGTTCAAATTGTTTATTTTAAGTTCTTCTTTGAGAAATTCTTATATCGTTTATCTATTTCAAAATATCGCAATAATTTTGCTTTAAAAGGTGGGTTATTATTATATTATCATGGTTTAGATATGAGAGGAACAAAAGATTTAGATCTCTCTGTTCGAGAAATTTCTTTTAATGAAGAATATTTGGTGAAGATTATTAAAGAAATTGCAAGTATTAAATTTGATGATGGAGTTATATTCGACCTCGATTCAATAAGATCAAGAAAAACAAATATAGGATTTAAATTTTATATTGATGGATTTCTAGGTAGAATGCGCATAGTTGTACAGATAGATGTTTCAGAAGGTTATGAACAACAAAATCTCCCCAATATAGAAAAATTCATAGAGTATCCAGTTATTATTGGTGAGAATATACCACTAATTAGAGGTGAAATCCTTGAAATTTTAATTGCTGACAAATTTGAGGGAATGATAACACGAACAGTTCATAATACTCGTATAAAAGACTATTATGATATTTTTAATATAGTAAAAAATAAACAGATTGATGGAGAAAAACTTAGAGAGTTAATAATCTATATTTTTAAAAAAAAAGAATTAACAACCCGCTTCATTGAAAATCATGTATATTTCTCGGAAGAAATCGTTTTTGATGAAAGGCTGGTTAATAATTGGAATCAATTTAAAGAAAGGAATCCACAAATTGCAGAGGAATTTGAGTTGGTAATGAAAAGAAAT
>LAZR01002166.1_pt1 | contig 11666 bp, 9 predicted proteins | sample 329461 | NCBI WGS metagenome assembly LAZR01 (sample SAMN03002196, study PRJNA259156) | marine sediment metagenome | biome: sea floor; feature: Hydrothermal impacted sediments; material: marine sediment; isolation source: Loki non-amplified sample from Loki's castle hydrothermal vent sediment ...
TTGGACATCTTGCGGTAGCGGTCCTCCATCTCGCCCACGACCCATTTCAGCGCCACGACGGCCTTCTTGGGGTCGGTCACGACCGGCGACAGCAGATGCGGGATGCCGTCATAGACCGACAGTTCCAGCATCTTGGGGTCGATCATGATCAGGCGGCATTCTTCCGGCGTCAGCTTGTAGAGCAGCGACAGGATCATCGTGTTGATCGCCACCGACTTGCCCGAGCCGGTGGTCCCCGCGATCAGCAGGTGGGGCATGCGGGCAAGGTCGGTGATGACCGCGTCGCCGGCGATGTTCTTGCCCAGCGCCAGGGTCAGATCGGCCGCCGTGCCCATAGCAACGGATACACCAGCTCCCGCCATTGAGGGAAGGTCGTTAAGGCCGTCTCCGACCATCATTACCTGATGCCCTTGCGCTCGTAATCGGTTCAGAACGTCCAGTTTTTGCTCTGGAGAGGCCTGACCAATAGCGTCGTCAATACCGAGCATGTCAGCGATCTTGCGAACATGGCCTGAACGATCGCCACTCAAAAGCAGTGTCCGGATGCCTGCATCCTGTAGCGCATTGATCGCCCGCGCGGCATCTTCTCTGGGCTGATCATCGAGTTGGAAACAGGCCAGCCACTCCTCATCCGACGCCAGCCAGATTTCCATGCCCGTGTAGGGTTTCGGCTCTTGTTCCGACTCTTGTTCTAATTCTGGCTCCGGCTTTGGCTCGGGGGCTTTCGTGTGTTGCGCAACAAACTCTCTGTGACCTATGAATAAAGACCGATCACCGAGCTTTCCAGAGAGCCCTCCGCCCAAATGGTTGTTGACGTGATCTACCAAGGCGGCGGGCCGGTTGTGGAAAACCCGCGCAATCGGATGCTCTGAATGCTGCTCCAGCCCCCCGGCCAACTGCAGGCAGGTGCTTTTATCTTTACTGCCTACCGTGCGAGTGTTGATCAGGCTAAGCTCGCCCCGGGTCAGCGTGCCGGTTTTATCGAAAACCACCGTATCGATGGCGTTCATGGATTCCAGAGCGTGGCCCCGGGTGGGCAAAAAACCCAGGCGCCGCAGTTTAACTGTGGCCGATGTAATAGCGGTAGGCGTTGCAAGCGACAAAGCGCAAGGACAGGTCACAACAAGAACCGACAGCGTAATATCGAAGGCATTGTCCGCCCCCGCCAGCCACCAACCTATCCACACTATCGGCGCCAGAATGAGAATGCGCCCCACGAACTTGCCGGCAATGCGGTCTGCCATGAGCGCCACAGGGGGCTTTTCTGACTGCACCCGGTCCAGTATTCGCAGAATGCCGGAAAGGCGTGTTTGGGCGCCGGATTTCTCGACCTGAACGTCCAACGGATTTTCTCCGTTGATGCTTCCGGCATGGACGACCTCCCCGGGCACCCGGGTCTCAGGCAGATACTCTCCGGTAAGTGCGGATTCGTTAAGGGTGGATTGCCCCCGCAGAATAACGCCGTCAACGGGCAAGGTTTCGCCGGGCCGAATCCGAATGACATCGCCGGGCTTCACCTGATGCGCCGGTACAACGTCGGTGTGTTCCCCGGTGACTCGCGTGGCTACTGCGGGGTGAAAACCGGCCAGGGCATTGCCGGTAAGCCCGGCACGGTACCGGGCCTGCACTTCGATGTAACGCCCCAGCAGCAGGAAAAAGGTGAACATGCACACGGATTCAAAGTAGACCTCCTCACCCCCCATAACGGTTACCCAGGCGCTGGCCAGGTAGGCAAGGCCAATGGCAATGGCAACGGGCACGTCCATAGTGAGGTGTCGGGTTCGGATATCGCGCTGTGCGTTGCGAAAAAACGGCGCTGCGCTGTATAGCACAACCGGGGTTGTGACCAGCAGGCTGAACCAGCGAAAAAACGCCACAAACTCAGGCGATAAGCCGCTGATCAACCCGAAGTACAGGGGCAAAGCCAGCATCATGCTTTGAAAGGTACCGATGCCTGCGACCGCCAAACGGATCAGCATGGAGCGATGTTCGGCTTTCAGTTGGTCTTCTGCCGCATCCGGTTGATAGGGTCGGGCGCTGTAGCCGAGCTCGTGAATGGCAATCAACAGACGACTGAGGGCGGCTTTATCCTGTGCCCAGAGAAGTCTGGCACGCTGTGTTGTGTGATTTACGGAGAACGAAATAACGCCTGGCTGTTGCTTCAGATGGTTTTCAAGCAACCAGATGCAGGCGGCGCAGGTAATTCCGCCAATCAGCAACTGGGCTTCCTGGCCGCTCGTGACCGGCGATACAAAGGCCTGTTGAACCAAGGGGTGATCCAACTCCCGGAGGCGGTCAATCTCCCCGTCGGTGAGCGTGCGGGGTTTGACGGCGGCCTCGGTGCGCAGTTGGTAGAACCCGGTAAGGCCCTCGCTGTGGATAATATCGCACACGGCTTTGCAGCCGTGGCAGCAGAAAAACCGGGTTTGCCCGTCGAGCTGAAGTGTAATCGGCGGTTCGCCGTTAGCCGCTTCACCGCAATGAAAACAATCCAGTGGGGTCACCCTTGTGCGGCGCCTTTTGCGCTCATACGCAGTGTGTCTTTGCCCGGAAGCCAGGCTTCGCCTTTCAGGCGCCATTGGTTTTCCGGCCCGCGAAGGTCGTAATACCAGCGACCCTCTATGTCGTCCAGCAGGGTTCCCGTGTAATGGCCGTTGCCATTGTTACGGAACTGGATGGTACGGTCGTTCTGGGCCAGTGTGGGATGGAACAGGTTGAGCACCAGATAGGGAAAATCCGCCGGGCCTTGATCGGTACTGAGGTTCAACATCATGGTTCGGCCTTCGAGGGCCAGGTCGCCGTGCAATTTCATTTCCGTGGCTTTCTGATCGCGAGCAATTTCCAGGTTAATACCACGGCCTTCTTTGGAATAATCATCCGACACCATCGTATCGTCCATATTCGACGCCACCACGAGCATGCCCATGCTGAAAATGATTGCAGAAAGCGGAAATATGGTCAGAAACCAGAACCAGGGCTGGCGATACCAGGGTGCTACGGGAACGTCTTCATTCATAATACACAGTCTCGTCTTTTTACAGAGTGCCAGCGGTGATCCCCGGAAGGATCACTGCGTTGGACCGACAAAGCGGCTTTCAGTTTCCAGCTTCAGCGACGCATCCGTTTCAGACCGTGCGTGGAAGATGATTTCATTGTTGGATTGCTCAATGGACTCCGGCAACACGTCCACGACCGTGGGCAGCGATCGATTCTCTCCGCTGTCTACGGATATCTGAGTCTTGGTCAGAATGCGAATGCCATCCATACCCTCGACAGATAGCGTAAAGATCTGTGGCACTTCTGACATATTGACGATTTTCAACGTGTAAGAATTTTCGATTCGACCTTCGCCGTTGAAACTGAACAAAGCGCCCCGGTCACGGAGAACATCCAACTGGGCTGGCACCCGAGTGGCGATTATATAACCGATTGCGACGATCATGGCGGCCAGCACAATGCCGTACCCAAACGTCCGTGGCCGTAACAGCTTGGAGGGCTTGCCTTCCAGTTCGTTCTCGGTGGTGTAACGAATCAGCCCGCGCGGGTAGTTCATTTTGTCCATGATCTCATCGCAGGCGTCAATACACAGAGCACAGCCGATGCATTCATATTGCAGGCCGTCGCGAATATCGATACCGGTTGGGCACACATGCACACATTGTCCACAGTCAATGCAGTCTCCCAGGCCGGCTTCCTCGGGCTTGACCTCTTTTTTGCGACCACCGCGGGGCTCTCCCCGATTTGGATCATAGGAAACGATGCGTGTGTTCGGATCAAACATGACCGACTGGAAGCGCGCGTACGGGCACATGTACAGGCACACTTGTTCGCGCATCCAACCGGCGTTCAGATAGGTGGCTATGGTGAAAAACGCGACCCAGAAGTAAGCCCACCCATTAGCCTGAAAGGTGAAAATATCGGTAATAAGTTCACGAATCGGATAGAAGTACCCAATGAATGTGAGCCCGGTCAATAAGGAGATAATTAGCCATATCAGATGCTTGGTTGTTTTTTTTACCATCTTTTCGGTGGAGTTTGGTGTTTTGTCGAGCTTCATGCGCTTGTTGCGGCTGCCTTCGATTCGCTCTTCAACCCACATAAAGATGAACGTCCACACGGTTTGAGGGCAGGTGTAACCGCACCATACCCTGCCAAACAGCGTGGTGATAAAGAACAGGCCGAAGGCGCAAATAATCAGCAAGCCTGAGAGCAGGAAAAAGTCTTTGGGATAAAACGTAGCGCCGTAAAGATGAAACTCCCGGGCGGGCAAATCAAAGTGGATCAGCGGAGCGCCGTCGAGCGTCAGCCAGACAAACAGAAAGTACATGCCCATGAGCAGCAAAAGGCTCACGGTCCGGATGCGCTGAAACAGTCCTTTTACTTCTTTCGCGTAGATCTTTTTGCGACTGGCGTAGAGCTCAATCGTTTCCGGCTTCTTCTTTTCGTTCGGAGGCCCCGAGGAGGGGTCGACCTGCGTAACCGGAATTTCATTGCTCATGGATACCTCCAGAAGGAGTCACAAAGCGGGGGCGCGCCGGGCGTTAAGCCCGGCGAAAAACTCAATTGGAGAGGCTGTAAACATACGCCGCCAGAATCTGGATCTGATCTTCAGAAAGACGTCCGCCCTGGGCTGGCATCTGGTTCTGACGACCGTTTACGACGGTTTCCCTGATCCACTTATAGGTGGAGCCGTAAAGCCAGACGTTGTCGGTCAGATTTGGAGCACCGATGGCTTGGTTGCCTTTGGCCTCCGGCCCGTGACAGGCAACACAGCCCTGGGCGAACACCGCTTTGCCGGCTTCTGCTGCTGCCGCGTCCTTCTCCCGACCGCTGAAGCTCAGCACGTAGTTCACCACCTGATCAACCTGCTCGCTGGTCATGTTTGGCATGACGCCTTTTGCCGGCATATTCCCCATTCGGCCGTTGTGCAAGGTTGCCAAAATGGCGTCGGGTGTTCCGCCGTAAAGCCAGTCGTTATCGGTGAGGTTGGGAAAGCCAACCTGGCCCCGCGCGGCAGAGCCGTGGCAAACCGCGCAGTTGTTGGCAAACAGTCGCTGACCAATCTTCAATGCGTCGTCGGTTTTTGCCAATTCCGGAACGGGTGTCTGGCCATACTGCGCGTAGATTTCACCATACTTCTCGTCAGCAGCGGCCACTTCGGCCTCCCACTGATTTGTGGATGTCCAGTTCAACAGGCCGTTGTAGTTGCCCAAACCCGGGTAAAGCGCAAGATAACCGAGGGAGAACACGCAGGTAGCCACAAAGAGATAGAACCACCACTTTGGCAGGGGATTGTCATACTCTTCGATCCCATCGAAGGAATGGCCGGTGGTGCGCTCGGTTTCTGCGTCGCTGGTCTGGCCCTTACGCGTCGCGAGCAACAGCCACCAGCAGCCAAAGATCGTGCCGAGCGTGATCACGCTGACCCAGATGCTCCAGAAGGTACTCATTGTTTTTTCTCCGTTTTTTCCTGTTCAAGAGTACGCTTGTCCACTTCGTCATCATCGAACGGGAGGTGGGCGGCTTCGTCGTTCGCTTTTTTACGATGGGCGCTGAACGCCCACCAGATGATGCCTATGAACACGGCCATTATCAGAAGGGTATGAAGGCCCCGTATGTCGTTTATATCCATCAGATCACCGTCTGTCTGAAATGACGGTGCCCAGCTGCTGCAGGTACGCAACCAGGGCCTCGATTTCAAACTTGCCGTCTACGTCATCGGCCGCGCTGGCGATTTGGTCCTCTGTGTAGGGAACGCCCAGGGTTTTCATGGCCGAGAGCTTGGCCGCGGTCCCCTGGTGATTCACATAATCCTCAAACAGCCATGGAAACGCGGGCATGTTTGATTCAGGAACAACGCTGCGCGGGTTGTACAGATGTTGGCGCTGCCAGGCATCTGAGTAGCGACCGCCAACACGGGCAAGGTCTGGCCCGGTGCGCTTGGAACCCCACAGGAACGGGCGATCGTAAACGAATTCGCCGGCCACGGAGTAGTGCCCATAGCGCTCTGTTTCGGCGCGGAACGGGCGGATTTGTTGGGTGTGACAGACGTGGCATCCTTCACGGATGTAGATATCACGTCCTTCCAGCTCAAGCGCCGACAAGGGTTCGAGACCTTCGATGGGCTCGTTGACTTCTTTCAGGAAAAAGAGCGGTAGCACCTCCGCCAGAAAGCCGCCACTGATGGTCAGCATGATAAAAACGATCATCAGGCCAATATTTTTTTCGACAATATCGTGTTTCATCTGTTCTCTCTCCGTTACGCCGCCTGAACTGCCGCACTGTCTTGGGCAACCGCTTCTTTTTGGCGCACGGTCATGTAGACGTTATAAGCCATGATCAGCATACCGCTCAGGAAGATGACGCCGCCGAGGAAGCGCACAAAATACCCGGGGTAAGACGCTTCAAGAGCTTCAACGAAACTGTAGGTCAGGGTGCCGTCTTCGTTAATTGCGCGCCACATAAGGCCCTGCATGATGCCGTTCACCCACATGGCGACGATGTACAACACGGTGCCAATGGTGGCCAGCCAGAAGTGAACGTTGATCAGGCTTATGCTGTACATTTCTTTGAGCCCCCAGAGTTTGGGAACCATGTGATAGACCGCACCGAAACTGATCATCGCAACCCAGCCAAGCGCACCTGAGTGGACATGACCGATTGTCCAGTCGGTATTGTGAGACAAGGCGTTGACGGTTTTTATGGCCATCATCGGGCCTTCGAAGGTAGACATGCCGTAGAACGACAGGGAAACCACCAGGAAGCGAAGGATGGGGTCGGTGCGCAGTTTGTGCCAGGCACCTGACAGCGTCATCATGCCGTTGATCATGCCACCCCAGGATGGCGCGAGCAGAATCAGGGACATGACCATGCTGGCCGTCTGGGCCCAATCGGGTAGCGCGGAATAGTGCAGGTGGTGGCCACCGGCCCATACGTACGTCGCAATAAGCGCCCAAAAGTGAACGATAGACAGACGATAAGAGTAAACAGGCCGCCCGGCCTGCTTGGGAACGAAGTAGTACATCATGCCCAGGAAACCGGCGGTGAGGAAGAAACCAACCGCGTTATGGCCGTACCACCACTGCATCATGGCATCCGTAACACCCGCGTAGGCCGAGTAGGATTTGAATGCGCTAACCGGAAGTGCGAGGTTGTTGAGGATGTGCAACACGCCAATGGTGAGGATGAACCCGCCATAAAACCAGTTGGCGACGTATATGTGTGGCATGCTCCGCTTGGTAATGGTGCCGAAAAACACGACGCCATAAGTGATCCAGACCACGGCGATCAGTATATCGATCGGCCATTCCAGCTCGGCATATTCTTTGGTACTGGTGAGGCCCATTGGCAGGGTGATTGCAGCTGAAACAATGACCGCGGTCCAGCCCCAGAATGTAAAGGCTGCCAGTTTGTCAGAAATAAGACGTGCCTGGCAGGTGCGCTGAACCACGTAATAAGACGTTGCAAACAAAGCACTGCCGCCAAAGCCGAAAATGACGGCATTGGTGTGCAGCGGTCTGAGACGGCCGAAGTGGGTAAAGGGCAGATCTAGATTAAGGGATGGCCAGACCAGTTGTGCTGCAATCAACACACCCAGTGACATGCCAACAACACCCCATACCACCGTCATTATGGCGAACTGTCTCACCACTTTGTAGTTGTATGTGAGGTTCGGATTTTGTGTGCTCATAGCCTTACCAATGGGTTCAGAGTGGGGAATATGCGGGCGCAATTATGGACAAAGCATTAGCTGTTTGCAATGATTCGGGGTAACTACGAATATCCATCAAAGTCGCCCGAATCAGTAGCATGGCGCGCTTTTTCAACGTTTTGCGCGAAGGTTTTCGGTAATTGCCCATAGCCGCTCAGGTTAGACTTGTCAAAAATCAAGAAATAAACGGACAGGCAATGACGAACGTCAACCGCGTTAATAAACGTTGCGATGTGGGCGCGTTGTGAGCGTTGACACATTAGGCGGTTAAGCTGTTCGCAGTGATGCGAATTATTTTGGATTTCCATGAAGAGGAGTGGATAAGTGAGCGCTGTTGAATACGATGCCGAGCTGGATGCCTGCGGATTGTTTTGCCCGGAGCCCGTCATGATGCTTCATGCCCGCATCAAGGATGTGGCGCCGGGGAAAATTCTCCGAATAACGGCAACCGATCCCTCAACAACCCGCGATGTGCCCAGGTTCTGTCAGTTTCTGGGGCATGAACTCATCAGCCATACCGAGCAGGATGACCGTTTCATTTATCTCATACGCCGCGGCGCTTAGGCCGGCTGTCATCGGGTTAAAACGGTTTCCGGGCGATCAGGTGGCAGGGCTGATGGCAGGGATCAACCCGTTAATGTGATCCAGAAACTGATCCCGATTCATTTCCCCAAGCACCCTGTGTTGCGCTAACTCCTCGCCGTTGCTGTTATAAAAAATAATGGCTGGAGGCCCAAACAGCCCCAGGCTGTCCAGCATGGCTTGCTGTGCTGGCGTGTTGTCGGTCAGGTCAATCTGCAGCAATGTGAAAGGGCGTAGCGCACGAACCACGCTCGCATCACTGAATACATTCCGCTCCATGACTTTGCAGGAAATGCACCAGTCGGCGTAGAAATCCAGCACAACGGGCAGACCTTCCTGTTTCGCCTGCGCCAGCATGGCCTCGATGTCCGAAGGGCTCTCCACCCGGATGAACTCCGCGTGGCGGGGGTCAGCAGCTGCCGCGTCGACGGATGGCCCTGTTGATAAGCCCGCAGTGAAGGTTTTGGCAATAAACGGATCCAGCGGAGCCAGTGGGTCATTGGCACCGCCTGCGGCGCCTGCCAGCAACGCCAGACCGTAGGCGAAGAAGATCAACCCAAGACCTTTGCGAGTGCGCCCCCAGCCAGCTTTGGCCGCATCAAAGGCCCCCAGTTGCACGCCGGTTATGGCAAGCAGCGCGCCCCAGAGGATCAGGCTGAGCCAACCCGGAACCAGGCGTTCAACCAGCCAGATGGCGACCGCAATAAGCATAACACCGTAAAAATGTTTAACGGTGGTCATCCAATGGCCGGTGTGCGGTAGAAGCGTTCGCCCACCAACGGCCACAAGAATAAGCGGAATGCCCATGCCCAGCCCAAGAGCGAACAGTGCGGTGCCGCCGATAACAGCGTTCTGCGTGGTGGATATATACAGAAGACTGCCCGCCAGCGGAGCGGACACACAGGGCGAAACAATTAACGCGGAGAGGGCGCCGATACCGAAAATGCTCACCACCCGGCCGCCGGTGAGCCGTTGGCTTGCGTCGTTCAAACGCTCACGGATAAAGCGCGGAAGTTGAATCTCGAACAGGCCAAACATTGAGAGCGCAAATACCACAAACATAAACGCAAAAATGCCGAGTACCCAAGGTGACTGAAGCTGCGCCTGCATGTTAAAACTCGCGCCCAGAAGCCCCGTCAGCACGCCGGCACCCGCATACGTCAGTGCCATTCCCAGAACGTAACTGCCCGAGAGCAGCAGCGCGTGCCCCGTTGTTCGTGTGTTTTGCCCGGACACCAGCGAGGAAATAATCGGAACCATCGGCAGTACGCAAGGTGTGAACGTTAACCCCAGGCCCAGCAAGAGAAAAACACCGGCTATGACCAGAATTGATTGCTCTGAAAGAAAGCCGGCAAGCCCGGTTGCGGAACTGGCGTCTACCCCGGGCGTGTTGCCAGTCTGACCCGCGTCACTCTGACCGGGCTGCGGTAACCCGGCGTCGGAATCCTGGCTCTGGTAAAAGAGCACGTCACGAGTTTGCGGCGGATAGCAAAGCCCGGCCTCTGCACAGCCTTGATACGTCACCTCGAAGCGCGCTTCACGAACGTTGGCCGGCAGGGTAACCGGAACCCGTGCTTGAACAGGATCGAAGAAAACGGTGGTTTTGCCGAAATATTCATCCTCGGTCTCAGTTCCCGAGCTTGAAAACTCTAGCGCACCGGTGCTGACGCCCTCATCAAGAGCCTTGATGCTGATACGATCCCGATACAGGTAATGCCCGGGGGCAATGTTCCAGGACAACACCACGGCACTGCCTTCCGTGGTGGAACTGAATGGCAGCGCCTCATCCACCGGCAGAAACTGATTATCCTGGCTCCCGAAAAGCGAGTTGCTGTTGCCAACGGCCCAGGCTGCATTGGCGCCCGTCAGCAACAACGCCAACACGAGAAAAAGGCTGTATGGCCCCGTGAGCTTGCGAATACTGCCAGGTGCGGTGAATAAAGCTCTCATGGAATGCGCAGTTTCCCGATTTATGTCATGTCTTGAAGAACCGGCAACTCCTACAAATAAGCCGCCGGTTCACAATGGTTTACGAAGCCCATGGACACAGTGGCCCCGCGAAAGTTCCTTCTGGCATTAGGCGCGTTAAAGACGCACAATAGACAACCAATGAATCACAGTCCAAACGATCTTATCATGCTGTTTAATGACCTGTTTCGGGAAGTTTTCCGAACGACTCTGGTCAGGGGCAGCGCAGAGCCCGAATACCGACCCGCAGGCAACACTGGTGAGTATGCCCAGATTGCTTTTGCCCATGGCTACTATTCCAGTGCTTTGCACGAAATAAGTCACTGGTGTGTTGCAGGTGAGCACAGGCGCACACTTCTTGATTATGGATACTGGTACTGCCCGGACGGCCGGACACCCGCGCAACAGCGAGCCTTTGAACAGGCCGAGGTTAAGCCGCAGGCGATCGAATGGCTGCTGTCAGTAGCCGCCGGTTGGCGCTTTCACATCAGCGTGGATAACCTGTCCGGAGACGGCGCATCGGACGCCGGCAAATTTTGTTGCAGCGTGCGGGACCAGGCCGAAGACTACCTTGACAAAGGCTTGCCGCAGCGAGCGCAGTCCTTTTTTGATACGCTGAAAGCGTTTTATGGAACCCGTGATACGTTCAAAGCAGCCTGGCGTGATGATGTCGGGCGGGTGGTTCCGTTATATTTTGCAAAAGAACACTATGAGGCAAACTGAGACTCCATGACATCTGACCCAAAGCACACCGGCGATCTGAGATTCAGCGATTTGAATCTGGACAAGCGCCTGCTGGACGCCATTGCTGCCATTGGTTTTGAATATTGCACCCCGATTCAGGCAGAAACCTTACCCTGGACCCTGGCGTGCGAAGACCTGATTGGCCAGGCCCAGACCGGAACCGGTAAAACAGCGGCGTTTCTTATCACAGCGATCCAGAGTTTGCTGGAGACACCCATACCCGAGGCCGACCGCTTTGCGTCTGAGCCCCGTGTTCTGGCACTGGCACCGACCCGCGAACTTGCCATGCAGATTGCCAAGGATGCCGAGGAGCTATGCAAGCATACCGGTCACAAGGTTGTGACGGTGGTGGGAGGCATGCACTACGACAAACAGCGCGAACAGCTGCACAACGGCGTTGTGGATATTCTGGTGGCTACCCCCGGCCGTTTGATCGACTTCCTGGGCTCGCAGGATGTGTTCCTCGACCAGATCGACATTCTTATCCTGGACGAAGCAGATCGGATGCTCGATATGGGCTTCATCCCGGATGTGAAACGCATTATCCGTAAATGTACCCCCAAAGATGAGCGCCAAACGTTGCTGTTCAGTGCAACGTTCAACCAGGACGTGCTCAATCTTGCGTCCATGTGGACCACCAACGCTGAATTTGTGGAAATTG
>LAZR01002167.1_pt1 | contig 11665 bp, 9 predicted proteins | sample 329461 | NCBI WGS metagenome assembly LAZR01 (sample SAMN03002196, study PRJNA259156) | marine sediment metagenome | biome: sea floor; feature: Hydrothermal impacted sediments; material: marine sediment; isolation source: Loki non-amplified sample from Loki's castle hydrothermal vent sediment ...
CATATCTTTCTCTTAACTCCTTGCCATATACCTTTAAATACTCACGAATCCCCGGAAAATTGTTAATATCCTCCCTTCCTTCTTGTAAAGGGACGGTGTAAATGAGATATTCATCACCTGGAATTGTATGATATTTGAGTATTCTACTATTGGTAATTAATGGTTTAATGAATTGAAGCTCTAACCTATATTCCTCTCCATTCTTTTGGTTTATGACGTTAAGATGATTTTTTTCTTTTCGTGTCCAATACCCCCCTGCTGTTATGGTACTCCCTTCTGGAGAGATTCTGAACTCCTTTTTCCTCCCTGGTACAACACCTTGACCTACTTCGCATATATTACCAAGCAAGACTTTATCTGTTCCAATTTTTCTAAGTATTTCTGTCTTATTTGATAAGACCCATTTTGATAATCCTAAACCCTTTTGATCAACAGTAAAGATATCTATATATTCATCTGAAAAGGGAGTTTTTTCAAAATTATCAACAATATGCGAAAGTAACTTTAAATTATTCTGTTGCTGTGTACCTATTTGATAGTTTTTATTACAATAGATATATTTGATTTTATTATCATCCTTCATAGCCTTTTCGAATATCAGGATACAAGTATCATTATCTGCATCCTCGAATATCTTTTTTATTTGTCCAAAGTTAATTAAAATCTTGATAGAGACATTATCTAACAAATATTGTTTTAATCTATCAGCATAGTCATTCTCGATCCAGTATGATTCAATTATAAAACCAAAGTTTCCAGATGTTTTCAGTAAATTAATTGATTTTATAATGAAATAATAGTAAATATCAGATTGACTCCTAAAATGGGTTTTCCAATCTTTTGCCTTTTTTAAAAAATTATAACTATTAGCTTTTACTAGAGTACCTGTCCCTTTTCCACGAATTGTAAAGTATGGAGGATTTCCTATAACAGAGTTAAACCCGATATTTTCACGTGATAAAATCCCTATTGATTCATCAAAATACACAAACCAAAAATCCAAAGACCAGTAAAATGGTTTGGTGCTATTTAATATTTCTAAATCTATATTATTTTCTTCGAGATATGGTTGAAACAACTTGTTGAGCTCTTCCTTTATTTTATTTTTTATATTTACAATCTCTTTTACTAGCTCAATTTTTGCTGGATTGCTTATGTACTCTCCTCTTAATACATTCAAGCTATGCAATTCCTCAGAAAATTTATCAGTGATAAAGTCAATAACAATTTGGTCAGGTAACCCAACTAACGAATCCCCATTGCAAAGATTCATTTCTAAATCTGGAAGTATATGATTAGTGTCTGCGGGAACTTTATCAAATTGAAATTCCTTTGGTGATAGTTTAATTGCTTCTAACCATAAATTTAATTTGGCAACCTCAATAGCATTTATATCAAGATCAACACCGTGTATATGCCTAATGATAATGTCAGAGATTAGTTTCCTCTTTTCCTCAAAATTTAAAAGATTTTTGAGTCTTAAAATTTCTTGAAATTCTTGCTCTATTTCATCAGATCTTTTTATTTTTCCCCTGAAGTCACTAAATTTCTTATAGACTGATTCAATAATGTCATTAATAATATTATAATTCTTAAATATGATTTTTAATGCTTTTATTAAGAAAGATCCTGAACAAGCTCGTCTATATTTAAGGCAAGTCATTGATTCCTTTCCTAAGAGCTTTTATGCTCAGCAGGCAAAATTGGCCATTGCAGATTCATATTATCGAAAGAGAGACGAAGGAAGCATGATAATGGCTGCATCTGAATACCGCGAGTTTATATCCCTCTTTCCCTACAGTCCTTCTGCTCCCCTTGCTCAGCATCAAATTGCCATGACTTTCTATAGAAAAGCCCTGAAGCCTGGGAGGGATCAGACAAAAACAAATCAGGCCCTGGCAGAATTCAAAAAAGTCGTTACTAATTATCCATTGAGTGAAGAAGCAAAATCTGCCCAGGAAAAAATATTAGACTGTGAAGATAGATTGGCAGAACACACTCTCCATATAGGGGTTCATTATTACAGAGTAAAAGCGTATAACGCAGCCACAAGCAGGCTAACAGATATCCTGACCAACTTCCCTAATTTTTCAAAAATGGATATGGTTTATTACTATTTAGGTGATTCTTATTATAAGGCGACATTGGTCGAGCAGAGTATCCCTTATTTCACCAAATTGATAACTGATTTCCCTCAAAGCAAATTAGCAAAAAAAGCTACAGCTCGGCTTGAGGAAATAGAAACTAAAAAAAAGTAGTTTGAATAAAGGCTTGTTTATTATCAAGACAGAGGAGCCCTAAATGAAAAAATTTCACCTTATTTTCTTAGCTATTTCATTGTGTATGATTTTAACCCGGTTCTCCTCAGCTCAGGACCAGGAAGAAGGGATGTTTCGGGCAGTATCAATAACTCCTGGGATTGGCTTTGAATTTTTTTCGAGAACAATAACCTGGGACGATGGCCTGTACACTTCAAAGCTCAAATCTGCTTTTTTCACATTCAATACAGAATTCGAATTTGGGAAAGGATTCTTCATTAATGCCATTTTAGGGTACGCAATGCCCGGCTCCAGTTATAACGAACTGACATTTAGAGAACTTCCTATTTCTGTAGAATTGGATGTTGGGACTATTAAAGGATATCTCGCTGGGGCAGAAATCAAAAAAAGCCTTATTTATGCTAAAGATCTCCGGGTAGATGTTCTTGGTCAATTCTTTTATTATATGGGAACAAAAAAAGAATGGGAGATTCCAGATCTTATAGAAGATGGAACCGTAGAAGGGGATCCCTCCTGGATGAGAGCTTCTATAGGGCCTGTTTTCACTTATAGAGGCTTTGACTCTTTTTATCCTTATCTCTATTTAAATTTCAACAAACTCTGGGGAAACTTCAAGATGGTACAAACAATTCAAGATTTAACAGGAAGTGAGGATAAAAAAATATCCGGAGCAAGTTCATTCAGTGCTACTCTGGGATCCATTTTTAATCTCACCGAAGTCTTCGCTATTAAAGCAGAAGGAAATTTTATACCCCAGGGAGATAGAGTCGATTTTGGATTCACAGTTAGGATGATGTATTCTTTTTAATTTCCAGGGAGGAAATCATGAAAAAAGAGAAAACAATCTTTGCCCTTTTTGTCATACCTATCTTTCTTTTTTCGGCAAGTCTTAAACATTGGAAGCTTGATAGAGGGAAAAATAATAACTCTGTGCTTTTTCCGCAACAAATAACATCTTTAATAAAAGTCCAGTCCCTTCAATCCAAGGGAAACAATAGCGGGCTGGGTCAAGTCTCGCCTAAAACCAAACCTGATTTTCCAGAACAAGTGAGAGAATCCTCACGTAAAGCTTACAGGTTCAAAGACGCAGGTATTGCCACATCAAGAGGTAATAGAGATTTCAGGTTTGAAAGAGCCAGAAGGCCAGATCGCCCCGTTATTCGCCGTCCTATCAAACATATGAACAGAGGCCGGCCTTATCGTCACGAGGGACCACCTTATAGACCGGATGAAGTTCTGGTCAAATTCAAGCCTACTCTTTCAGATCAGACGATAAAAGCCACTATTGCTGCTTATCAGTGCAAAAGACTCAAAAGAATCCCGAGAATCAACGTTTATAAGATTCAAATCCAGACAAGCACGACCTTGGAGGAGACGCTTTTTGCCTTGAGGAGAAACCCTGACGTGGAATATGCGGAACCAAACTATATAACTTATATGACTGAAACCCCAAATGATTCACTTTTTGATTATCAATATGCTCTTTACAACAACGGGCAAGACATAGGTCCTCCAGGAAGCCCACAGGGAGAAGAAAGAGCTGACATCAAAACCACAAGCACCTGGGAAGAAACAAAGGGAGAAGAGGAGATTATAATTGCCATACTCGATTCAGGTGTGGACATGAATCATCCGGATCTAATTGATAAGATTTATTCGAGCGGTTACGATTTTGTGAATGATGACTCTGATGCCACTGATGACGAAAGTCACGGAACTCACGTGGCAGGGATCGCAGCAGCTGAGACGCACAACGACGAAGGTATTGCTGGAGTGGCCTGGAACTGTAAAATTTTGCCTGTAAAAATCCTGGATGATCTGGGCTCCGGGAGCTATGGTGAGATGAGTGATGCCATAATTTGGGCAGCAGATAGTGGAGCAGATGTGATCAATCTCAGCGTGGGAGGCGGTTTTCCATCGACAACTTTAGAAAATGCATTGAAATACGCGTATGACATGAATGTAGTGATCGTCGCTTCTGCTGGGAATGACGGAGGTGCTGTCTTATATCCAGCAGCTTATGATGATTACTGCTTGGCAGTGGCTGCAACGGATTACAACGATGAAAGAGTGGATTTCTCAAACTCGGGAGGACTCTGGGCATCAAACTCTGGTCCTGAAATTGATGTAGCAGCGCCGGGAGCACGAATCATAAGCACTGTTCCTACTTGGTTTTGGGGTCCGGATTCATTCCCTTATGCTTGGGGTGATGGGACATCGCAGGCCACTCCTCACGTCGCTGGCCTAGCGGCTCTGATAAAAAGCGTAAAACCCAATCTCTCAGCCGCCCAAATCATGGATGTCATCCGCTATTCAGCAGATGACGTAAACTTTGTCAATAATCTTGGAATAGACAATTATATCGGATACGGCCGCATAAACACAGCCAAGGCGCTTGTGCCTACAGTGATCAAATCTTCGCGATAAATACATTAAAAAAGATTTTCTTAAATGATCAAATCTCTTCGCATCAGAAATTTAGCCACTATTGAAGATATAGAACTCATCCTGGAAGAAGGATTTTCCATCCTTACCGGAGAAACAGGTGCAGGAAAATCCATCATCATTGACGGAATAAGACTTGTTACGGGAGAAAAAGGTTCTCCCGATATGATCAGGACAGGAAAAAAAGAAACTTCAGTGGAAGTTATTTTGCCTTTCCACCAAAAGATTCCTAATTTAAAAGATTTCCTCACCGAATCCGAAAATGAATTATTTATCCAAAGAAAGATTTCCGAGCAAAGAACAGGGAAAGGATACATAAACGGAACCCTTGTCCCCATCAAAAAACTCAAAGAAATAGGCGGAGATCTCGTTGATATCTATGGTCAGAACGATCATATTTTTCTCCTCAACCTGGATTATCAATTGAATTATCTTGATGAATACGCGAATGCTTCCACCCTTAAAAAAGATGTTTCTCGCTTAGCTCAAGAACTCAAAAAACTCTTAAGAGAAAAAAAAGAACTTGAGACAAAAGAAAGAGAAAGAGAGCAGCGACTAGATTTTCTCTACTTCCAGATAAAAGAAATCGAAAAATCAAATCTCAAACAAGGAGAAGAGGAAGAGCTTCGTCAGAACAGGAATATCCTCAAAAATGCTGAAAAAATAGGCTCTCATGTAGAACAAGCGTTAGAAATCTCTTACACTCAAGAAAATTCAATCTCTTCACTTTTAGCTCAACTCCAAAACGTAGTCAGCGGTCTCGCAGACTTTGATAAAACATTTAAGGAGGCGGGTGAAGCCATCAGCCAGTTTTCCATAACCATCGGAGAATTCTCGAATTTTTTAATCAAATTTAAAGAAAAACAAACAGCAGCTCCTGAAAAATTAGAGGGGCTTGAGGAGCGTTTGAGCGAGATAGAAAAATTAAAAAGAAAGTATGGAACGAGCATCAACGATATCTTCTCTTACTTAAAAAGAGCCAAACAGGAACATGAAGAGCTTGGCACAAGTCAAGAAAAGTTGGTCGCGTTAGAGCCAGAAATAGAAAAAAAATTCAACAAATACAAGGCAACTGCAGAAAAACTTTCTTCTATAAGGAAAAATAGTGCTCGTAAACTAGAGAAAGAGGTTGAAAAGGAAATAAGCCTTCTTGGAATGAATAAAGCGCGGTTCAGGATAAAGATCGAAACCTTTCTCCTCAGCCAGGATACTATAGAGAAAGTAAAACAGAGCGGCACTGAAGAAGTGGAATTTCTTATTAGCCCCAATCCGGGAGAGGAGTTGAGGCCTTTGAGGAAAATTGCTTCAGGAGGTGAACTCTCCAGAGTTATGCTTGCCTTGACAACTATTGGCAAGGAGATAGAAAGTTTAAAAACCCTGATTTTCGACGAGATTGATTCAGGCATAGGGGGAAAAACTGCAGAATTTGTCGCCCAGAAACTCAAAAAATTATCAAATCAGCATCAGGTAATTTGCATAACACACCTTCCTCAGATCGCTTCCTTTGCTACTCACCACTACAGAATTGATAAAAAAGTCACCAAGGATCGAACCTTTACTACAGTTAAAAAACTATCTTTTGAGGAAAGAGTGACAGAAATCGCACGGCTTTTAGCCGGATCCCGTATTACGGAAACAACTCTTCAAAACGCAAGGGAAATGCTAAATCACAACCTTGGCCTCATGAGTAATTAGCCATAGAAGGAGATGATAAATGATGGACAAAGCTGACCGTGCCGCTTCCAGCTTTAAAGAAGGATTCAATTGTTCTCAATCAGTGCTATCAACCTATTCGAAGCTGTTTGGTTTGAATCATGAGGTTGCCCTAAAAATAGCTCAAGCCTTTGGAGGAGGAATGGCTCATATGGGGCAAACATGCGGAGCTGTAACCGGGGCTTTCATGGTCATAGGTCTTAAACATGGAAAAGTGAAAGCTGAAGATGAAGAAGCAAAAGAAAAATCATATAAAATTGTTAGAGAATTCGTAAATAGGTTTAAATCTCTTCATGATTCCATAATGTGCAAGGATTTACTGGGTTATGATTTAGATAACCCTGAGGAGCGGGAGCAAATAGAAGAAAAACAAATTTGTGAAACCCGATGTCCTGAGTTCATCAAGAATGCAGTAGGAGTTCTCGAAAAATTATTGTAAAAAAAACTTATTAAGGTCACTTCATCCATCCCTGAATCCCGTTACTTTATGAATGACTACGTTTTCATAACTTGGAGTCTGTCTTTGCCCGCAGGAAAAGATAGCCTTTTCTTAGCCTGAAGATTGTATTATATTATTTACTTAAGAGCTGAGATTAAGGTCAAAATGGAAAAAAGTGCTCGAACTATGAAAAACTTGAAGTTCTACATTCATACTTTTGGATGCCAGATGAACGAGAATGATTCAGAACGTATAGCAGGGATTCTGTCTACTGCAGGTGGAAAAATATCAAATTCTCTGGAAGAGAGTGATATTATCATAGTAAACACCTGCGCTGTTAGGCAAAAATCCGAAGAAAAGCTTTACTCCTATTTGGGCCGGCTGGCAACATTTAAAAAGAAAAAAAAGACAACTATTGGCGTTGTCGGGTGCGTAGCCCAACTCTACGGATCAGAGCTTTTAGAGAAAAAACCTTTTATTGATTTTGTCCTGGGTCCTGATAATTACAACCAGATTTCCGAGATCATCCAAAGCAATAATGAAGAGAAATTAAACTCCACAAGCTGGAGTCGAGGTTACAATGAAATTCCCCATGAGATGACTTTCCGAAAATCCAACATCAGTGCGTATGTAACCATAATGGAAGGGTGCAACAATTTTTGTTCATACTGCGTCGTCCCTTTTACACGAGGGAGAGAAAAATGCAGGCTTATGCAAAAAATTATCCAGGAAATACAATGCCTGGCAAATAAGGGGTACAAAGAAATCCAGTTTTTAGGCCAAAATGTAAATTCTTATAAAGATCCTGACACAGGAAAAGATTTTTCTACCCTGTTAAAAGAAGCCAACCGTGTTGAAGGAATTGAATGGATTCGGTTTGTAACCTCTAATCCAAAAAGCTTCACAAAAAATATAGCAGCGGCCATGAAAGAAGCGCAAAAAGTCTGTCATCAACTCCATCTGCCTGTGCAGTCTGGTTCCTCTTCAGTACTTAAAAGGATGAATAGAGGATACACCAGAGAGGATTATCTCGAAAAGATAAATTTTCTCCGAGATCTAATGCCAAACATCAGCTTCAGTACAGATATCATCGCAGGCTTCCCTGGAGAAACAGAAGAAGAGTTCCAGGAAACTCTGAGCATACTGGAAGAGGTTCGCATCAACAATATTTTTTCTTTCCGCTTCTCTCCCCGGCCGTTAACTATTGCTTGCCAGGAAAAAGATACCGTCTTTTTCGAAGAGAAAAAAAGGAGACTCATAGAAATCCAGGATCTTCAAAAAAAAATACAGTTGGAGCTTAATGAATCATTTATTGGACGGGTCTTGAAAGTCCTCTGTTCAGGCAAAAGCAAAAAAACTTCTCACCTCCTCTCTGGAAGGAATGAAGGCCACCAGGTCGTTAACTTCAAATCAAAAAATGATGTCACCGGATGCTTTGTTGATGTCCGCATCACTTCGGGTGGACCTTATAGCCTTCACGGAGAAGCTATCAATCAGTTAGATTAGGAATTAGCCGGCCCCCTTTTTAGCAGAGAAACGTACTAAACCCAGGCGCCATAATTTATCATACTTATCCATTGACACCCAATCATCTGCATTCTATACTAGCATAAATCAAAATGGAGTTTTCACCACTTTAGGAATGCTAAAAAAATGACACCATCGAAAAAATCGAAATTTGATAGACGGCGCTTTCCCCGGGTAAAGGCTCCAGTTTACTACCGTCCTACTGACGTCTTCGGGACGAGCAACCAAGCTTCCAACATTAGCCTCGCAGGCGTGCGTATTTACAGCAACAAGCCCTTCAAAAAAAGCCAACCTCTGGAAATCGAACTCCTTCTACCAAACGGAAACTCTTTGAAAGCTATAGTAAGGGTTGTCTGGATCAGTGCACTGCCTCCAGGCTCTGAGGCTCTTTATGACGTTGGTCTTGAGTTCATCAATATAGCCGATGATGTTATTCCCAAACTTCAATCTGTGCTGGAGGAAAGTTCCCCTATAGAGTAGCTTCGCCAGCATGGTAGCGGGAAGAATTATTATCCCATCAGCCTGACCAGGCCCCAATAATCAGGCAAAATACCCGGGCGACTCCCCAGACATTGCCCAGTTGCAAATACATTAAAATGCTTCACTTACGGCAATGTAAACACCAAAAGATTCGTTACAAAAACCAAAGTCAAGTCTCACATTGATTTTTTCTTGAGGATTAAGCAAATAACGAAATCCAAATCCTGCAGAATACTTGAAATCTCTCAGGACAAAATTACCTACATTATCTGCTACATCGCCAAATCCTAAGAAGCCTACCATTCCTAATTTCCTAAATAGAGGCACACGGTATTCCATTTGTAAAACAATCATATTTTTATCTCTGAATCGGCCCCGGTAATATCCGCGCATCAAGTTTTGGCCACCTATTAAAGATAACATCTGGAATGGAGGATTTCCTGTGATCAAATTAAAATAACCTTGAAACGCCAGTACATGAGAAGAAAAAAGCGGAAAATATTTTCGAAGATCAAGCCTGTACCGGGTAAAGTCATAACTGCTTCCTAATCCATTACGGAAAAGAGTTGCAGATAATTCACAAAAATCTCCCGCAGAAGGAGAAAAAATATTATTTCGAGCATCCCGGTTAATAAGGAAACCTAATCCAGAAGCCGTTCCCCCCTCGCTTCCCAAAATTTCTCTTCTCACTAGCTGACCGTCTTCTTCCACTTTGGTAATAGCATTATGTTCGAACTCGTATTGCATACCAACATACAGCTTTGGCCATAACTTTTTCTGAAGATTTAGGTTTATTCTTGTAATTCGAGATGTAAAATCTTCTTTCATATCCTCGGATGTAGTCTGGCCAATCCCATAAAATCTATCAGAGAAATCTGTAAAGCTAATCCTGCCCATCAGATGATACGCTTCATTCTTTAAGTAAAGGTCGGGGCCAAATTCTATTATAGACTGCTTTTTTTGGGTATAGATAAGAGCCATCATTATGCTGGAGGGCCGGCTTCCTTTGCGATTTTTTGAAGTGCGGAAGCTATAGATGCCTCCTAATCCACCAGCTATTTTAGTTTCGGGCGAGTAAAAAATAAGGGGAAGTACAATCAACTTGCCTTTTTTCTTTTCAATTTCATTTTTTGCACTATCTCCCCCATAAACCAGAGAAGAGCAAACTGAGATTAATAATATGGACAGGCAGAAAAAAATGATGGTTGTGATTGCTCTTAAATTATTATTCCCTCTAATTATAGAAATTCTCTTTTTCCCTTAATTTTTAAAACGTAGATATAAATTTATCTTTCAAAAATAAACAAAGCCCGATCATGCCCATGATAAAGGCACCAAGAGCAGGATTCAGGCTCAAACCTTCTTCTTAACATCAGCCATCCAGGTTTTATACCTACTGATATAATCATCAGCAACCTTTCTGGGATCGAGCAAAAGATATCGTGCATAATTACCTACGTGCCCCTTAAGATATACTTCTTGCGGAAGAGCATCAAATCTCTCATGTTCGATGTTTTCAAGGATTTCCACCCGTATCTTAGTATCGAGCGCAATCTCATACAAGTGTATTCCCTTTTTTTCCCTTATCTTTCTTAAAACTTCTCCACTGAACAAAAGGTTATCTACTTCTTCTCCTTCACTAACATTTTTAGAAGCTATACCAGAATTTCCAAAATGCGTTGATTTTTGATGCCCATCTTTCAACTCTTCGTTTAGTTTTGTGTATGCTCCTTCAATTTGCTGTAATACCGCCAGCCTCCTCTTCTTTGAAAATTCATCTGCGATTGGAGTTATCACGATAGAGTCAGTGGAATACAATCTTTTTAAACGGATGTATGCATTTTTTATCTCAGAAAGCGATGCATCTGAATCAAGTTCAAGAATTTCGAAATATCCTTTTAGGTTCTTTCTAGACATAATCAATTTCGCGATAATTTTATCTCTTTTCCCTTTAGCAGGTTCTCTGTGAAAACCTCTACTTCTTTTGCAATGCGTGATAACGAATAATTCAGCATAAAAGGCCTTCTTTCCCGGACCGATTTCCAAACAGAATCATCATATTCTACAAAGCCCGCAAATTTTGTATCTACACCTAAATACTTCATGAAAATACTCTTCACAGAGGAACCAATTAATATATCATCACTGCTTCTTATCTTGTTCAATACGAGGGAAAGCTTGAAGTCGGACAGCTCCTTATCTATGATGTCCCCTACATGTGAGAAGTTAACCCTGATAGAATCGATAAGCTCTCTCAGGCTTTTTATTCCATATTCTTCCCTTCTTTCCCACATTTGTTCAACAATATCCTTAAAACCATATTCTCTGAGTGACATTCTTAGTTTCCTGAACAAAGCATTTTTTATAAAATGATACATATTCTCCACTGATGTTATTTCTGGCTCCAAAATAACAATTTTCTTGTCAGCCATAAGAAAAGTATCGAGGGTATTGTTATGACTCCCAGCACCAAGATCAATAATTACATAATGTTTATTTAATTTCATAATATGCCTGAATAACTTGAGCTTTTGAGTGAATTTTATGTTGTCGGAGGCGAGGGAATGGATGTCTCCAGTTATTAAGGACATATTATCTACGCCGGTCTTCACTGCAAGTTTATTGAGAGAGGCCCCCGCCTCAAAAAAGTCTGTCAGAGATTTTTTTGGTCTGCTGATACCGAGAAATGAATGGAGATTTGCCCCTCCTATGTCTATGTCTATTAAGGTAACCCTCTTTCCTTTTCTAGCTATATAAGTACCCATCGCGCTTGTTACAAAAG
>LAZR01002168.1_pt1 | contig 11664 bp, 15 predicted proteins | sample 329461 | NCBI WGS metagenome assembly LAZR01 (sample SAMN03002196, study PRJNA259156) | marine sediment metagenome | biome: sea floor; feature: Hydrothermal impacted sediments; material: marine sediment; isolation source: Loki non-amplified sample from Loki's castle hydrothermal vent sediment ...
CATATATGCTTTGCTCATTAACTCAATAAATTCAGATAGAGTTTTTGAAAACGCATCAGAAGAAAAAGGTTCGAATTTCACAACTTTTTGCATTTTTTGAAGATTAATTTTTAAAGGTATAAAAAATTCTGTGAGTCTACTCTGCCAAAAATCTACAGTTCTTCTTTTTTTTTCTTCACTTAAAGATATTTTTTCTTGTTGGACTAATTTGAATGTTTGATATGCATAGATTCCCGTTATAACTGCCAATGTTACGACAGCCCAAGCCTGAATTTTATCGCTAATTTTAATTTCGGTTAATTTAAAAATGATAAATGTTGCTGATATCCAGAAAAACCCTATTAAAATCCATGGAATTATTCCCTTTACCCATTTCCAATTTATTTTCATTTTATTCATCTCCGTTCAATCCCCCTATCTTAGGCCAGGATCTGTGCCCTAAACATTAATTTTCAGAAATTCTCCTTGTTCATCTTCCTTTCCACAAATGCTTTTAAGGCCAGCCTTTTTCTCCCATCACATCTTCTTTGGTCTCAGGGGCAATTTTTATTAAAAAAGGTATTTTTCTTACATTAAATAAAAACCAATTGCCTCCGCAATTTCTGCAACGCCCTAAAGCATGATTACTTTTTTCATCTCTTAGGGTTTCCTCTACATCTTCTGAGAATTTTACTAATTTTTCACTTTTAATTTCGTTTAATGGCATTGAATCGATAGGAAAAAAGCCTCCATTCTTTTCTGAAGCCAACCGTTCAAAACGAATCCTATGATCTTTTCCGCATTTTGGACATGGAATTTCAACAATATTCCATCCAACATCTAAACCCATAAATTCGTTAAGCATAATGAAGGGAAACAGCCCGTGTTCTTCCGTTCCATTTTTGAGCTTATATGGAGCCTTAATCAATCTAAATATATAGCCGAATTTAATCCATGCCTTATTTTTGATATTATTATTATTTTTCATAATTCTCTCCCCTTTTTTATCTATCTTAATCCCTCTATTTCAGGCCAGGATCCGCAGCCTAATCCAAGTATAAAATTTTACACATTCAGCTTTTCTTTTTCCCTTGCTCCTTTGCTTCTTTATTTTTTTCTTTTCTTTTTTCTTTTTCGGCGGCTCAAATTTCGTGATCTCGCTGTCATCGAGCAACCAACCGCCGTCAGGAGTTCGCGGCATCATCAACCTCCTTTCTTCTTCTCTGTAAAAACTCGAATATTGACAATTATTCTTGCGGATATTCATCTTCGTGAGCTTCTGCTCTAACTGGATTAACAAAGAAACCAGTTTCTTTTTGAAGCAATTCCATTTGTTTCTGATGCTCTTCTGTCCAATTTGGTAAATAGAGATAGTAGAGGTCGAACGAATGTCCGACCCCTGGTTTGCTTATTTCCGTGGCAATGCCAATTACCGTCTTAAAGTCCAAATTCTGACCTCTGGTTATGAAACAGCGCGACCCAAGCTCGGCACATCTGTATTTCCTATCAACAGTATGAGGGAGTGCGAGCAACACATAAATAATCCCGGAGGGAGAGCGCAACATTCTCGATCTTACCTTGTTTTCCGAGGAAAGATGGATGAACTCAGCAAACAACTTACCAAGAATTCTGCGGCTGAACCTTTCTTCCCTGGCCATAATTCGGAGAATAATCTCTCCATCGTCCGGCGAGCTGCTGAATTCGAGATTGCCTTTCAGCACGTATTTCGCGATATCTTCGATTACATCATCCCAGAAATAACTAATCTTATCTTCTTCCTTTTTCCTCAAATACTCCGGCTTCTTAACAAAAGAGTCCCACATCTCGCCTTCCATAAGGACAGCAGTGTATTTCTCCGGCAGTTTTCTTCCCGAATGCAGATAAAGCGCTAATAGATTTTCTTCACCGGCCAGAAAAGGCGTTTTTTTTCCTGCCATGTAGAACCGCTCTTTCGCCGTAAGATATTTTATAAAATCTGATATGGTATCAAGCTCCTGAAGAATGATATCAAAAGATATTTCATCAAAAACGTGAACGAAACCCTTGCCAAAATCTCCATAGAATATCGGGACTTTGTCTTTTCCTCCCAGAGCGACCACGATTCTGTGGATTTTCTGATCATTCTTGGAAGGCAAGCCCAGTCCCTGACCCCCGTCTTTTTTAATAACATGCGGAGCAGATTTAAGCCATCGTTCAGCTCCATAGACCTGTTTTGCCGATTCCTTTACAGCTCGTCTGTTCCATCGTTTCCAAACGGTTTCTATATCGCTACTTTCGGAGACCTGGATTTCCTTTACACTAAATATGATAATGTCTGGCCCGCAAGCGGCCAAAATGTCACAAAGCTCCTTATTCTTTTTCCCGCGTGGATTGGCATAGGTCCAGAGAGACAGGAAGGTTCCTCTGCATATATGGAACACGAATTCTTCTGCTTTGTTTTTCATAACCTCATTGTTTATTTATATAATCCTTATCACAAGAAGAAATCAAGTCCAATAAAAATGTTCTTTTTCAAGAATTCCCATCCTCCCGTCTTTCAACGTGATAACTCTCCTCTCCCCTGCATAGCCGGCTTTAATCACTATCGAGCCGTTGCCTTATGGTGCCTATTTTCTTAAATTGCATGAGAACCTCATAGACGAACGGTCTCCGTTTAATCCATAGTTAAAAGTATTAGTCCGCTACCATTCGTTAAATTTAGCCTTTTTTATCCATTTTTTTACGGACATTATTGAGGACCCTGAGCCGCTTCAACTCCTCGTCCTTTTCCTTTAGCTCAGCCTGCATCTCCCTGATTCTTTTGGCCGCAAATCCCTGATCAGACCGAGGCACAGCACTTATGACTTTAATGTTGACGTCACCAACATAGCCTTCAGGATGTGGGGCAAACTTGAAGAGAATATCAATAAACTTAGTGAGATTGCGGTTACTTTGTGCAGCCCACTTCTTGAGAAACTTCTCTCCCCCTAAAGTTTGATACGCAGCCAGGAGATCGTTGATCAGGCCCTCTACAGAACGTTTCTTTCCGTTTTTGCAGATTATATCTCTGGGTTCGCCTTTAGGCCTGCCCGGACTTAATGACTTATGACCCTTAATAAACTTCCCTTTTTTATCTCTTCCTTGCTTTTCCTTCATTTTTAACATTCCCACATAGGCTTATAAAAGCCCATTTATTTGACTATCGCTACCCCTTTATTGTCCATTTTTAGCCCCTTTATCCCGTTTCCCCTGAAATAATACGAGACGGAATAGAAAAGGCTGTTTTCTCGGGGTGGCTGGTTGACATAATCATCATTCTCCGACACAGCTACCCCATATAATCTGGTTGTCTGACTTTTCCTCACCCGCACCTGCGGCTCTTCACACAGCTTACAAAGCTTTTCGTTCATAGTTTAGCCTCCTTTAAAAAATCATCGACCCTAAAATAAATCCTCTGTTATCATTCATAGTTTTTAGCTTGAGATGATGAATGTATGGTAGATATATAGATACAGTAGCTCTCAGTAACCGTCAGAATGAGCCTTGACGGTAGCTCTGACATACCTACTTTCTATCATTCTTTGCATCCATAAAAGTCATATTTGAAAGTCAATTTGTAAAGATTATCCCATCGGGTATGGCCGCCGAATTGTTTCTTTCTTATCCAACCTGTGGCCTCCAGTTCCTTGACGGCCCTTGAGATCGTCCCATTGTCTGAGCAGCCTTCAACTCCTCTCATTGCGCTATATGGCAGTTTAATATCGCCATTATTCGAGCCGTTGAATCGTCCTTTCAAATGCAGATAAAAGATTTTTGCTGGTGCACTTAATTCTCGCCAATCCTCCTCTTTCAGTGTCCGGCGTTCAATCCCTACGTGTGGCAAACCTCCACGTTTCCTTCGCTTTGTCACTTGAGCAGCTCCCGGGCCTTCTCATCCCAATCAACGCGCTCAACGACGTTCTGCTTGATATAATCCTCAAGGTCCTGGCTATCCAGGACAATTCTCTTCCCAATTTTATAAGAACGGATCTCTCTCTTTGCTACAATCTCATATAGAAGTCGTTGGCTTAAACTCGAATATTCAGCCGCTTGTTTGATCGAGAGAAATCCTTTATCCATTTTCAATTAATAAGATAAACAAAGATTCCCATTATTAAACCTTGGTAAATATACAGTTTAAATCACGGGCAATTTGACTTTCAGTTTGCTGGCCAAATGAACGATCTCTTCAAATCCCTCAAAATTCTCATCATCCTGTGTTGTAAATCTGCGACCGCTCGATCTGGCAGCCTTTATCAGCTTGATAAAAAAGGCATCCAGCTTTCTGTAGATAGCCTTTTCCTCTTCCGGGATCTTCATGGCTCGCCATGAGACAAGTCCGTCAGGAGTGTCGCCAGGGATCTCACGGTTGATCTTCTTGATCCCCTTTTCAATCGCCTTCCTGTGGACCGGGCCAGGATTTGACTCGCCGTTTATCCATCGCCTGACTTGCCTCCCCGTGCAGCCGATAAACGGCGCGGTCCGCTCCGGTGATAGATCTTTAATGATCATCGTCTCTCTCAAAAGTTCAATTAAGTTCACCATTTTAGTACCTCTCACATAACATAGAAGTCTTTCGGACATTTGTCAAGTTCCTTTTAAAACTTCAATTATGAAATATATGGATTTAAAGTGGCCGAGCTACAACGCAATCGTAAAAGTTTTACTTGACAAATAATTGAGGGGTGTTATATTAAAATTGTCCATTAAGTGGACAGGGATGGTTCGTACGAACTGTCGGAGCCTTGAGAAATCAAGGCTTTTTTTTTATCCCAAAAATACTCTCCCCCATCCTTCTATTTTCTGTGTCCAAATCTGCATGTTGAATTTCTGCTTTACAATATTATTAATCCTCATCCCAAATGCGCCAGGGGGATTCTGTGCTTTGCCTTTTTCATGAAGATACAGATGTTTGCATGGGTGAGCCAGAATGTCAGCAATTTGAAGTCCTGTAACATTTGACTTCTTGGATTTTGTCTTGATTTTTTTTGTTGTTAATGCCATCTGGAAGAAGGGGGGTTTACGGAAATAAGTCCCCCCATTGTAGATATTGAGATATTCATTTTCCAGTTCCCTGTCTTCCTCTTTCCCCCTTTTCTCTGTCAAGATATCCCCCCTGTAATTAAAAATATTTAAATAACCACAATATCTTTCAATCATAGCAGTCAGGGTGTAGTGGTAAGGGTGGAAGGCTGATTTTCCATGAGTTTCAATATGAAATTTTTTGTCTATCACAACAAGGAATAAGACACAGTTTAAGGCCTTAAGAAAACTTATGAGATCCTCATTAAATGCTTTTTCTTTTTCAGAATCCTGTAGGACATAGAAGGGACCAAGCTTATTGATGATTTCATGTCTATGTAAATTGATGGGCTCATCAGGATCATAGTTAAAATGCTTTTTTTTTAAATCTCCCAGATCAATATAAGCCTGCTCTCTCACAGCTTTCTCCATTGCAACGCCCATCAAGGCTAGATATCTTTCTGAAGGATTGTCATATTTTGGTTTACTATAGTTATGGTAGTGGTGGTCCCCTGATTCATCTATGTATAACCTGAAGAGTTTTCCCATTCTTATCAGGAGTTTAATTTAAAAAAAATGAAATTACAATTTGTTTCAAAATCAAACAAACATTCTTGAAAAATTTATGACCAAATTATGACCATCTCAGTGCGAAAAATGCACTAAATGCAGACTATGCAATTGGATTTTCCCCTGGAGGAGTAATATCCAGGGGTGCTTAGTTGGTCATACAGTCCACATCGTGACTAATTCAGATGCAAAGACCTGCTCTCTCCCACCCCATATAATTAATAGCTTGAAGAGTTCTTAGCTTAAGGAAATTTTTAAAAATGCTTAATAATTTTTAACACTACCTACTATTCATACACTAATATCATTACTCGCCTGTTCTGAGACCTTCCCTCACTAGTCGAATTGTCAGCTATCGGCTTGTCACTTCCATAAGTGATCACTTCCATTCTGTGGAGAGGAAGATGATACTGATTGTGTAGGTATTCCATCACTGCTTCAGCTCTTTTCTTCCCTAAATACACATTCCAGTCCTCTGGTCCTGAGCTATCGGCATGTCCCTGGATTTCAAGATACAGACCTTTATTCTGAGCAATAAGCGTCTCAACAAATCTATCCAATGCCACCTTGGCTTCATCACCAAGTTCGAAGCTCTCGAAATCAAATTTAGCTTCATCATTTTTTATAATCTCTTGTAAAATCAGTTTTCCCTGCGCAAATCTTCTCACTTCACTTATCTTGCCGACTATTTCGGACTTCGTTTGACTCATTTCGGACTGACTCTGGGTAATGAGCGAACCAAGAGTGGTTAATCTTTCATCATGTTCTTTGATTCTCTTCTGATTCTCCTCAACTGCAGTTTCCATCCCTGCTATTTTTTGATCCAGATTAGCCGCTTGTCCCAGCACCATTTTTTTGGTAGCGCAGCCCGTGTTAGCTATCAATCCTATGATAAACACGGCTCCAACAAGAAATGTGATTCTGTTTTTGTTCATTTTTTCCTCCTTCCTTTTTTTTATGATAATTATTTTTTGATAATATGAAATTAATTGAACCTCGTCCAGAATTTTTTCATCATAACACAAACTTTATTATCTTCAAACCTCTTTTTAAGATCCTTTCTGCTATGACTTCACTCTAAATTATTGTTAAGGGGATTTCTTTTCACCGCTATAATACCCTTCTCTTGTTCTCACTTTGTACTTCTTTTTTGAAGTAATAACTTTGATTTCTCGATATTCATTTTCTTGATTTCTATAGGAAGTATATCCGAGTATATACTGATGACTGAGTTCTTTTTTTATCTCTCTTAAAGCAGCGTCCAATTCTTCAGCTTGATTGATGAAAAATGCTTTTCCTCCTGTAGCTCGAGAGAATCTTTCAAGCGAGTAAACAATACCAAAGGAGGTTAATGAAGGAGAATGTTTATACTTTTTTAAATATTGGTCACTCAAAGGAATTTTATAGCCGATGGTAAATATAGGGATATCTACTCTTCTTGCAATTTCAACGGCTTGATAGTGAGAATATTGGCTATCATTCTCAATCCCATCTGTAATCAAAAGAATAGCCCTCTTTTCGTTATTTCCTTTATTAGCAAATTCTGGAGTTACCATAACTGCATCGTTTAAAGCTGTCTGACCATAAGCATTAGTCTTTTCCAGTACAGCCAAAAAATAATTCTTATTACTTGAAAAATTCATACCAACCTCCACTTCTCCATCAGCAAAAATCAATAAAGAGAATTCATCATCAAGACCAAGAAGGAATGTCGCGAGATACTTGAGTGATTCCTTACTCTCTTTCAGCTTATCCTGGATAGCCATGCTTCCACTTACATCAAGGAGAACCGTTAAACTTAAAGGTGCTTTAAAATCGTGGTTGAAGTAGGTTAAATCCTTCTTTTCATTGTTCTCATAAATAGAAAAATCTTCCTTTGTTAGGTCGTTAATGTACCTTCCTTTTTTATCCTGGACTGTTACGGCTATTGAGATGGCACTGACTGCTACAGTATGAGATGTTTTTTTATTTTGTGTTTCTTGCGAAAAGGATGATAGGGAAGATACCTTTACCATTGCCGCAAAAACGAAAATAAAAATGATTGATAATGGCAAAAATTTACTTCGCTTGCTCAGTATGACTCTCCTCATTTTTTTTATTTTCAACACTTTATTATTATTATAGCTTAAAATTGATGGATAAAGGAAACGGGAATTAGTTTAAGAAATATAACCTTTTTTGATTAAATAATCTTTGAGAGCATCTTCCCAGGAAGAAAATTCAGTCAATCCTATCTCTTTTGCTTTTTTATTCTCCAAAACAGAATAAGAAGGCCGGCGAGCTCGAGCCCCGTAGGTTTCAGAATCGATAGGCTCAAGTTTAGGCCTTTTTCCCGTTAGAGAAAATATGGTGCTTGCAAACTCAAACCAGGTGCACTGACCTTCGTTTGTTAAATGATAGAGGCCATAATGTTGTGTGCGGATGAGTTCCCCTATTCTAAGCGCAAGTTCTGCAGATGATGTGGGGGTAACACACTGATCGTTCACTACTCTTAAAGGTTTTCCTCTTTTCTCTACAAATACCATCGCATCAACGAAATTGGTTCCTTTCCCCCAGCAGCATGCTTCTCCATAAAGCCCACAGCTTCGGATAAGGAAATATTTCTCCAGAATATTCTGAACATATAATTCACCGGCTAACTTGGAGGCAGCATAAACATTAAGAGGGTTGGGTTTGTCCTCCTCTACATAAGGCGTCTTCTTATCCCCGTCAAAGACATAATCTGTGCTGAAATGGACCAAGGCCAAACCAAGCTCCTGGCAAATCAAGGCGAGATCCCTGACAGCTATTGAATTAACTCGGAAGGATTTCTGTGGATTTTCTTCGCATTCATCAACTCTATGGTAGGCAGCAGTATTTATGACTACATCAAGGTTAATTTTCGAAAGAGTTTCTTTTGTCTTTTCAGGCTCTGTAATATCAAAATCAGGATAATAAAGAGGAAAAACCTTCTCTCCTTTGAGGACTTCAACCAAATCAGAACCGAGTTGACCGTCAGCTCCAATAATTGCAATTTTCATCTTTAATAAATAAATTCTACTTGAATTACTATTACCAAAATTAAATTCTTGATAGCGCGAGTGATTCTTGTAAAAAAAAGGCCACGGATCTCTCCTTGGCCTCCAGGATTACTTTTATTAAGACTAAAAGAGGAGCCTGTAGCTAATCATTATTTTGGTATCACCCAAGAACCGGCCCTCAAGGAAAATAGATCCTTTAGTTTTAACTCTATTAATCACATCGTACCCGATGGTGGCAATTATCTCTGCCTTCGAACCCTGGCCAGCTCTGCTGTTTGACGAGAAGCCAGCGCCACCTCCAATATATATAGTATCGCTTGCATAGTAATTAAGAAGCAAGCTTGCCATGCCGAAGCCTCTCCAGGGAGCTTCACTAAAAGCAACAGCTCCCCCTGCTGATACGACTAAATCCAATGTACCAGGGGTAATACTATAGAGCACGCCTAAACGCCCTCCAACATAGCCACCTGTACTTCCTCCTCCAAAAGCAGCCATAGGACTGACACTAACCAAGAAGAAAAGTTTTTTGAATTTTTGTATCACTTCAACTCTGGCTGGCTCGGAAACTGCACCAGAATAATCCGTAGCGATAGCTGTAACAGCGTATACACCCTCATCTTCAAATGTTTTTTCCCAGGTAAAAGGCATATCGTTATCCGTATGCCTATCAACTATATTTCTCTCCTCATCGGTAATTTCAAAATCAACTCTCACTACATCTCCGTCGGTATCAGCGACTTCCGAAGCGTCAAAAGTGACCGGTAATCCAACATAATCTTCCACAGCGGAGCTCACCAATCCACTGACAGGAGGAGAATTGATGTATATTTTTGCCTCACAGAGATTTTCAGAAGGCTTGTTTTTTACGTTGAAAGCTGTCCCCTTAAAAACATACTCTCCAGGTTTATCAAAATTTATCTGCCATTTGGGAGAGTCTGAGGTTAAAGTATGAGAAGTTATTTTATTTCCATCTGCATCAAAAACCTCTACTTCCATGGATTTGGCTTCCTGAGAACCGCTCATATCTACGGATATAGGATCATTCAGATTGGCCTTGGCAGGATTAACCATTATATCGCAGACTGCATCAGGAATAATTTCTTCAACTTTACGGAGGGAAACGTTCCCGCACGGCTTGGGCATGACGAATTCGTAATGATTGTAACCTTTTACTACGGTAAAAGAAAAAACAGGAAGAGGTGCTTTGCCTGCCCATTCGATGTTTTCGACCACTTTTATCTTTCCGCGAGCACGAAAGAGCATCCACATCAATTTATCGCCGATAGGCAACTGTTTTTCCTCAAAGGACGCTGTTTCTATCTGTTCAATAAAAGGGAGGTACAGCTCGCCATAGCCAGCTAAGTCGAGACCATATTTGATATCTCCTGAATACTTGTCAAGAATGGTCTTCATAACTTCAGGGACAGGAATTTCGCCTTTAATCCGAACGAAAGTTAAAACTCCCACTCTTTTCAGTTTCTTTGTTTCGTCTGTTTCAGCATATGAACTCAGAGAAAAGACCACAAAAATTCCAATCATCAAGAAAGCTATGGTTTTACTGCACATCTTTACCTCCTTCAGCTAAAAAAGACATGGTCAATGCTTATATATAATTGCCTTTTTTAATTAAATGGATTAAACATTCGCTTGTCAAGAAAAAAGAGATGATTTAGCAGGACTCATCTTCTTGTGAATAACACCTTTTATGGTGTATCATTTTTCTCGGTATCACATCATCTCTAAAGCACAATACATGCCAATATTTAAAATAAGGAAATTTAACTGGAAATGATCATATTTCCTTTGTTTTCAATAGATAAAAGAGAAAGAGAAGCAAGAATTAAAAGAATTGCTTAGTCCTGTATTCTAGAAAAAATTCCATACCTATGGCAATAAATCCATAATGACCGTTATAGGCTGAACCCTCCTGCTCACCATGTACAGGGCTCTCTAAACTGTCCATATCTAAAATGATTCGAAGATGAGGTGTTTTTTTCATCGCTCTCTCAACCCATCTGCTGTTAATTTCCGACAAACCAAAATGTTTAATCTTTCACCCTTTGCATGCTTCATTTAAACCGTCATGATTCTTATCTATCTTGTTAGATAATAATAATTTAAGTTGATTTTGTTAAATGATATTTGTATTTTATATGGTTAATATGGGTTTATTCTATTTCTCTTGCGACTAAGAAACTTTTAACAATGCTTCGGATAAGCCCGGAGTCCTTGGGGGCAGATCTTAGGGCGTTCTCAAAAAAGGGCTTAGTTTCAAGGTTCAACGAGATGCACTTCTCCAAAAATATTTGGGCATTAGAAATATTTATCTCAGGATGAGCCTGAATTCCCCATATTGGTCTCTTTTTCAGTTGAAAAGCCTGAATCTGGCAATCTTTGGAAGAAGCAAGAACAAGGAAAGCATCACTCAAATTCACTACCTCATCGAAATGACTCGAGAAAGAAAAAGCACTTCGTTTTTTCCCTAAAAGCTCATTTTCCACTTTGATCTGCACAGGAATCCAGCCTACCTCAGGTTGGGCACATCTCTGAACACTGGCCGAACCTAAAAGGGCAAAAGCGAGAAGCTGATGTCCATAGCAACTGCCAAGTATAGAGAGCCCTTTTTCCACAGCATCTTGAACCACCTCAACCTCTTCATAAACCCAGTTTTCTCTCTCTATGATAGAAGCTTCCGAGCCGCTTAAAATTAAATGCGTGTAACCTTTTTTTAAATCAGGAAAATGGCTTTCTGCCGCTTTGAAGGAATCCCATTCAATCCTTAAATAAGACTTCCAGTGTTTTTGCGGATTGTAGATCGACGAATCTATAGAATTATCTATTAAGGCAACTTTCACTTCTTTCTCTCTCATGCCAACTCGCTTTCTTCATATTAGCTCTCCCCTAAAATTATAAGCATCCATTGACAATAAACAACTTCTTTCTATTTTATGTAAACATCTCATTTTCCATGATGAGGAAGAAATCATCCATAATGTAAGAGTATTTGGGGATGGATGAGCCGACCTTAAAAGAAAGGCTCAGGCAATATGGTTAA
>LAZR01002169.1_pt1 | contig 11655 bp, 12 predicted proteins | sample 329461 | NCBI WGS metagenome assembly LAZR01 (sample SAMN03002196, study PRJNA259156) | marine sediment metagenome | biome: sea floor; feature: Hydrothermal impacted sediments; material: marine sediment; isolation source: Loki non-amplified sample from Loki's castle hydrothermal vent sediment ...
GGCAAATTAAGCGCTGTTTACTCGATGAATCTTCCGATTTTATTTCTGGGATTTGTGATTCACTTAATTTTTCCTCAAGTTCCACTATTTGGGGGGTTTGTGAATCACTTAATTCTTCCTTGTGTTCCACAATTTGGGGGGTTTGTGAATCACTAGATTTTTCCTCGTGTTCCACTACTTGGGGAGTTTGCTTTTTTTTAAATTTTAATTTCTCTTCAATATCTTCTTTAAATTCCTGAGGTTTAGTATCTTTATGGGAATCTAAATCATTAGACTCATCAGCCATGCCAACTATAGTGTATTTTGCAATTTGCCAACAGAGTTCATCAGAACTATTGTGCTGATTAAAAATTTCCTCTCCCTTTTTTTTGATACTATCTATAGTATTTCTTTCATCTCCTTGATTTTTAATGAGTTTCTCGGCAAGAGACCAACATAAATCATTATAAGATAGATTTTTCTCAGATATATAATATGCTTCAAGTCTAATTTTCTCTTCTAAATCTTCTTGGGTTTCAGTAACCGACATTTTTTTTCACACTTCTGTAAATTGATTTCACTTATAAAAAGCTTATAAAATAAATTGTATATAAATATTTTTTTTTAAATATTTGAAAAGAATCAATATCTTGCTATAATTCGTTGAATGGGAATAAAACTTTCTTTCATTCAGATTTAAAAAGTTAAATTAAAAAAATAGCCTACTTTTACCTTTATTATCACTTTTGGAGATTATAAATGGGGAACACTACTAAAATAGCAATTATTTCAGATATCCATGGGAATAAATATGCCCTAGACAGTTTTCTTCAGTATAACGAAGAAAATTTTCAAGCTGATAAGATATTAAACTTAGGTGATTGTGTGTCTATTGGACCTAATCCAAGGGAAGTTGTAGAAAAAATCACAACAGATAACCGATTTGAAAATATAATCGGGAACAATGAAATGATTGTCTTAGGAAAACGAAAAAATGAATGGCGCAGAGAAAAAGTACCTCACCACGAGTGGATAGCTGACCAACTCGGAAAAGATCTACTCACTACAATAGAAAAAATGCCGACATCAAAATATTTAACTGTAAATGATAAAAAAGTACTGATGCTACATTCACATTTTTATGATACACCAGGAAGAACTATTATGGATAATCTCTTAATATATCAAGGGAAATGCCTAGAAGAATTTATAGAAGATTATCCTGAAGATGTTGATATTGTTTTAGTTGGTCACTCTCATTTACAATTATTTATTAGATGGAAAGGTAAAAAAATAATAAACCCTGGCTCTATAAGTATCACCTGGAAACCAATTTCATCTTTTTGTTTACTGGAAATTCGAGATGACGATAGTATGGATATTAACTTTAAAAATATCCCATATGATGTCTCGAAATTAAAAAATGATTATATTGAGAGAAATGTACCTGGAAGAAAATTTCTGCTTGAGTATTTCTACCCATTTTTATAGATCTTATTTTATTTTTTTTGTAGGTTTTTATCCTATTTTTCGTATTGCTGCCATCGCTGTGTCATGAAGCATTTTAGAAACATTAGAAAGCATTTGCATTGTTTGCTGTTGTTTTTCTAACATATTTTGCATATCAATATTTTCCAGTTGAGCATCATCTCCCGCATTTTTAAGATCCTCTTCAAGTTGTTCTATATACCTGTTTAATGCAATAAATTTTAGAACATCAACTTCCTCTACTTTTAAATGGGGAAAGTGTTTTATTCCTTCTTTTTCAAGCGTTTCATGGAAATTAATACTGTCTAAATTAGGAGTTTCCCTTAACGATTTCACAAGTTCGTCAAATTTAGTTCTTCCCTCTGGAGAGATCGATTGATCAAATTTTTTATATAATTTTAAAGTGGTAGAACTTGTAAGTTTTAATTTCCTTATCTTTCTTCTATAGAAATTTACATTTTTTTTTTTTTTCATTTTCCCAACAATTCAATTTATTTAGTTAAATTATAATTAAATTGTAAAACTTTATGCTTTAAATAGGTTTAGATAAGTCAAATTAAGTAATGATTCCAAAATTGTGATAAATCAGATTAAAAACTTTTAAAAAATAGATTTATATTAAGTTATAAAATCTTATTACAAATATTTTAGCGGTATTTCCTCCTAACTTACGCATTGCAGCACATGATGAAATCACTTAGTCTCGTGCTAACTTTTCACAGAGGTTTTTCTTTTTGAATCCATGGCTAACTTCTTTTTCTTCCTCCGAATCATTTCAACAAATGATTCTACACGAGTAAGAAGTCCAGCCTCGCCTGAATGCTCGTCCATCGTGATTTCTAGAAAGGGTAGTCCTACAACTTTCATATCTCGCATAATTAATTCAGAAATAAGGCTATCCGGACCACAAGCAAAACTTATAAGAAAAATAACACCATCGATTTCATTTCTTCCTTTTGTCAAGAAATAACGAATTGATTGCATAATTTCCTCTTCATGACGCCAATAATTACGTAAGCGCTTATTTACTATCACTGGTACTCTAAATATTGATTCTGGCAAATTTTCTATAGTTAATACTTTTACTCCTTGATCTTTTAGTTTTTTCTGAAAATCTATATTAATGAAGGTATCAAAAATATTATAAGCATGGCCAAGAAGTAAAAATCTAAGATCACCTTCATCCTTTCTTTTGGATAAAGTGAAGGGACGGTTTCTTTCTACAAGTCTTAACGCGCGATTAACAGTCGCTCCATCCCTTATAAATTTATGATACTCGCCAAAGTATTTTTGAGCTTCTTTATATGCTTTAAGCGCGTGATTTTGTGTTTTTCCTAGTTCTTTCCCCAGTTCAATTACTGAAGTTGCTATGGGGAATTCTTTTACATTTACTTCAAAATTGAGGATTTTTGGCATGTTTGGAAGAATTTTAATAATATCAGGTAAAGATAAAAACTTTGGACAGAAAAAAGCATCTTTCACCTCTGCGACATACCGAGGAACAAAAATATAGTCTAAATCGGGATGATCTCCTACTAATTTCAGAAGTTGACCGTAATAAATCTTGACCGGGATACATAATTCTCCAAAACCATGAGTTACTCCCACTTCTACGATTTTCTTATTAGTCGGAGGACTCAAGATAATTTCAACATCTAATTTTTCAAGAAGTTCCTTCCAAAAAGGAAAATATCGATAAAAATGAAGTGCTCTTGGGATTCCTACTTTTATCTTTTTGTTACTGAGTTGTTCACTTGGTTCCATCTAGTTAAATCCTCGATAAAGTTTCATTCTTTGAAAATATTAACTGAGCTTTTTTCGTATACTATAATTTATAATGGACTAAATGATTTAAAATCTTATTATGATTAAAATTTTATTAGGAAGAGACGTATGCTCACATTGAAAAATTAACAAAATCATTAAAAATATTTGTTTTGAATTCTAAGCGAGGTAATTCAAGATCCTCCACCTTTTTTGAAAAAAAATCATCATTTTTTCAAAATAGTATAAGCAAATCATCGTATATTTCAATTTATTCATTGTTAACAGTAGTCCACTTTATGGAAGTTGTTGAAAAAATATTTAGGATTAAAATACAATGTGGTGATGTTCATCAACTAGTTATTTCCAAAAAGAAAAATAATTAAAAACAAAATACTCGTGGAATTCCTATTTTTGTTCTCTTTGGGGTTGATCCTAACACTGTTTCCATTCTATTAGTTCCTCAAGATTTTTACGCATCGGGGGTATCATATAAAAGTAAATCTTTGATTCGACCCATCATATTGGTTGTCAATCTTTTAAGCTCATCATAATCAGGTACCTGTTTGTCCCAGTATTGCTTATGCTCCATAAATGGTGAACCCGCCTTCATAATCTGACCTTTATAGAAGTTTATCATCTTAGCTCTCTTAGGATAAGTTTTTTCGGTTCCTGTGATTCCAATGGGAATGATGGGCACTTTTGCTTCAATTGCTAATCGCATTGGACCTGTATGACCATCTAAAAGTTGACCATCTCCAAGATTTGTTGTTCCCTCTGGATAGGTGATAACTAAATTACCCTTTCCAATAATCCCTTTTGCATAATTGAAGGCATCTACATCATGCTCTCCTCTTTTTAATGGAAAAGCATGATGATCCCGAACCCAGGCATTAACGAGTGGAATTTTGAATAAGGATTGCTTTGCTAATTGATATGCTATCCTTCTTGGGGGGTGATGAATTATGCTTGCTGCTAGAATGAGTACGTCCCATTCAGAATTATGACTTGGACATATAACGGCACCACCTTCTTTAGGAATGTATTTCTCAAAATCAATTACTTTATAGGGCATCATAAGATCCGACCAACCGCAAACTAAATCCCCTGAGAATGCATGCACTGGTTTTTGAAACAGCTCTCGTACACCAAATTCCTCTAAACTCCTTAAAAAGGCATACCATGTATCATCAATAAGGTTTATAACTCCTTTCGCTTGGTCTTTTAGATAGGTCATGAAGTTAAATTTCGATTTTTTTTCAAGTTTTTCTGGAGACCCAATAGATAATTCTTCTGTGTCTTCCCTTCCGTAAAGGTCTTCTCGTAATTCCCAGATGATATTCCTCAATTCATCCGTAAGTCTTCTAATATCTTGATAAGAAATTGAGTTAAAATCATAATCGTTATATAGGATTGCATCACCAACATGGACTTTAACTTGGGTAGGTTTCATTACTAAATTGCCTTTCGGTAATGCGTTCTTACTGCCGATAACCGCCATTGGGACTATAGGAACTTGCATCTCGATTGCTAATCTAACTGCTCCAGTTTTAAATTCTCCTAGGTTCCCATCCTTAGAACGAGTGCCTTCAGGAAATATGCCTATACATTCACCACCGCGTAATATTTCTTTAGCCTTCTCCCAAGCTCTTTCAGGATTTTCACGATCAACTCTGAAAGCTCCAAGGTTGTTAAAGAGGGTTTTCATAAGTGGTGTTTTAAAATTGTCAAGTTTACTCATATAGCGGATTCGCCGGTGACAAGCTGCACCGTAAAAAAATGGGTCTAAATGACTCTCATGTGAGCCTACGAGGATTGCTGGTACATATTCAGGGAACATATTCCCTTTTGGATATACTGCTTTGAAATTCCATAGCGTCCGAGCAAAAAACTTAATATAAATATAAGCTGCCCACCACTGGAGTCGTCCTTCAATCTTTTTTAAACCCAAACGTTTAATAATGTAGCGCCATACATCGTTTAATGGATCGATTGGGTTATATTTTAAAATTTTGTAAGTCCAATCTTGATGTTGTTTATCGTATTTTAGTTCACTTTGCATCTTTTCATCAAGAGATCTTCTACGCTCCATCTCTTCCGCGATTTCATATCCCTTTTTATTCGGTTTTTCAAGTTCCATAAAATTCACATTAATTTTATTAAAAATTGCATTAAATCTTAATAAAAACGCTATAATTCAGCTGTACTGTTTTACTAAAATATCTTTTTGTATAAAAAATTAATGGTCGAAGTAATACTCAAAAAAGTATGATTTTTTATCCCTTCTCAACGGTTATAAAAAAATTAACCTTGAAGATTGAGACTTAAGTCTTAAGGGAATTTTAAATAGAGCGGCTAGCTCTCACTCGTATACACGCTGTTTACATATTGTTTATGAAGAGAATTCTTTTCCAGGGTTATAACCGACAATTTTTTAAGATATCCTAAGCCTTTAATGACGGGGATTTGATTACTATCCAAATATAGTTCTTCCAAGTTAATCAGAGTATCAAGATTCTTATGTAATTTTATATGTAATACTCTCGTCATATTGTTTCATTATGCACAAAATATCCATTATATTCTTACGAAGTGCTTGTGGGGGAGCATAGGTCATGGACAATGCAATAACATATTGTAGCTTCACATCAGCTAATGAATCTATAGAATTTCCTTTGGTGTCTTTAGAAAGATCAATAACAATATGTCGAGTTTCTAATGGAATGGATGTCGGAGGTAAAACTGGCTTTAATGTTGAGTAGGCATATTGATACCCATAGATCCTAATGATGAAGGTGGTCTATTTTTCCAAATTCTTTTAAATAATAATCCCCTAAATTTGGTTGAGCAATTCTATAATCTTACTGAAATTTTAAAGGTATTAATTCTTTGATCATTTATATGAACCAAAGAATGAAAATTATATTATTGGGATTGATGATATGGGTAATAAAATTCATAGTAGGCGGCTTCATTTTTGCTATCGCGGGGGAAGAAATTTTACTCACCCCTTATGGTGTGATGTGGATCAATGGAATCGAGGCATTTTTTGTGGTGATTGGTTTAGCCTTGGCGTTATTTTTAGTTTATAGAGATAAAGGACAAAACTACAAACGTACGGCTTGGGAAGCTGGAATAGCATGGTATGTAATTTTATTGTTGATGGACTTGATTGTTTTAGTCGGACTTCTTAACATAGGATTAGATTTTTGGTTCCCATTGATTTTATTACACTTTAAAGTTGTAATAATTCCTATCGTTGTTGGCTATCTTTTAGCTAGACCTAAAATCAAAGTTTAGTTTGAATATCTAGAATTAGAATTTGAATAATTTTGATTAACTTAGAGAAATCTAAAGGTCTGTAAAAAAACTCAAAAAGAAAATTGCTTATATTCGATCCTTAAGTCCTACTGGAAATTTTAGTTTATTTTAAAAACATTGTGAAAGAGTTAACTTCATGTCAATTAGTCGAAAAAAGACTTTTTATTTTTTAACGCTTTCCTCAAGTGTGTCATTAGGAATAATCGCGGTTTTATCGTTGTATTTCATCAACTGGAATTCTATTGTGGAATCTTATATAACAATTGAAGGGGCTTTGGGAGTAGTATTAACGATATCACTTCGAATAGTAATTGTTTCTGGGATGACATTATACACATTTTATCAATGGTTTAAGCAAGAGGATCAATACTTATCTGACCTACCATTTTTGTTTGGATTATACTTTGTTTTCCTTGTATTTGGTAAGGCTCTAGACTTATATAGTGCATTTATTTTCTTTCAGCTGAATGATTTTATCGTTCTAACCATAATAAAAGTTCGATTCTTTATAATGATCCTAAATTTCCTTCCTATGATATATCTTAGTTCAGAAATGATTTTGTTCTCCTTTTCATTGAAACCTAGATTTAAACTCCTTACAAATGAGCGAACGCGAAATAAAATCAATATACGCTTTATTATGGTAATTATTTTTATCGAGAGTATTGCTGGTATTTTAGCATCGAATCAGAGAACGCTAAGTATTTATTATCCTGTAATTGTGATCCCTTCATTACTGACAATAGTGTGGCTATTCAATTTCGCTCGTAAAAATAAACGACTTTCCCAAGTAAACACATTAACGTTGACAATTGGCTTTGGAGCATATTTAATCTCTCAAATTTTACGACCTTTAGCGCAATTTATAATCGGCGAATCTGCCATGTTTCTAATTTTAGCTGAGACTTTAGATTTGATCATTTTTATAATTATTTTCCTTGGATTTTATGGTGAATCCCATTATTAATATCTTAGTTCACTAGGATTCAAAGTTTAAGTATAAATCACTATTACGTTACTCCCATTTCCTTATCTTGATTTCCTTTAGAATAGTTTTATATATATTGATGCAATATTAATAATTTAAGACAAAATATGTGTGTCGGTTATGCGAGATAAAAATCCGCAATATCATTGTCCACAATGTCAATCCTCCAAAATAATCGAGTATGATGATTTTATTGAGTGTACTAAATGCTTACTCGAATTCGATAAAAAATTAATTGGCAAAGTAGCTGATGATGAAATATTGTCACGTCAAGAGATGGGAGGAGTTCTTAGGGAATTTGAAGAGCTTAAAGATCCTAAAAAAGCTAAAAAATTTTATGATTCATTGATGGAAGATCTTAATGATGAGAATTAAAATTTGACTTAACAGAATTTCTTTTGAAATTTGTTTAATCCTGCCTGATAATTTTGCCACTTACATAAACTATTAACATAGAATAAATAATATAATTTTCTTTGAAAGATTCAGGCAACAACTCTAGTATTTTCTAAATACTCTCATTTGATTTGAGATTCACCTTTATTACTACAGACAGATGAATAATTTCAGATATAGAATAAGTATGAAGATCATTTCTCTTCCAATTCACTCCAGCAATGTGGACAATTATAATGTCCAAGTGGAGGTGGATTAAATAAAATTAATTTACCTTCTTGTTCCAACCTGTCTCGTAAATTATCTAATTCAGAATCTACTCCTTGAGAGTAATTCACACTATAAAATATAACTTCCTTCTGACATCGATTGCAAAAAAACATAGGATTTAATAATTTATTAGATAATAAATTTTATCTATAATCTAAGTTAAATTATTCTGAGATTAGATTAATAATAATAACTTATCGTGGTGTATAAATTGGAATTAAGGATGCTTAAAAAAGAAATAAAACAAGTGGTAATAGATTTGGGGGCTACTTTAGTTGGGATTGGTAGTCAAGAAAGGCTTGGGGATGCGCCTCCTTCTGGAAATATGAATTATTGTTTGCCAGGAGCAGAGAGTTGCATTATTTGGGCATATCCTAATTCAATAGATGCTTTGGAAAACTTTTTCTCTAAAAAAGACCGGATGGGTGTTAAATATCTTAAATACTATGCTTATTCAACAGCCTGGAAAACCGCTGAAAAAATTGCCAACTTTATTGAAAATAATTCAGAATATAAAGCACACCCAGTTATTCCAAATTATAAATATAGGATGGTCGAAGGGAGAAGATTCGACCAGATTCAAGATGATAAAGGTCATTCTGATTTTTCTCTTAGATATGGTGCAGTTGCAGCAGGTCTTGGACATCTAGGATGGTCAGGAAATGTAGTAACCAAAGATTTTGGTGGTTCATGTTATTTAGGTGGCGTTTTAACTACAGCGCCGCTTGAACCTGATCCCATGGCAAAGGAAGATTATTGCAATCGCTGTAAAGTATGTGTTAAAGCTTGTACAGCCGGTTTTTTTCATGAAACTGAAGCAGAAGGTGAGTTCCCTGTTGTTATTGGGGGATATAAACAAACTTATGCAAAACGAGAGATATCTGCCAGATGTGGCTTTACATGTATGGGATTTATAGGTGTATCTGAAGATGGTACATGGGGTACTTGGGCTGCAAATCATATCTCCACTAAAAACGATTCTGATAAGGTCTGGAGAGATCCAGATTATCGAAGAGAATTATGGCAAAAACTTCTACTATCTAACAGCACACCACAAAAGTTAAGAAAAAACGCTGCAACCATTATTGCTAGTTATCGAGAAGGATTCTTAGCTGAAAATGCAGGATTCCATTCATTAACAGATATGAATCCCCGGTGTGGTAATTGTAGTTATATCTGTGTTAAAGGCCACCAAAAGAGATTAGAATTATTGAAAATGCTCAAAACATCAGGAAAAGTTTATATTGACGATGAAGGAAGGGAATACGTTGAGAAATTTGATGAAAATGGTGAAAAAATAGTTTACTTTCCCCCAACACAAAAAGAATTTTTTAAGGATTAAGCTTAAAATCAGTTTTTTATAAGCGTTAATCTTTATTTTTTCAAAATCTTATGCTATTTTATTTTTTTCAATGATCCAAGAATCAATTAAAAAGGATTGTTTGGATGCTTTTTCAGGATGATATTCAGATTTTATAGTTGATTTTGGAATCCAGAATTCACTGTCATTGGTGGTTTTGAGGAGTAACGCTTTTTCAGTTTCTCCTTTAATAATCCCCTCAATTTTTTTAACTTTATTCCCAAGATCAAGTTCTTCTACTATCTCTAAACTATCGTTGACAATACCTTTCTTCCTACTATAATTATTAGAATCTACAGGTAGTTTAATGACTTCGGGAGGTCCCTCATTCAATTTTTCAGGACCCGTTGCAAATTCGATTTTCTCAGCAAGAATGTGTTCCATCAACAATATTAGAATTTCAATCTGAGCTATTATTAACATCTTTGGGTAATCACCTACATTAAACCAAATTTTATTTTCTCCTTCCCAATTCACAGAAATAGGTGTTTTTTCTTCTTTGAAGACGTGAACCGTGGACCATGATTTTATCTTTCTTCTTAGTACATTAAGAATCATGACAATTTCTTCTAAACTACACTTAATGGTTTTCCCTTCCCCTAAAGATGGTTTTTCCCAAGTACCACTCTCTTTTTTCTTAATAAATCTAAAAAATATGAATGGATCCGTTTTTGAAGAGCTCTGTAAAAACATTCCGGTACTTTGACCGAAGAAACTTTTGTTATGTTTATCCGACACGATTTTTCACTAATTAATTTAAATTTGACTATAAAAAATACTCAATTTATTTGCTTTTAAAGAAAAAAATTGAATTTCATTATTCAAACCTTCAAAGGTTATTATTTTTCTGTAAATAAAGCATAAAAAATATTAGCTTTCACAAAATTGGAAGCAGAAAAATGGTAAGTATAAAAACAGTTTTTGGATATAAATAGATTAGCAAGCACTAAAAGAGGTTAAAGGAAAATACCATCAAATAGATTAATTAATAGGTTTTGTTAAGTAGAACAGTAATAATAGAAATTTATAAAACCTTCAATAATTCATCCAATGACTCAATCAGTAAATCAGGCTTATATTCCGATAAAATTTCTTTCGTACTGACTCCGCTTGATACACCGATCGTCAAAAATCCTGCTTCCCTTCCTGCGATGATGTCAGAGGGCATGTCCCCGATCATTAGAAATTCACTTCTCTTTCGTGTTTTGTAGATTTCTAAAGGTGGTTGAAGTGCTAATGGATCTGGCTTTTGTACGGGAATCTTATCACTCCCAAAAACAGCTTTAAAATAATTATAAACTCCTTCTTTTTTTAAATGCTCAATAATCGTTTCTGTTTTATTATGGGAAACTATGTGAAGATCAAATGATTTCGAAAGTTTTTTTAATATTGGTTTGACAGCTGGAAACAATGAAGCCTCTTTTGAATATTCCAAATATTTTGAAAAAATCTTAATCGCTATCTTTAATTTGTTAAAATAACTGAGATCTTTAAGTGCTGTTATATTTTTGAATATTTCATAAGATTCAAGTAATACTTTTGGCAATGGGTATCCTTGAATTGTTTCTAAGAGAGCACCAATTTCTTGTAGAGTTATCTCCAAATCAATGTTCATATTTTCTTTTCCGAGAGTCTCTTTTATCGATTTTTCAATAATTTCCTTAATATCCAATAGAGTTCCATCAAAATCAAAAATTATTGCTTTTAAAGAACCAGTTTGAAGTTGTTTTATTACTTGATTATTCTCACTCATACTAATATTAATCCAAATCTCGAAATTTTGTATGAATAGAATAATGTTAAAGGGTTTAAATAATATTGTAGAGATAGTTTATAGCGTGATTGTAGTCTCCCTCATGTTTCGAATGAAAAAAAGATTCAAAAAAAAGATAATCAAAATTGTAAGAGATAAAGTAGCATAACCTAAGGCTATATCAATATCTGCTATAAACCCAACGAACATCTTTGTTATAAAGAAAGAAGCTCCAATCGAACCAATAGATAGAATAGAGTTTTCAGACTATCCCAAAGATCGGAAGGCTCTTATTCCATTTATCTTTTGATAGTAAAGACCGAATATTTAAAATAA
>LAZR01002170.1_pt1 | contig 11655 bp, 9 predicted proteins | sample 329461 | NCBI WGS metagenome assembly LAZR01 (sample SAMN03002196, study PRJNA259156) | marine sediment metagenome | biome: sea floor; feature: Hydrothermal impacted sediments; material: marine sediment; isolation source: Loki non-amplified sample from Loki's castle hydrothermal vent sediment ...
CTGTTTTTTTAATCTCAAAGAAGAAAATTCAGACCACATTATGGTTTTAAATTCTGATATGTTAGTTTCAACTACTGATGTACCTCCACAAATGAGTTTTTATCAAATTGGAAGAAAATCTGTTATTATAAATGTGAGTGACTTAATTGTAAAGAGTGTGAGGCCAAAAGGGATTATTATGTCATTAGGCTTACCTAGATTGTTTAGAAAAACAAATTTCATCGATTTAATGTCAGGTATTATTGATTGCTGTATTGAATTTGATCTTGATTACATTGGTGGAGATATTAATGAAACAAAAGAATTAATTATAAATCCTACGGTTTTTGGTTTTAAACATTCTTCTGGCATATTATATAGAAAAGGAATAAAATCTGGAGATATTTTAGTTTCTAATAAAAAATTTGGATTGACCGGTGTAGGATTTGATATTCTTCTAAATAAAAAAAGGGATTATAGGTATTTTGAAAACTATAAAAGATCTATTAAAAGCGTTTTAGAACCTGAAATCTCTGAAGTGGAAGCATTTATTTTATCTGAAAAGAAAATTACTGTTTCAAGCATTGATTCTTCAGATGGATTATCAAAATCATTAAATGATTTATTACTATCAAATCCAAATCTAGGATTTGAAATATTTTTCAATGAAGATCTAATCGATTCAGAGGCTTTTCAATACAGTGAAGATTACAATGTTCCATTAGAGGATATTGTTTTAGATGGAGGTGAGGAATATATTCAATTATTTGTAATTAATCCGAAATATTTTAGCGAAGTCAAAAAAGAAATTCAAGCTAGAGGTGGTCAACTTTTTAAAATTGGAAAGGTAATTTCAGAAGAAAAAATTTATATTTTAAAAGATGGGAAAGTATCTGTGTTAAAGAATTATGGATTTGAACATTTCCGCAAGTAAGCTTAATTTTCTGTATCTTTTTGTAAAGAATGTGAAATTCTAAGATAAGATACTCAATTGAGTAAAATTTTTATATTATAATTGATTTATTTCCATGCATTTTAGATTAATTTAAAAAAAATTGTTTGGGCTATTAGCGCAGGCAGGTAGCGCAGCAGGCTTTTAACCTGAAATTTATGGGAATATCTTCCTTAAAAAGAAAGGTCAGGGGTTCAATTCCCCTATAGCCCGTACATTTTGTATATATTTTGTATATACTTTTTTCTTATTTTTTTACCTTTTCGTTTCGAAAGGTAATTAAATCGTTTTCAATTTCTTCACTTTATTTCTATGTTGTAATTGACCAAAATTCAAAATACGTATTTATGGAATGGTATTGCATGTAATCAACTTAATCAATATTTTATTGAATAAAGGTTTTGAGAGGATCATTTTTTTATTTTTGTGTTTTTTACTATTAAAGGTAAATATATCAAAAATAAGTCCATCTCATGTTCATAAATTCTCCGTTTCCCTTATAGCCCGCTATTTTTCTACATTTACTCATTTATTAAATTCAAATCGTTATTCGGGAGCATTAAGAAAAGTTTATGAAATCGCTAATTATATAAATATATAATTAATAACCTCATTATTATATTGTATGGAAAATTTCTCATTTCAATTACCTTCTGATGAATCAGAGCAACTTTTAGTAAAATCTCAAGATATATCTAACTCAAATTATGGATGCAAACCAGAAAACAGAAGTATTGACTTACTTCTTCAATATGGTGTTATAAATTTAGATAAACCGAGTGGTCCAACTAGTCATGAAGTAGTTTCATGGGTTAGAAAAATACTCGGGATTACAAACTCAGGACATGGAGGTACATTAGATCCAAAGGTTACTGGGATTTTACCTTGTGCTCTCGGAAGAGCAACAAGAGTTTTATCAGCACTCTTAAGTGCTGGAAAGGAATATATAGGAATATTATACTTACACAATCCAGAAACAATACAGAAAATTAAAAATATATTTGGTTTATTTACAGGAAGGATTTATCAAAGACCTCCTTTGATATCATCAGTAGTAAGAAAGTTAAGAGTAAGGGAGATTTATTATAGTGATGTAATTGAAGTGAATAATAACCATGTGTTATTTCGAGTAGGATGTGAATCAGGAACTTATATAAGAAAACTCTGTTTTGATATAGGAGAAGCTCTTTGTTCTGGAGCTCATATGCTTGAATTAAGAAGAACAAGAGTGGGAAACTTCAAGGAGGAGAATTTATTTACTCTTCAAAATTTGAAGGACGCATATTCTCTCTATCAAATCGAAGGAATGGATTTTTATTTAAAGAAGATAATACTACCAATGGAAGATATGGTGTCTCATGTGCCAAAGGTTTATGTTAGAGATACAGCCGTAGATGCCTTGTGCCATGGAGCTGATTTAGCTTCAGCTGGAGTTTGTTATATTGATGCTAGGATAAAAGTGGACACGTTTGTTGCATTAATGACCTTAAAAAAAGAATTAATTGGCTTTGGAACTGCCATGAAAGGTGCTTTGGATATGTATAAAGCAAAGTCAGGATTGTTAGTAAAAACTAATAAGATCTTTATGGCTAGAAGGATTTATCCCCGATGGAATGAAAAATTATAGGTTATCATTGAAAGTTTATTTAAGTCATGGATAATAATAAAAACCATTATTATAGTCGACATCCTGAAGCAAATGTAAAAATTCATACAATTTCAGAAAGTCTAAGAAGACACCTCTATATTTTTAAAACTGTAACTGGAGTCTTCTCTTTTAAGAAACTAGATCTAGGGACCAAGGTTCTTATTGATCATATGTTTATCCCGAAAGAGCCGAGTATACTTCTAGATTTAGGATGCGGATATGGTCCTATAGGGACTGTACTTGCTTATAATTCACCCCAAAGTACAATTTTTTTTATAGATATTAACCAAAGAGCAATTTGGTGTACAAAAGAAAATATTAAAATAAATTTACCAAAAAAGAAAGTTAAGACAAAAGTTTTAACGGGAAATTATTTTGAACCAATTAAAAATAAAGATCTAAAATTTGATGGAATTTATATTAATCCTCCCTTACGAAAAGGAAGAAAAAGTTTTTTAGATTTATTAAATCAAATTCCATCATTTTTAAAGCCAACTGGTTACTTACAATTTGTAATAAAGAGGAAAATGGGAGCCTTGTTTGTTTTAAATTATCTAAATAACAATTTTTCAGATAATAGAATTGAGATTTTATGTAAAAGAAGTGGATATTGGGTTTTTAAATGCTTTCAAAAGTAAGAGATACTTATTAAATGATTATTAAAATTATAGAAATGAAAAAAAGTAAAATTTTTTAGAAAAGTATGATTTTTAAATTTATAATTTGTAAAAAAGAGAGGATTTTTCCTTGACAAAGAAGAAGCAAATCGATGTTCAACTTCATAAATTCGTACCTAAACATGTACTAATGACCCAACAAGAATCTAAAAATCTCCTTGAAAAGTATAAGATAACAGAAAATGACTTACCTCAGATATTCGAAAAAGATCCTGTTGCAATAGCTATAGGAGCAAAAGAAGGAGATATCATTAAAATTATCAGAGATTCAAACACATCAGTTAAAATGGTAGAATATTATCGCTATGTTAAAAAGGAAAAAGTGTAAGATCAATTTCTTTTCATTTTAAAATTAAATTTAGTAAGGTATATCGATATTGAGTTCTGAAAAATTAACTAATGAAGATAAATGGATTATATTAAAAAGTTTATTTGATGAAAAGGGTTTAGTTCGTCAACATTTGGATTCTTATAATGACTTTATTGAAAAGGAGATGCAGATAATTGTTGATGAATCGGGGGAAGTTATTCCTGATATTCCTGGATTTAAAATTAAATTTGGTAAAATTATAATTGGAGTTCCAAAAGTAAGAGAAGCAGATGGAGCCACTATGGAGATAACTCCTATTGAGGCGAGAATTAGGGAATTAAGTTATGCCGCAGACATTACTTTAGAAATGACGCCAATAACTATTGATGAACGAACACAAAGAGAAGAAGCTGAGGAAACTCTTAATATATATATTGGAAAGATTCCTATAATGCTTAAAAGCTGTCGATGTCCTTTAGAGAAATTATCTGAACCGGAACTTATAAATCGTGGTGAAGATCCACTTGATCCGGGGGGATATTTTATTATTAATGGGACTGAGCGAGTTTTAGTTACTCAGGAAGATCTTGCTCCAAATAGAATATTAGCTGAAGAAGCAAGTAGAAGTTCAAGTGCGACTCATCAAGCAAAAGTATTTTCTACTAGAAGTGGATTTAGAGCTCCAGTTACGATCGAAAGAAAAAAAGATGGAAATTTAAGAGTATCGTTTCCATCTGTTCCAGGAAAGATTCCTTTAGCTATTCTTATGAGGGCTTTAGGTTTACACTCAGACAGGGAAATATTTGAGGCAATTTCTGAAAATGATGAGATTCAGAAAGAATTAATTCCAGTTATTGATGTTGCTTCTGAAATTCAAGTTTTAAAGGATCCTGAAAAATCACAACAAAATGCTTTGGATTATATAGGAAAAAGAGTAGCAATAGGACAAACGAAAGATTATCGTATCCGTAGAGCACTTCAAGTTTTAGATAGATACCTTTTACCACATATAGGCAATAGTGAGGAGGATAGAATAAAAAAGGCTTATTATTTAGGACAAATGGCACAAAAAGTAATGGAACTTGCCTTAGATTTAAGAGAACCAGATGATAAAGATCATTATGCTAATAAAAGATTGAAATTGGCTGGAGAGTTATTCACGTCATTATTCAGAGTAGCTTTTTTAAACCTTGTAAAAGATATAAAGTATCAGTTAGAAAGAACTGCTGTTAGAGGAAGAGCACCAAATATAAAAACTGCCGTAAGGGCAGATGTTATTACTGAAAGAATTAGACATGCTTTAGCTACTGGTAATTGGGTAGGGGGAAAAGCAGGAGTTAGTCAACTTCTAAATAGAACAAACCATGTAGGAACTTTGAGTCATCTTAGAAGAGTTATTTCTCCTCTAAGTCGAAGTCAGCCTCATTTTGAGGCCAGAGATCTACATCCAACCCAGTGGGGTAAAATTTGCCCTGCAGAAACCCCTGAGGGCCCAAATTGTGGTTTAGTTAAAAATCTTGCTTTAGCATCTATAATTTCCGTTGGAGCAGATGAGAAAATTATTGAAAATATTTTAATCGATTTGGGAGTCATTCCGATAAATGAAGTTAAAAATATTAAAGGGGATAAGATAAAAGTATTTTTAAATGGGAAATTAATAGGAATACACCAACAACACAATCCATTTATCCATCAATTAAGAGAAAAACGTAGAAAAGGAGAGATAGGTCAGCATGTTAATATAGGGTATTATCATGATTCGAAAGAAATACAAATCAACTGTGATGCTGGAAGAGCAACTAGACCGCTATTTATTTTAAAAAATAAGAAAATTTTAGCTACAAAAGAAGATGTTGAAAAGTTAAAACATGGTAAATTAATTTGGTCAGATTTAGTTAATAAAGGTGTGCTTGAATACTTAGATGCTGAAGAAGAAGAAAATGCATATATTGCCATGTTTGAAGAAGATATTAATTCTGAGCATACTCATTTAGAAATATCACCCGCAGCTATTTTAGGAATTTGTGCATCTATTATTCCATTTCCTGAACACAATCAATCTCCTAGAAATACTTATGAAGCTGGGATGGTTAAACAAGCATTGGGTTTATTTGCTGCAAATATGCATTTGAGACTTGATACTCGAGGTCATACCCTTCATTACCCTCAACAACCTTTAGTTAAAACGAGTCCTATGGAGATAATTGGGATAAATAAAAGACCATCAGGACAGAATTTTATAGTTGCGATGATGAGTTTTGAAGGATTCAATATTGAAGATGCTATAATCATTAATAAGGCTTCAATTGAACGAGGTCTTGCTCGTAGTCATTTCTTTAGAACATATGATGCTGAAGAAAGAAAATACCCGGGGGGAGAGGTAGATAAATTTGAAATTCCTGAAAGAGGTGTTAGAGGATTCAAATCTGCTGAATCCTATAGACTATTATCTGAAGTAGATGGAATTATAGAACCAGAAACGAAAGTAGATGGGGGAGATGTACTTATAGGAAGAACTTCCCCACCTCGATTTATAAAATCATACGAAGAATTTGAGTTAATGCAACCCAACCGGCGTGAAACCTCTAAAAATATGCGACATAATGAAAAAGGAATTGTCGATACGGTTATCATTTCAGAAACTGTTGATGGAAATAAATTAGTAAAAATTAAAGTTAGAGATTTAAGAATTCCGGAATTAGGAGATAAATTTTCCTCACGACATGGTCAAAAAGGAGTATTGGGTCTGGTTGTTGATCAAGTTGACATGCCCTTTACTTCCTCAGGAGTTATTCCAGATATTATAGTAAATCCTCATGCTATGCCTTCAAGAATGACTTTAGGACAGCTTTTTGAGGGAATAAGTGGAAAGATAGCATGTACAACGGGTAAGCTAGGAGATGCAACTGCTTTTGAATGGACAGATATTACAGAACTTCAAAAGCAGTTAGTTCAAGCAGGATTTGAATTTAATGGAAGGGAAGTTATGTATAATGGTATTACAGGAGAGAAATATGAAGCGGGAATTTATTGTGCTCCAATTTATTATCAAAAATTATATCATTTAGTTGCAGATAAACTCCACGCAAGAGCAAGAGGTCCCGTACAGATTTTAACTAGGCAACCAACAGAAGGTCGTGCTCGTGAGGGTGGTTTGAGATTTGGAGAGATGGAGAGAGATTGTTTAGTTGGTCACGGATCTGCTTTATTATTAAAAGAAAGACTTTTAGATGAATCAGATCGCACTGTTATTTTAGTCTGTGAGAAATGTGGTCTTTTAGCGGTATATGATAGAAATAGGGATAAACGATATTGTCCCGTATGTGGAGAAGGAACGATTATCTCAAAAGTTGTTTGCTCTTATGCATTTAAATTATTACTACAAGAAATGATGTCTTTAGGATTAGCTCCAAGACTAAAACTTAAAGAAAAAATCTGATATTTATGATATTATATTATTTATTTTTTATTGGATTTAATAACAGAATTTGATAAGATTCTAAATAATTGAAAAGAAAAAAAAGTAGAAAATTAAAAATTTTCACTTATTCTAAAAGCCTACTCCTAAGAATGTGTACAATTCAGGGATCAAACTATACATGATATACAGTAGGAATAATATGAGTAAAGAAACCCAAACTGATTTATCCCAAGGAATATCAATTAAGAATTTCACAAGTATTAGAAGAATGAGGAAACCTACAACAGGGACTAACCTAACTAGAAAATTTGATCCTCCATCATCTATTGCATTCCTAATTCCGGCTAAAGCGTCTCCAATAGCACCCAACACACTTCCTATCGCATTTAAAACTATTGGTAGAAGTAATACCACAATAAAAGCTAATAAAATTATCATGAATTTTTTATCAGAAGCTCGAGTCTTAGATTCAAGAAGAAGGACAACGATGTAAATTATCAATGCTACAATTACTGTTGCTAGTATTAACCATAATACAAACAAAAGGGTACTATCTAATTGAAATAACATTTTCTTCTCTTTATTTTATATATTAAGATTAAATTATAGGATGAAAACTTTTCTTCTTTTTTAAACATTGACAAAACTTATAAAATTAGATAAGAAACGATTAATTAAAACAATTAATCAATTGATGGAAAAGTGGATTGTAAATATATACACATGTATAACCTTTATAAATTATAACCCCCAAGATAATAAAAAAAAATGTAGTGCAAAACCCAAAAATACTGAAGCAAAAATAATACTTATTACAGAAAGTCGTATTGATAATTCTCTTCCATATTTTGAATAGATTATTAAAACAATTAATGATATAATTCCTATGAAAAGAAAAATCCAACCAAAAATCCAAATTGGTAAGGATGGTAAACTTGCCATAATAGATTGATTTATTTTGTTTGTTTAATTCAGTATCTTCAGTTATGTTTTATTTTTTTTTAAGTTTATTAAATAAAAAATTTTATAAAATTATATTTTTTTGATATTAAATAAATGGAATTTAATTGTTGGAATCTAGGTCGAAATGAAAAATGCATTTCCTAAATAAAATTATTAAAACCCCTATTCTAAACGAACCCTCAAAAAATCACATGAATGTTCATCGCCACTTTTACAAATATTCTAGAGGAGATTTCATTGGACCAGCTTTGAAAATCTCTAAAACTAAGGCTAAAATCACACTTAGAGGGTCTCATGAATATGAAGATTTAATTCTTGAGATCGTAACAGGTAGTATTACAGATCCAAAAGAAAATTTTGAAATTAAAGGTAAGTTAATTAGTGGTTCCGACGTAAATGAAATTTTCACAGGATTAGGTTTTAATTGGAAATTAAAGCGGTCTACAGGACAAACGAAAAACTATAAAGCAGAAATTATCGATTTTACAAATAAAAATACTTTGTTAGAAGGAATCGAAGCGTTCCGTGAATCAAGTTATTTTTTAATCTCTTTTAATATTAATCCCTCATGCAAAGTAATAACTAAAAAAAATATTCCCCAACCCTCTAAAAAAAAAATCGGGGAAGATGATGTTGATAAAAGAATTCAGTTTTGTAAAGGATATCTTAATAATACTGAAGAAAATCTCAGAAACATAATAGAACTATCCTTACCTGATTTTAAATCGGAAATAACAAAAGATTGGAAATCAATTACAATTTTTAATAATTACAAAATAACAGATATTGAAGTTTCTAAAAACATTAGAGATTCTAGATTACTGAGAATAATGGCTATAAGGAAAGGAAGAATATTCCGCAGTATTGACATAGACGGGGAAATTATAGAAAAGCAATATTCTATTGTTGTATAGTTAGGAGTGTTAGGTTTTTTTAAAACTTCCAGAAAATTTAATTTCTATAAAAGATTTAACACCTCAAGTACGATCTTAATGTGAATGAGGTTATTACATATTAAAGAATTAAATCCCTATTTGACATCTTTCTTATATATTATAGGAGGAGAAATAGCTATATATGTTGGAAAGGAGCTTTTAATAGCAAAATCATTGGATATAACTGATGAAGATATTACTGAAAAAATAAAAGAGAGTATTAAGGATACAGATATGGATTTTGAACATGATGGTAAAGAAATTTTAAAATTAAATTCTGTTCGAAAAACCCTATATAAATTATATTCTGAAAAATTAGCGCAGTTTAGACGGATTCGTGATAAATCAACTGGTTGGTTTATTTATTACTGGTGGCATCAGTTTGATTTATTTGAAGAAATTCTGCTTGAGAAAAAGAATTTGATTGAAGGTAAATTAAGGGATAGGTTACAATTTGAGGAAAACAATTATTTCTTTATTTGCAAAACCTGTCAAAAATCAGCCATCAAATACAATTTTGATGAAGCATTCGAACGGAATTTTAGATGTCCTGATTGTGGAAATCCTCTCAAGGCACAAGATAACCGATCAATCATCGAATTTTTAAAGAATAAGATAGTTTTAATTCAGAATATTGATATTTCGATGTAATAAATCACATTTTTCATATTGCATAAGCGACAAGTATTTAAAAAGATTATTGGGGTAAAATACTATTCGTGAATGGTCATTGGATTGTATATTTAACTGATTTATTACATTTAACATTGTATTTATACTATCAACACATATTCTAATGAAATTTAAAAAAACTTTTAATACAATCCGGTTCGGCACATGTTCGAAAGATTGTTATGGATCCTGTGTTTTTAAAGGAATATGGGATGATAATGCACCAAAAAATAAACTAATTAAAGCTATTCCAGATAAAAAACATCCTTTTACAAACGGTTTCTTTTGTCCAAAATTTAAACAAAGGCAGCATTTATTGTATCATCGAGATAGATTGATTAACCCCTTAATACGAAACGGTCCAAAATCTGTAAATGATTTTAAAAATATTTCTATTGAAAAAGCAATCGATATTATCAGTGAAAAAATCGAAAAAAATTTAGAAAATATGGCTTCACGGAAAATTTTAGCCGCATTTTATTCTGGAAATTCAGGATTAATATCAAAATATGCTCCCTTAAGATTTTTTGGGCAAATTAAAGCCACTATTACAAGTAAAGGGATTTGCAATGAAGGTGGATGTGCGGGACTAACCAAATTATTTGGGACATATTCAACCACAAACCCATTTCAATTAAATAATGATAAAACCCATTTGATAGTGATTTGGGGATGTAATTTATCTGAAAGTAATATTCATACCTATTATTTAGTTAAGCAAGCAATCAAAAGGGGAGCTATTGTTATAGTAGTAGATTCTCGTCGTACTCAAATTGCTGAAAAAGCATATAAATTTTTGCACATCTACCCAAGTACAGAACCTTTATTAGTAAAACTGATTCTAAATGAGATTATAACTAAACAAGCTTGGGATGATGATTTTTTAAAGGAAAATGTGGATTATTACGAATCTATTTTTTGTGAAGTTGATACTATAAATAAAGAGAGATTATTGTCGCAAATTGGACTAAATTATCAAAGCTTTCAAGATTTTGTAGATCTACTGTTAAAATTCAAACATCATACTATTTTTAATATTGGTTACGGCATTCAAAAAGATTTTTTTGGGGGTAGGATTGTTAATACCATCGCTTTAATTCAAATCTTGCTTGGAAATATTGGAAAGCCTGGGACGGGAATAATTTATTCTCAAAGCGATTTTTTGAAACCATTTCTTCAACCAATTCAAGATTATATTATCCAAGTGAAGAATAAATTTGATTTAAAGGAAATTCCATTAATAACCCTTGGAAATGAATTATTATCTGGGGAATATAACCTTCTTTTCATATATAATTTGAATCCAGTGAGTTCCTTACCTAATCAGAACCTATTAAGAAAGGCTTTAATAAATGAGGATTTATATATAGTGGTATTAGATATGTTCTTAAATGCAACCACTAAATATGCCGATATTGTGATCCCAGCAAAATTTGATTTAGAATGTAATGATTTTATATCTTCTTATTACATTCCGGGTTTATCGGTAAATATTGGAGGTCCTTGCCCATTTCAGTATTGTTTGTCTAATTTCGAATTTTTCCAGAAGCTAGCTATTAATATTGGGTATAGATACCAACCACTTTTTCAAGAAACAGAAGAAGAGATTTTTAATTACTGTTTAAACAAATTACCATCAAATATTCGAAATAATCTTGAAGAGAATGGATATTATTTACCTTTTGATGAAGAATACGTTCCATTTGAGAATTTAGAATTTCCAACACAAAATGGTCATATTTTAACACGTGGACCACATTTTAATTTTGGAGAAAAAGTATTAAATCAAAGATTAGCACGTAAAGAAGATGAATTTCTGCTTATTACACCAGCTCATAGAAATTTTTTACATTCTCAATTAAAACAAATACAATCTAAATATATTAAGGCTTTTGAAAAGGTTTTTTTATTATCGGATGATTTAAATAAATTGGGCTTAAAAGTGGGGGATAAAGTATTTGTATCGAATAATTACGGATCCGGAATCTATATTTTAGAAGATTTATCAACTTTAAAATCAGGCGTAGTTCTCATATATTCGGGATTATCTACATCTATAAAGGGAAGTACAAATGTTAATATGTTTACACCTGATAAA
>LAZR01002171.1_pt1 | contig 11653 bp, 11 predicted proteins | sample 329461 | NCBI WGS metagenome assembly LAZR01 (sample SAMN03002196, study PRJNA259156) | marine sediment metagenome | biome: sea floor; feature: Hydrothermal impacted sediments; material: marine sediment; isolation source: Loki non-amplified sample from Loki's castle hydrothermal vent sediment ...
AAATCTTATTTGGAATAAATAAACTTAAAAAGATATGATCATAATTTTATATTACTTAAAAAATCAGTTTTACTTTTCAAATCAATAATTTAATTAAGGAGAGTAGAGCAAATTAATTTTCTTTAGAGGATTTTATAAATAATGGATTTTTTCTTGAATAGTGTAAAGGACACTCTCGATGCTATTAATAAATTAATTGAAAGCAATGTTAATGTTGTAAATACAAAAAGAGTTAGGAGATGTTTAAATATTAAATCATCAGATCGCTCAAAAATTAATTTTATTTGGAGATCTCTAAAATTTCTTGAGGAACAAGGGATATTATCTCCAAATGGTATTACTAATCCTAAAACATATAAGATATTATCGGATCAAAAAATAGGTGTTGACACTTTTATCTCTCAAATCCGAAAAGGGAAAAAACGATTACCTTAAGTTAAAAATAGCTCGATCAATAATTCATTAAGTTTGTTTTTAGATTCCTTATCTCCTGGGTTATTTATCAATCTTTTTTGATAAAATACAAGGTTAGGATACTTCACTTCAATTTTATTAAATAATTTTATCCAAGCGTTGAAGTTTTTTAAATTGTCGAAAACTTCTGGATCTTCTTCAAATGATTTTATATCCTCTTTCTCTTTAGCAGAAATTGCGGTTTTATACTTCTTAACACTAAAACCTTGATCTTTTAATAATTTCGCATTAGCCTTAATTATAAATCCCTCTAAGCTATTTCTCCACATAAAACATTTTCCATTTAATTTATCAATAATTTCTTGTATCAATTTAATTTCCTGAGGAAAGATGGTTTCATCTTTTTTTTGTAATATCTTTTTAATTTTCAGAAATTTCTCTTCGAATATTTGTACGTAGTACTTCACGTTTTTCTCGAATTCAAATAATACAGTATTATAATCCTTTGCAAACAAAACTTCGTCACTTGTAAATGTTAATGTCTCTTCATCAAAATCACCGATTAGCTTTCGTTCTTTAATTAAATCATTAAAATTCTCTTTCATTAAGTTAATTTCTTCCTTACCTAATTCCTTTTCATAAAATAAATCATTAAAAGAAAACATAAAACTATTTTCAAGCATTAAATTTTGAATTCCTAATTCGGTATAAAATAGGACTTCTCCTTCTTGTTCATAAAACACTCCTTTCAATTTTCCATCTTGAAGCAAATTATTTATCAAATCTTTAATTAGATCAGACATTATCTCAAAATTACCTAATGTCAAGTAGTCTACTGATTTTGATCTGTCCAACAATAAACGCTTTATATCATTTTTTGCTTCCTCTATCTTATTGCCACTAAAAATTAAGAGATCTGCTTTTTTGAAATACGAAATACCCAAATCTTTAATAAATTTCATAAAAATAGGTTTAGTCATCCCTGTTTTTTCAATATAGTCACTAATTCTTATTTCATCTTTTGTTTTGATTTCCTTTGCTATGGATCGTAAATTCTCATCGATCTTAGCAGCTATATGATTTTTATCAATCTTCAATTTTTTAGCTAATTTAATAATTTGTTCTAATTTTTCTTCTTTCTCTTTAATCTGGGTTATTATTTCTATCCGCTCATTTAGGTATTTAGAAAAGTAAAAAACTTCTTTGTGTTTATCCCAAACTCCGCTTCTATAATCGATGAATTCATCAAAAACATCTAATAGAAGCATTTGCCCTATATTCAATTTCTTAGAAATTTTAATAAAATCGAAAAATCCTACTATTTTTGAGTGTTCAACTTCCTTCGTTATTTTAAGGGTGCCTAGATTTGTTAACCATTGAGTTCTTTTATGAAAATTAGATAAATATTCTCGTGGAAGATTTTTGATTAAATTAATAAAATCTTCAGCAATTAATCTATCTCTATATGATTTTAGATCAACGACGCTACTCTTGGCTGCCTCACTATTTATCTGTACTTGAATTTTTTTTAAGGAGTAATATGTATTCTTATTTTTTCCTAATAATAGTTTATCTTTATGAGTCTTTTTGATATCTTGTATTATATCTTTCATAAACAGAGGGGGAAGGTAATTAAATTTTTTTAAATTGGATAATCCTTTGTGAATCAGATCATTTAATAATAGTGACTTGATGTGAGACCGAGAATAATAAAATCCGAGCTCAGAATAATAACCATCTATGATTTTAAGGGAGATTAATGTTTGTATAAATAAATTTAAACTCGAATCGTCAAGGTTTAATTCTGCAAATATTTCTTGAAATTTTTCTTTTGAAATTTTCAGATTTTCTTCAATGAAGGATACCAGTTTACTCTTTTCAAGCTCAAAAATAAAAATTCCATTCTTTTTGGATTTAATATAGAAATAAAGCTTATTTTCCTTAAATGGTGAATTTCTAAGCTTGATTAATGATTCCTTTAATGTTAAACCAGTCTGTTTTGATATTTTTTTAAAACTGTATTTTTTCATTATGAAATGTTTTTCTAGTTTAACAAGTAAATCATCTAATTTCAGAACTTCTTGATCGTATTTCCTTATCCCTGGAAAAAATCTGTAATTAAGATGTAATAATTTTACCGAAATTTCAGACTTCTTATCATCAAAGTATGATAGGAATAATGATTTTGAAATCTCTCTGAAACGGTATAACTGATCAAAATTCAATTTTTTACAGTACTCGAATAAAATAAGTAAAGATAAAATATTTTCTTTATTCTTTTCAATAGAAAGCCCATCTAATATTTGATCTTTAATTAAATTAACCATAGTTGGGTCCTTTCTTATTAGTTCAAGTAAAAAATAATGAATATTGTCTCTAATATCTTTTGAATCATCAGTTATATGTTCCGCGAAGTCATTAAAATTTGCTTGAATTAAATCATGTTTAGCGATTAAAGTAAAGCCTATAATTATAATAGAATTTATCCTCAGCTTATCATTATCGGAATTGATGAAAGTCTTTACTTTTAGAAATATTTCTGGGGTTATTAGATCTATGTCATGTTCAGCTATGATGCTAAGGATATAAATTACTTCTACTATAAGCTCAGACTGATCTAAGAAATTTACTAGTTCTTCTAATAGCTTTGTTACTTTTTGAGTCTTATTTTTACTTAAAAATCTGTTAAGCTTTTCAACAATAGGTACGAGAACTGAATTTTCTTCAAATTCTTTCAGATTAAACATTTTATCTAAATATCTGCTATATTACATGTGAAGTAATTCTTAATCCAATAAGAATTTTTTGAATGGTTCAATTTCTAAAATTTCCTTAATATCTTGAACCAAAAAAGTCGGGCGGGAATTTCTTAAACTCTCTTTAGTGCCGTGACCAGAAAGTAAGGCAATACTATTAATTCCAGCGCTCTTAGCACATTGAATATCATGAGGAAGATCACCAATATAGAAGACTCGTTCTTTCTGTACTGAAATTTTAAAATCTTTCTTGATTACCTTTAAGGCTGCATAAATTGGATAAGGATTTGGTTTTCTATAAGGTGTATCGTCTCGAGAAATAAACACTGAAAAAAATTTTTCTAAATTAAATTTTTCAATAAAATGATTCATTCTTTCCCCACGAGTATTAGAAACTATTCCTAAAATGAAGTTATTGCCTTTAAGTTTTCTTAACACTTCCTCTAAATTGGGTTTTAATGTTTCATATTCCTCATATTTTGGGTAGACACGTCTGAACTTTATAAAAAATAGTAGCCTCTTCCATAAACTTGGAATATATCTCTTGTAGATTTTAACTATTTTTAACAGTGCCTTTATTCTATTTTTTGAATCTGCCTCCTCAAAAATCCTAGCAAAATCTATTAGTCTTAAATTTTCTACATTTTTCCAATTGTAGAATCGTTTTTTTAAAAAAAAGGAGGCTGTGTATTCTAAAGATTTTTGAGTGATAATAATACCATCAAAATCAAACAGTATTATTGGTTGATGAGACATGTGTGTATTTAAAAGTGCGTTTTACCACTTAAATTTAAGCATTCGGTAAATTCAAAAGAAGCAACTATATATGAAAAAAAAATTGAGAAATTTATAAAATTTTTTGTTTACTAATCAATTTCGTCTGGTTCCACCGACACGTGAGAAAGTAACCAATCAAGATGCTTTTCTACTTTATTAATATTTAAGACGGTGTCTAAGATCATAACTTCATCTGCTTTTCCCGGCATCATAGTAAATTTGCCAGCTCTTAGCAAGAAAAATTCAAAAACATCAGGAATCTCTTTCTTGAAACGTAAACTTTTTACTGGAAATCTTTCAGCTGAGCTAAAAATACCTTTCTTATGGATAATTTCATTTCTTTCAATTTTGTAATATTCGAATCTTGTACTTATAATTACTATTCCTAAAATAAAAAACAGAATTAGAGTCATTACCAAATAGAACTGCGGTGATAAACTTAGGTCGAGTTGACCCGCTCCAGGTAGTATTGGTCCCGCGACTTTTGGGAGAACTAAGAAAACTACAAGTAGAATAATAACTACAATCGCCAAAATTAAAACAAAGAATTTAGTAGAAGAAAAGTCAAATGCAGTTACAAATATATTAATAAAAAAGACTATAAACCACACAGTGCCTAATATTGGAACCGGATCGGCGCTAAATACTTGAATTATCCATAGAATGAAGCTAGTGATTAGAAGAGGCCAGAAAAAAATGACTTTAGGGTAACTCCTAATAAATATTTCAGTTGGGTGTTTTTCTTGGGCGGACATAATAAATTTTCACTTAATCCTTATTTTTTTATAATTTAAAGAGGATTATAAAAATAATAGATAGGTGTGTTATTTAAATATTAGTATCTTTTAGATTCTCCTTAAAAATAGAAAATTTCTCTTGAAGTTATTTATATTTGAGCCACAGAAAATTTCCAATTAGGAAAAAAAGTACGGATCTTTTTACTTGATATTTAATTCTTAATTTTGAAATTTACTTTTACCCCCTTGTGAAAATTAATTAAAAGAAAACGACTTGTTGTTCAATAAAAGTTTTTGATAATTGTAAAAGCGCGTTCTACCTCCTGATTTCCATTAACACTAATTCCTAAATGCCCAGGGAGAAGATATTTTATATCTAAGCTATTTATAAACTCTATTGAACTTTTTAATTTTTGTAATGATCCACCCGGAAGATCGAACCGTCCAATATCACCCCTAACAAAAACTAGATCTCCCGATATTAACACTTTTTTTTCAGGATTAAAATAGCAAATTGAACCTTCAGAATGGCCAGGAGTGTGATGAATCTGAAAGTTAAATTCAGGTGATATTTCAACATTTTTGTGGTCACTAAGATCGTTAACTTGAAGAGGTTTAATTTCTATTCCGAATCTTCTGGAAGTCAACCCAAGCATTACAGGTAAAATTTTATTTTCATCCCCTTCCTCCAAGATATTTGCAGTTTCACCATAAGCAAAAATTTCTGGAGGAGAGTCCCCCAATATTTTAATCAGCTTAAAAACTCCTAATATGTGGTCCGCATGCTCGTGACTGAGGAATATTTTATTGATTTTTTTGTAATCTAATCCCAGTTTTTCCATACCCTTAAATAATCCTTGTAATGATATTGCATTACCTGCATCGAATAATGAAAGCTCACCAGTGTAAGGGTCTTCGATAAGGTATTGATTGCAATCAAACATTTGATTTTCTGAGAAGCAATATAGGTTTTTTATTACTTCTTTACCTTCTTTTTCTGAATCGTCTTTAGAAAAGAACAAAATATTTCAAACTAAGCATTTTATTAACAAGTTTAAGCTTCCCTCATTTTAATGTTTTATTAGTAGAAAACAATTTTAAATAATCGAAAACGAATAGTAATATGATTAAAGAACCCAATATTGATAAATTAAAAACGAAAATACGATTGGGGATTAAGATTTGGCTTGAATTCGAGGGAAAAAGCATCATGGGTTCAGGTTGGGCAAATTTATTACACCACCTTGATAAAAATATGGAAAGTTCCTTAACTCAGGCAGCAAAAGAGTGTGGATATTCCTACAAGTACGCTTGGAATATTCTGAAGAGAATAGAAAAAAGAACTGGAAATCCCGTAGTGAGAACTGGCAAAGGAGGTCCTGGAGGTGGTGGTTGGGTTAAATTAAATGAGTGGGGCCGATATCTTTTGGAAAGATATAATAATTACTCGAATGAGATAAGTAGCATTGAACAAAACCTCGAAGAAACTGTGAAAATTAACTAATAAATAACCTTTAAATTAAATAATTATTACCTTCTTTAAGAATAGAATAATGAATTACCTTTTTTTTTGACAACAGTTTCGGCTAAATGCAGATCATGGTTTTTTAATATGGGGGAAGATCGTCTACAACAATTTGGTAAAATAAAAATTTCAGAAATTATGGTTAAAGATCCCCTTTTCATAACTCCCGATGAGAAGATCAGCACAACAGATCTTTTGATGTTAAGAAAGAAAATTGGAGGACTTCCTGTAGTAAAGGATCAGAAAGATCAGCAATTATTCGGCATTATTACTCAACGAGACATACGTTTAGCAAGGTTTGCTATGAGTTTAGAATCACCCAACACTACAGTTAAAGATCTTATGACCTCTGAGCCTTTTGTTATTAAAAGGGATGAGACTATACTAGAAGTTTTAACGTTAATGTTCGAAAAAGATATTCAGCGTTTGCCTGTGGTAGATGATAATCATAAATTAATTGGTTTAATAGTACAAAGCCAAATCTTAAAAAAATTATTTGATGTTATGAAAAAATAATTAATTGAATAATTTTTTTAGATAATTAAAAATAAAAACTTTAAATTCATTGTTTTTGTGAATTAATAATAACAACAAAATTGAATCAAGATGGCATTACCCCTACCCGGCACTCCAATTATTCTTGATATAGGTTCGGCTTATGTAAAGGTTGGATTTGCAGGAGAACCTGGACCCCGATTTCTATTTCCATGCATTACTGGAACAGAGAAATATAAATCTGTCATGGTTGATGTGAGTGCTCGAAGTATTTATGTAGGCAATGACGTTAGTCGAATGCGTGGCGTTCTTAAAATCAAACATCCAATCTCAAGAGGTGCCATTATGGATTGGGATTCCTTCTACGAGATAATTAATCATATCTTCTACTCACTGTTACGAATTGAAAATTTAGAGGATTATCCCGTATTTTATTGTGAAGCTCCATTTATGCATAGAGAAACTAAAGAATATATTGCGAGACTATTATTTGAGACCCATAAAATCAAAAGCCTGATTATGATGCCTTCTCCGCTTCTCTCAATGTTTAGTGTAGGGTTAACTACAGGACTGGTTATTGATAGTGGTGAGGGTCTTACATGGGTATGTCCTATTATTAACGGTCAAATGATCGATCACGCAGTTCAAAAGTTAACCCTTGCTGGATTGGATGTAAATCATAACCTTAAAAATCTTTTAATGAGGGAAGGCATTAACATTACATCAAGTGCTGCTGATGAGATTATTCAAGAAATAAAGGAAAAAAACTGTTATTTTGTTTTAGATCCAAATGATCCCCCCAAAAGTGGGGAACCATTCAGTGTTCCAATGCCAGATGGATCATCAATCAAGATTGCACATCATATTCTTTATGAAGCACCAGAAGTATTATTTAATCCCGGTGTGCTGGGGAATGCCAACGTTATGAGTCTTCCTCAAGCAGTTATTGCTAGTCTAAGGGCAATAGATAACACATATTGGCATGAATTGTTATCCCACGTTATATTTTCGGGAGGGAATCTATCATACAGTGGGTTTGAACAGCGTTTCGAGTCAGAATTAACTACGTTTTTGCCTCAGTTAGGAACGATTCCCCGTCCAAAACCCACACTATCAGGTGTTAAGAATGAATTGATTAAACTCCAAACAGTTAAAAAACCTAAAAAAAGTAGTGATACATGTGCCAGTTGCGGCACAATTGTGGATTTGGCATCTGGTATTGACCATTGTCCTTCATGTGGTGGAAGATTATCGTTACCTGAAATTAAAATTAATTTATCCTCTTCCGGTAAAAAAATTAAATCAAAAAAGAAAAAAGGAAAATGTCCACATTGTAAGAAAGAAATTTCGGATATATCTTCTCTTTTTTGTCCCTATTGCGGAAGATCAATAGAGATCCTTGAAAAACCTAATATTCCTCAAGATATATTAGAGATTACTCCTACAACCGGTTTTTCAGAATATATGGAGAGTTCTAGTAAAGCTATTAAAACTTTTATCCCAGAAAATCTTCAATTTGCAACCTTTAATGGCGCTGCCATTTTAGGAAGTCTTCCATCTTTTCAAAAACTTTTCATTACATACGAGCTTTTCCAATCGAATCCGGAATTGTTATACAGAGATATTAGTGAAATTCTATGAATATGGAAAACCAAAGATAAGAATATTAGTTTTACCACTTTTTTTACTAATTTAAATTCTTTAGGTATCGTTAATTTTTAATTTCAAGTTAAATTTAAACTATTAAAATTATCTTAGTTAGGTTTATTTGCTTGAAAAGAAATTTTTATAGGAACATCATAATTGTAATCGTGGTTTCGTTTTTTACGCTAAGTATAATACCTAACGTTTTAGGAAAAACTCGTAGTACATATCTTACTGATTTTCTGTATCAAACCGAGATTCAGAGTGAAGGTTTTAAAAACGGTGTTAGCCAAGAAGATATTATATCTCCTGAGGCAACAGCGTATGCATTAGATATTCTTAAGGCTGCTCATGATGTACCTGACCTTCAAATAAATCTTGAAGCTGATATACAAGAAATGTTTGATACCGATAATATCATATTATATGACTTATATTTTCTCCTCAAATCATTAAATTTAACAGGTTACTTGATCAATCCAAGTTTGAAAACCTCAATTACTAATTATATGAATGATATTCAACAGTTTGATGGAGGTTTTTCATTTTCAAACGCAACAACCTCAACAAGTTTGAGTTCAACCTATTTTGCTTATCGGATATATTTACTATTACCAGAACCCTTCCCCAACACAACTCTTCACAAAAATTGGATTTTGGCTAGTAATAACAGTGATGGTGGTTATGGTGGTAACAGTAGTTTGTCTTCTACTTTACTTAATACGTACTACGCTCTATCTCTGCTAGATGAAATGAATTCTGTAAATGAATTAGCAAATAAAAGTCAAACTTTAATCTATTTAAACTCCTTTTTTTCAAACGACTCAGCAGATATCAAAAATTTTGGAGGTTATTTGCCTGATCTCCTAGCTAAGAATGCTTTACTAAGTAGTACATACTACAATATAATCTCCATGACTATTCTTGATGAGGCTTTTCTCAATAAAGACAATAAATTGACAATAAATTGGATACTATCGCGACAATCATTTCAAGATGGGGGTTTTGCAGATTTTATTGATGAAAATCATCAGTTGACATCATCTGTAATTTCTTCTTATTATGCTTATAGCACTCTAAAAGCATTAAATACTTTGGGAAGCTTATCCTCGCAAATATGGATGGTAGAATTTAATTATTGGATTCTCCTGATCATTTTTATTTGTCTTGGGATTATAGTGGGTGTTGGAGCTTACATTTGGCGAAGAAGAAGGATTTAAAATCTTGTACCAATCTTGAATAATTTAATGTGTTCCCACTTTTCTTACAATTGTATATCTATAAATCTCAAATGAAATTATATTACATACATGCTTGATAAAATATTAGATGGGAAAGCTTTAGCAAATAAATTAAATCTAGCACTACAGCTTGAAATAAAAAATACTATTGATAAAACTACTGTTATCCCAAAACTAGTTACAATTTTAGTTGGGAAAGATCCTGGTTCCCAGATCTATATTAAAATAAAGCAGAGAACATGTGAACAAGTTGGAATTGAATCTGAATTGTTACAGCTAGATGAGAAGATTTCAAAAGAGAAACTTATAGAGAAAATCAATGAACTGAATTTAAATGATACTGTCCATGGGATTTTACTCCAATTACCCCTCCCAAATTCTTTGAGAGCTTTTACACCAGAAATCCTGGAAAAAATATCACCAGAGAAAGATGTGGATGGCTTAAGTTTGTTAAACAAAGGCAAATTATTTGACTATGATGAGGAATTAGCACCTTGTACCCCGAAAGGTATCATTAAATTGCTTGAGCATTACAATATAAATCTTAAGGGAAAAGAAGTAGTCATAATAAATCGTTCAAATTTAGTAGGAAAGCCACTAATTTTCATGTTGTTAAAAAGAAATGCTACTGTTACAATATGCCATACTTCAACTTTAAATCTAGAAGACCACATGCGAAGAGCGGATATATTAGTCGTTGCTGTTGGGAGACCAAACTTTGTCACCAAAGAAAAAATAAAAGAGGGAGTTATAATAATTGACGTTGGGACAAATAGAGTGGATGGAAAATTGTGTGGCGACGCTGATTTAAATGATGTATTGGATAAGTGTACAGCCATTTCACCTTCACCAGGTGGAATTGGTCCTCTTACAGTAAGTTTTTTGCTCCAAAATGTATTTACTGCCTATAAAAACATATTGAATCTTCTTTAAAATATGTATATCTCTTCCATGTAAAGGATCTTAGTAGAAAATTTCCCAACTTAAAAGAAATATAACACTTTTTACTTTTAATCTTATAACCTTAAAACAGTTAAAATTATATTTCATTAAATTTTTAAAAAAAGAGAGTAATAAAAATATTTAATATTAGTTAGTAAAGAGTTTCTTTTGAAAAATGGCTATTCTTGAAGTAGGTTTGAATCTAGGCATGCACTTTCTCATTGATATTAAATATTATTCATCTTCTGATAACGTTCTAGATCCAAATTTACGCGCTGGCTTTTTAACTGCTCTGGAAAGCTTTACAAGTGAAGTTTTTGGTGATGATATCAGCGTCATTAGTTTAGGGAGCTTTAAACTAGTTTGTTATTGTGAAATGGTACAATTACCAGGAAAGGAAAAAGAAAATGAACAGCCTCTTTTAATGTTCGCAATCATTGAAAAAGGAACAGAAATACCAATAGTTAAAGAACAACTTACTGTAATAATTAATCACTTTCTCAATCGATATTCATTAAATGATATTTTTTCTAAAAAACCGAAATATTTTAAAACCTTCGAAGCCCGTATTAATGAGATTTTAGGGGATTTAAAGCTGAAAACAGAAGATCGTTTTCGATCAATATATCCTTTTTCAGTTGCATAATTCAATGCATCAGCGCTGTCATTAACATCATAATTCCCCCAATTACCATTGAGTTTTTCTCGATAGTCTTTTCCATATCCGATACTTCCCCTATGGTTGATTGCAAATACTCCATATCCTCTTGTAGCAAGATATTGAATGAAACCATTAAATTGATCTGTACTCATCCCTGTTGGCCCTCCATGAACTAAAATTACTCCCGGAGCATTTTCTTTTTTTCCCATATTATCAGCTTTTAAATACAATAAACCATGAGATTTGGATTTGTCACTCGTTGGAAAGGAAATAATTTCTGGTTCAACTAGAGATTTTTTTGTTTCCATGTTAATGTAAGGTGTAGAAGAATATACAGGATCCAAAATCATTTCATCTTGATTTGAATGTGGACTTATTAAACAAATTTGGGGTTTTGTCCTATAATTCATATATAAAACTGATATTAATGATCTTTGACCAGTTGTTGATGATCGAATATC
>LAZR01002172.1_pt1 | contig 11652 bp, 4 predicted proteins | sample 329461 | NCBI WGS metagenome assembly LAZR01 (sample SAMN03002196, study PRJNA259156) | marine sediment metagenome | biome: sea floor; feature: Hydrothermal impacted sediments; material: marine sediment; isolation source: Loki non-amplified sample from Loki's castle hydrothermal vent sediment ...
TTTTCTTATTTATTTTTTACCACTGACTAATATATTCATTTTCTTGGATATTTTCTACCAAAATTAAAAAAAAAAAAAAGATTTAGAAATTTGAATTACAAATAAATCTGAGTTACCACAAAACATTCTTGTACAAAAACCATATAGGCCAACCACTAGCTTGTGTCCAGGAACTAGCACCACTAAATGTAAACAATTTGTTTATTCTATTCCATCCTGTTGCCCTTCCCCTAGCTGACCCATCTACTCTCTCAAAATACGCCGAATTTGAAAGTTTTACCCAATCATAAGGAGAAGATCCGCCTACTGTTATTTGTTGTGAGTAGCCATATGTATCCCATGGAGCAGTAATATCATAAGCACCAGAACCAGTAGTAGTATATCCTTCAATAAGCTTTTCTTCCGAATCATCATAGTCAACTGCTAAAAAAGTATATAATTTCCATTGGACAGTCCACCATATCTCATGATATCCAATTTGTTTTCTCCCAAAGTCATATCCGTAAGGAGGACTTGCTTTTACCGATCCAATTAAGAAAAGGATGGAAAAAAAACCTAGAAAAAAAAGACTAAGGGTGATTTTGAAAGCTTTTTTTGTATAGTTTTTCATTTTTTTAATCCCTTTTTTTGTAAAATTTTGGTAAGTATTAATTTTTGCCAAATAAATAGATTTATTTGCTAAGATATTATTTTTTAAACGCCTATTTAAGTAAATAGTATAAATTTTTTGATAGGTGCAAATTTTTAATGGATATGAAAAGGGAACATATAATAAAATAATCCATCTTAGTTCAATTTTTTAATTTACTCATTATTTCTTCTAAAGAGTGTGCTATAGTAATACCAAGTTTAGTTAATTTAATCTCTATCCTTTTCCTTGAATCAAGTTCTTTTGAAGTCTCTATTAACTTCCTTTCTTTTAAAACTTCAATGCATTCATTTAAAGTATTGCTACTAAGTTGGAATGCTTTTTTTAACATATATTTTGAATTTATTGAATAATTATTACTAAATAAAAATAATAAAATTCTAACTAAACCTTTTTTCTCAAAAATTATCATAGATTAGAATTACTTGAATTTGTCTTATAATAGTTCTAAGAAGTTATTATTAAAAAGAATTTTTATTTTTATGACAAGAATTTATTTATAATCGATAAGTTAAAATTCATCCGGAAATAAGTCAGTTAAGAAAAGAAATAGAGGAGCTTCAATCGAATGACATCTTATTTGATAAAATTTTGATGAATCTTCAAGAAAAACAAAATTACCAAAAAGCTTTCTTTTACGCTCTTCCCCGTATTAAATAAAGTAGATTGAAATAATTGAACCGCTATATTTTCTAATTCTATTTCTAAAACTTTATACCGCTCAATATCCTTATACCGTTGAGAAAGACGCATTTTAAATCGATAGAGTTGGGGTTGAGCCATGGTGTTCTTAGTCCATATGTGGCTCTTAATTACAAATTCTTTCTCATTCAATAATGCTATCACGCCAAAAGGTACATCATCTATCTTGGAATATTGTAATAAATACATCCTCATAGGATGAGACTTAAGAACTTCAAAAAGTTTGAAGAGGTAGAAGATACGGCAATTCAAGTAGATTTCTGGAAATTTGATTATAATACATTTGATTGGATTAAGTCCGATTGGTTTGATACCGAGATACTTAATTTGAACCCTACCACTGAAAACAGTTCATTATTTACTTCCATTGCTCAAGGTCAAACAATAACAGTTGTCAATTCCTCAATTGGTTCCGGTATTATAGAATTAGTGAATGTATGGAAAAATTTAAGCGGCTCTAATTTTGAAATTTTAGATAGTTCAAATTATACTTATGAAATTATAGAAGAGAACGGAGTCGATGCTCTAAAAGTTACATATTTAGGATCTTCTTCAGTCAATCTTATAGTTGAGTATACTTATATCCCCGAATTACAACTTACCCATTACGCGCTAAATAATTCATTGAATAATTCTTTTATTAAAGTGATTGTAAACAACACCTACTTTAAAATCAGCATGACTCATGGCATCAATTATAATATTACAGGTGCTAATAATAATAAAATAATTTTTTATACATTCTATAGTTCAATTGCTTCAAAATATTCTCTAAATGATGGCTATTTCATTAGTTACAAGGGATATCTTACCGAAGAAATAAACCTTGTAAAAAATATAATTTTAGAATTTTTAGACGATGATGGGCTATGGAAACCTATCGCCAAAATTCCATTAACCCCTACCGGAAGTTTTGATACCACCTTCTTTATGGGTGAGGGAGGGCTTCAGTTCCCATTGAGAGAAGAAAGGATTATGCGATTGGTATATCTGCCTACTAATTTAACTGATTATGACAACCAATATTTTGCGGTTGATTATTCCAATATTAATTGTGTGTATAATACTTCAGTTGAAGTTGAAGAGCTTTTTAGATTGTATGTAGAAGGAAAAGAGAGCAAACTTACCTATATTCCGACCGAATTTTCGAGAACATTTGATAGATGGGCGACTATTCCAGAGCGAAAATATGTCACCACTACAAGTACCGCTGAAACGCTTCATGTAGGTGAGCCATACACTTATTTTGATTTCCACAGAACTATAACTGATAGTTACGAGTTTAGCTTCCAACTAACTGACGAGGTGGGGGGATTCTTAGAAGACCAAGTTATCTGGATGGAGATTGGCTGGAAACCCAAGTCAGGCTTAAACTATAAAGTGATTGATTGGGAGGATGAGAACGGGGAGTATATCGATTCGGAAGCACTCGGTACTGCTTGGTTCTCGGATGAGGGTATGGAAGTTAGCTATGGTCCTGGTATTTTAGATTATGATTATTCCGTTTCGCGAATGTATACTCGACCTGAATCATGGGATTATTTCGACACAATGGCTAATGAGGTGAAGCAGTATTCCGCATATTTCTGGGATTATCAGATTACTGATCAGAACGGTATGGTTAGCTTTAATGTCTCATTTGATGAAGATTACATTGAAGATCATCATGTAATTTTTGATGAGTCCATGTTCAGTTCAGGTTCCATTACTTTTGATGAATTACAAGATTATAGACTATATGTAAGGGTGTTTCATGCTCCTGTTTATGATATTGGACATATGGCATATCAAGATTCCTCAGAACTTTTCGCCTCTAAAGGCAATAATGTATTTGATTTTGACAGGATTTCTGAGTTTGATAATTTTTCCACTAAGGAAACCGCATTTTATAAGGGGTATTATGGCGAAGGATTAATTTCCGTACATCCTGAAGATTTATTATTTGGTGTTCCAGATTTACTGGTCTATCAATATGGTTCCCAATCAAATGATATTTTTTCAATTACAGTAGAGATCGCAGAAGCAGATCCTATGCCTGATACTGAATTAATGACGCTTTCAAAATTAGAAAATAGTTTTGAAGACAATGAGCTTATCCCTGAATTTGGTGTGAATAATTCATATCTCATTGAAAGAATGCCGGTTATCGCAATGATTACTGATTATAAAGGCAACAGTCCATTCAATGGAGAATATAAAGAATTTATACAGTATGTTCAGAATGGTATTGTAACGTTTAATATTTCAGATTATTATATGGATCAATTAATTCCGGGTGTCTATCGGGTGAGCTTTTATAATTCTCCTCGAATGTATACAAAAGACGTATATAGGTTCTGCACCCTCGAAGTGAGACCCGAAAACTGGCTAAAATTCGGAGAACCAACAATACGGCTCGATCTCCTTAATTGGTATGATAGCGGGTGGGGCGGTGTCTATTTTGGCTCTGATTACGCGTTCTACGAGGATATATACCCCCGACTCACGGGTTATCTTGCCACAGATCATAATGAACCATATGGATTAGAAGATTATGTTGAGATTGATATATTTGCCCAAACTCGTGATATTGGCACCACTGAGTGGAGCGATTGGATCGAAATTGGCGGGGAAGATATTTTTATTAGCTCTCTTGTATATGATGGACTATATTACTTTGAATATCCATTTGGTCAGGATGGTGAAATGTTTATGGGTAAAGAAATAATTCTAAATATTACTGCTAATGCCTATTATAATCAAACTGGAATAAATAAAACAGGAAGGGAGCAAAATCTTTATATCATGAATTTGACCTTGACAAGTTCCAGTATTCGAGAGGATGCAGAAGTTTTCAGAAAATATTTAGGGACTACAGGGGAATCTATTTGGATTGGCGATACTTCTTCTTATGGTGTAGAGCGATACTTTGAATATACAGATAATGTGAATACCTACGGAATCGATACTGACGATGTATTATTAACCTTAAGAGGATTTCAAGATATTGAAATCGTAGAAGTGAGGGGATTACAAGACTATGATGAAGTATTTCTTCAATTAGGCACCAATTATTCTGTTAGTGGCGAGCCAGATGATTATAACATAACACTTTACACCACATTAGATAATTATTCGGATTTAATTATTTCCTATGCTATTAGTCTTAACTCAGAAGAAGTGGTGCAATGGACTTTTTCTGAAGCGGAAGGATTTGAGCACACTACAATTATTTTAAACACCGATTCAAGCCCTATTATCTTAAACCATGATAATGATAATTATTTAGGTACCTTTTATTCGAAATTTAATGAATCAAATTACATTGAATCCGATAAAACTTTATTATTAGATTTGGCGTTTTCAGGCATTTCTGATGATGATTTTATTATCTATAATATAACTGATATAAATAATCAAGAAATCTTAGATGATTTATCTAATGCTAATATTGATACTGGAAGAATTAAGCTTACCTTTAATACTAGAGCTGCTGAAAATATTAATGTTATTTATGGTGTTGCTACTTATAAGCTTGATAGAGGGTATCAACGAATTGGAATGAATATGAGCGACGCGGTTAGAAAGCTTTCTAAATTCCACAATAGCCACAAAATTTATAACTATTCTAATAATCCAGAAACGCCTGTAAACCTACTCACTATCCCAGATGATCCTCAAGATCCACTTGAAGCAGGAGAGTCCAAGATTTTAATCCCCCTCTTAGAAGATAATAAGACTACCATAACTTTCAATCAATTAGCCTTGCTATATGATACGGTCTTGAACGGATCGTTTTACCTAGATGATACTGTGCTTGCTCTTGGAACCGAAGAATTAAGCCCTGTACTGGCAACCTTTACATTTATAACTGAAGATGGGGAATCCTATTTTGATTATGTTACAATTGATCCATCAACAGGGAAAAATAAATTTGATTTTGAAATTTCATTACAACCCATTTATGCGACCAAAGGTTATTCCACAATTGATATTAATATTGATTTCCTTAATTATGGAAATAAGTCATATACCCTACAATATATCTTATTTGATAAATTCGAGTTCACTTGTGATGATAGAATCCTTCAAGTGATCTCTAAACCAATGGAGACGAAACAAGGGATGCTGGATGTATCCCAAATCATCAATACGGCACATTATGCACAAATATTCACAGACAGATTAACTGATGCCTATGGTGTATATAATAATTCTTGGATGACTATTGCTGTTGAGGGTTTTGAGGGATATGGTGAATTAGTAGAGCTTTATAAAGAAGATGGCGAGCTAAAATTTGATTATGTGGAGAATAATGAGCATTACTTCCAAAACCTTGATTCCAATGATTATAGACTTACAGATTCTCTTGGTTTCCACATTAATGCATATGACCTCGAGCTTCCAAGGTATATTGAGGGAGAGATTAACCTTTATGCTGGAAATGGTACATATGCCTATGGGGAAGTATATGAATCAGATAAAGAATTTGATATGAATTGGCCATATTCTGCTTATACTGTTAATGCAGATACATTTAATGCGAATAATTATAATTCTGACAATTTCATGCTAACTACTTTACCAATTACCAGCCAAGGAGCATTTATCGAGGGAGAGCTATACTTACACCATAAAATAAATCTTACCGATTCAAATAATATTATAACTTCAGGATTACCACCAGGAGTAGAATTTGCGGTTGCTATGGCCAATTCAACAAGTAGGATTAGCTCGTTAGATATAACTTCTATTGATAGAATTTCTAGACCATGGAGTTGGGTTGAATCATGGCAAGGATTTGCCCTCACGGAAGATGATTACAGTACTTATAACCCCAATAATGCAATTTTTTACAACCCGCCAACTACTACTCTAACTGAAGGAGTCCATTATGATTTATTCATTACTGAAAGTGGAGAGAATCAAATTCACTTCAATGAAACTGAAAGTGTTATTATTAGTCTACTTGCCAGCGATATTATTCAAGTTGATTTCCATATAGATTATGAATTTTCTGAATTTGAGTATACCTTAGATGAAGGAGCAAACACTTATGACGTGGAACTTCACTGGAAATTCCCTGATGCATCTTACACCTATTGGAACCAATTTGAGTACCATCCCGATTTGACAGGCACCGCTACATTTAATGCATCATTCTCTCACTTAAGCAGATATGCCCCTGAAAGTGACTTTAAATCAACCTATACGGAAACCTTTCAATTTTATCCTAATGAATATAACTTTACCACCTTCGAATTTAGCGTTTTTAATGATAGTGAGTACGAAGTAACATTAAATCTTACTGGCGGTGGAGAGTTTGAGGATATTATACAAAATAGTGAATGGTGGAGGATAAAACCGTTTGGAATGACAGTTCAAACCACATCAGGAGAACGATATCTAGATAAGAATTATTTCTTGGGATGGCATCACAGTCCAGATCCCCAACACAGTGATCAGGCAATCTATAAATTCTCACTTGATCGCACATTTTTTAACCTAATAGACCTTCTCACTGATTCAGAAATCCTTATAACGTATTATTATAAGAAAGAAAGCCTTAGCTATTATGCGAAATATGATAATATTCTTACTGGTGCTGCTTATGATTTCATAATAAAAGATTCTGAAGGAACTACCATTCTTAAAATTGGTAACATTTCTTCAGTCAGAGGAAATAATATCACTTTCACAGAAAATATCAAGAATTTGTTAGGGATCGGAGAAATCTTTACTATAACTTACGATTTTAAGACAATCGGAGGCTTACTTGAGACTAAACACATGTTTATAGAAGTACAGCCATACTCCATGCAGTTTTACAATAATTATTATCCATTCAGCGGAGCTAGTATCTTAGCACCAATGTACTATAACCTCTCCGCCAATTATCAATATCAAATGGCTCTCAATTACAGGCTCCAGGAAAAGAGCATTCTTTCATTTAATCTTGAGATAAATGATATCGATATTATTAATGATTATATAACCCTTGATTTAAATTCTAATGCACCGTTAAAGGATGAGAGCGATATCCCTGTCATTATTGGGTATTATTATGAAAATAATAAAGAGATGAAGATTTTCGATGAACACATTACCTTCAATTCTAATATAGTAAATATTAGTGGTATTTCTTCTGAATATGGGTTTATGGATAATGATACCATTTATATTTCAATTATCCCTCAATCGTATAATAAGTATCAACCATTCCATAATTTAGTAGTCGATCTTACTAATAATACCATTAAGCTAACCAATTGGGAGGTTGCGCAAGATTCAGAGAATAACCTTATCGCAAATCTTGAATCGGAATACTTTATAGTAGATGCAGTCCGATATGACTCGATTAGTGAGGGGTATGTCAAGCAAATATATGCAGTTTTAAACGATACAAACTCTCTTACCTATTATCTTACCCAAGATCTAGATGCTAATGGATGGCAAGATTTCAATACACTAATTATGAAGTTAGGAATTTTAAATCCTGATGTACTTGATTATCTTAAAGTTTCGTTTTATTATGGCGGGTCCAACCTAATCGGGAGTACTAATGTAACCGTGGATATGATTGATGTTGATACCGGTACTGTATATATTCCATTGCCTACTTCCGGTAGTTTTAATCAGTTTACTATTCAAAATAACGCTTCAATAGTGTTCCAACCGGTATTTTATGAATTTACTGATTTCCTTGGATTTTTCTATCGGGACGGATTACCTACTTATCAAACAGTAATATGGGATTCTGAAAGTGTAGATGAGGGCTATTTGAACCTCGATTTAGATAAGCAGATGATTTCGCGCAACCAGAGTGTCCTCGTCTTTAATGAAGAATTTGAATTTGTCTATAAAATTACCGATATTGACATCAGGACGCAAGAATATGAAGGCTATGAAATACAATTTCATAATATTTCACTTCCAGCTACATACTCAGTTGATGGTAAGACATTTATCATGAGAAATGATGAAGTTTTGTTCTTAAAATATAACGCTTCTTTAGAGAAAACGATTGGTATAACCGTAGAAGATATGGCCCTACAAAGAGCCCCTTACATAAAGAATTATAAGACCGGACTAGACGATGTCCCCATTGCTGAGATTTCCTTACTTGGAATAAATAATGACGAGAATACCTATACAATCGATGATATTTATAATAATAGAGATAAATTAGTAGCGTGGGAAGCTCCTTTAGATTTCACGCCTTTTGAGAATACATTTTACAATACCTATAGCCAAAAGATATTTAATATTTCATTTTCAGATATTTACTCCGAATTTAAAACTTCTGATGAGAATAATATAGAACATAGCTATATTACAGATATCTTAATTACTTCCAATGATCCAAGGTATGAAATTGTAGTAGATTCTTTCTTTATTTTTGAATTTGACTCAAATGCTACTTTATATGATTCAGAGATTTTCGATATTTATCCGCAGAATCATATGGAAATTTTCTATTTTGGAGACTTTTCTGATATTTATAGTGAAGTTCGAACCTTAAATGCTTCTGAATTCTTACCACTTTATACTAATAACAATTTTATTAACGAAACTATGTATTTCGATGCATTTGACGATGATGGAAATTATTATTATTTTGGAGAGCATCTTTTTGGTGTTAATACCTCATTAGGAGTCTATAATATTACTTGGAACCCACTGTATTCCGGAGAGTATTATGATGCGTATGTGGAGGAAAAGGATGACCTTGCCGCATTATTTGAGTATTACTGGCCTCACATTGCCAATTATAGCTACTTATATATTTCTTGGGCAGATGCTAACGCTTGGGAAGAATGGCAGACCATCGATCAGGTAAATGTCGATCTCAATTCGATTGATATTACTTTTGAATGGTATGATGATATTTTAGAAGAATACCAATCAGTTGTTTATAACCAATCCTTAGGTGATTTTAAATCGAGACAAATTGCGATTGAGACTATTTGGCCATATAATTCAATATCACAAACAGCTATTTTTGACTTATCTCAAAATTATAGTAATGCACAAAACTTAGATATTTTATCAATAAAAGGATTCTTTTTCAACACATCTGAGCTCGATTTTGATCCTGATCAACAATTCAACCCGATAAAGAATCGATTGAGATTTCAGCACCAAATGGATATAATTTGGATAATTTTGAAAAGATTGTAATACTTTTTAACTTCACAGAGGGGGTATATTCAGATTATACTCAGTTTAAGTTATTAGATGCTGCTATAACTAATCATCTTGAAGCACCGGAATGGACCAAAAATGATTCGATTTATGTTGACTTTGAATATCATGATATCGATTACTTCTTACTTATGGAAGATTATGCAGTTGGTTCTGAAAGTTCTCTATTTGAATATTTAGATTATGTAAGAAATGATAGATTTGTTATATTTGATTATGAAAACTCTACATACTTGTTTGATACTTCTAGGCAACTTTTAGATTTTGAGAATTTCACGAAGGTAGATGACCATAAGACCGTTTTAGAGTTCTATGACTTCGATATGGACGGAATCCATGAATTAGTAATCCAAAAGGACGATTTTACAGGTGATGGGTTATATAATTCCTTTAAATACGGAGCCATCAATCCTGCGGGAGAGATTTCCTTCCATACCTTAGAACAGGAGGCAACTTCTACCCAAATTTATAAGGAGAAAGATAGTGATGTAAGCACAAGTGATGGGTATCAATTACAGTGGAAAGATATTTGGCGTGATTATTATGTTTTTGTGGAAAGAACTATGATAACCAATACAACAATTACAACCCAGGTTACTACATTTAATAAATTAATTCAGAAAGATCTTGATTCTGATGGGGCTCCTGATAGGGAGGTTCTTTTTGAAATGGTATATACCACTACTGAAGTTAATACTTTAACCAGTGAGACTACTCATCTGTATTTCAAGCCTACAGTACATCATGGATATCTGAAGGAGCATCATGGATATCTGTATGAGGTACGTAATTCTTCCTATACAATTGATGATGCTTCAGTTTCTTTTATGTTTACCGATTTTGAGGGCGATGAAGCTGTAAGCACTAGAATATATTCCGATTTCTTCCCTAACGAGCTATCCGAAATCTATAATATTGATAATAATTTAATAACAGCTATTAATGATCTTGATGATGGAGATCCTACTAATGATATTATAGCACAAGTTCCCTCATTGGAAGATTTACTTACTCTAAACCATCCAACTGATGGTATTCCCGCTATTTTTGAGCAAAAAACTACGTTTGAAAATGGTGAATTTACCTATGAAAACATTTTAGCAGTTAATAAAACCTTAACGATTCCGGGAATATATAACCAAATAACTGGTTTGAATACAGTAATGGCTGCAAACGAAATTAAAGCAAATGTTATAGAAGTAATTCCCAAAGAAGGAGTATTTTATGATCTTAATTCGAGATATGGTCCTCAAAAAATCCAAGGTTCTTATTATTATTTCGATGAGGATAATGATGGACGATTTTCTACAATTTTTGTTGCTGATAAAAATGATAATATAATAGGTATTATCATTGATTATAACCAAGATTCAATTGCAAATCCTAATAAACCACAAGCAGTAGAAAGGCACATAATTTCAAGCGGCATGTCCGGGTGGCAAAAAACCAATAAAACAAGCGGTGGATTATACTATGCAGTTAAGACCTATATTGACAATGAGTTAATTTATTTTGAGGATTACAACCATATGGACGGGAATTTCTATGAGATTACCTTTACAGACGCTTTGTATGATATATGGAAAATGGATTATTCTGAAGGTTCCAGTTTGCTTATTGAAGAGGTAATGTCAATTACATCAGATACTTTTATTCAATCCATTTCGGGACGTATTGGAGAAGATATCGGCTGGCAGATAACAGCTCAAGGGATTGGTATCGCAATAGGTGCAATGGTAGCAGGTATATTTTCCATTTTTTCAGGGCCAGCAGGCGCAAAGATAGGATATTATATCGGGCATTTCCTTGGATATGCCACCGCAAACGCGATCCATTCCTATATAGAGGAAAGAGATCAGCAGTACTGGATCAATTCACAGACATTCCACAATGAAGATTATAAAGGTGAGCTTACTCTCTCGAACAAACTGCTACAAGATAGATACTGGGGCGGCGAGGATTTCATTCCTGATGTTCTGTGGGGTAGCGGGAGCGGGGTATATGCTCCGGTGAAGATTGAGACCGATAAACACCTCTACGAAGGGCAAGTAGTCCTTGCTCCGAGAGGCGCCCAAAAGACCGATTTCAATATGTTCAATTTAGATATTAAGTTTAAA
>LAZR01002173.1_pt1 | contig 11650 bp, 10 predicted proteins | sample 329461 | NCBI WGS metagenome assembly LAZR01 (sample SAMN03002196, study PRJNA259156) | marine sediment metagenome | biome: sea floor; feature: Hydrothermal impacted sediments; material: marine sediment; isolation source: Loki non-amplified sample from Loki's castle hydrothermal vent sediment ...
GCACCAAGCTTATCCATGGCGCCGGAGCGAATGAGTGCTTCCATGGCGCGCTTGTTAATCTTTTTGAGATCGACCCTGCGGCAGAAATCGAAGATATCCTGATAGGGTTCGCCGCTGGTACGCCCTTCTACAATGGCCTGAATCGGGCCTTCGCCCAATCCTTTGATGGCGCCAAGCCCATACATAACCTGGCCTTCGTCGTTAACAGTGAAGGTGTATTCCGAGCGACTTACATCCGGCAGCACCAAGTCCAGTTTGAGGCTGCGGCACTCTTCCACCAGCGTGACGACTTTGTCCGTATTCTGCATGTCTGCGGTAAGAACAGCCGCCATGAACTCAGCGGTGTAGTGCGCCTTCAGCCACAGAGTCTGATAAGAGACCAGAGCGTAGGCCGCAGAGTGGGATTTGTTGAAGCCGTAGCCTGCGAACTTTTCCACCAGGTCAAAAATGTTTTCAGCCAGCGTTTTGTTGATGCCGTTGTTTTCGCAGCCGTCCAGAAAAAACTGCTTTTGCTTGGCCATTTCCTCGGGTTTTTTCTTACCCATGGCGCGACGCAGCATGTCCGCATTACCCAGGGTGTAACCCGCCATTACCTGAGCAATCTGCATGACCTGCTCCTGATAAAGGATGACCCCGTAAGTGGGCTCCAGAACCGGCCTCAGGCCTTCGTATTGAAAATCCGGATGAGGGAAAGACATGGGCTGCTTGCCGTGCTTCCGGTCAATAAAGTCATCCACCATGCCTGACTGCAGGGGGCCGGGACGAAACAGGGCCACCAGGGCGATCATGTCTTCAAGGGAGTCCGGCTGCAGCCGGCGGATCAGGTCTTTCATGCCGCGGGATTCCAACTGGAATACCGCGGTGGTCTCGGCCTTTTTCAGCATCTCGAATGAGCGGGCGTCCACAAGTGGAATCTCGTTGATATCCAGCGGCGCCAGGCCACGGCCTTCTCGCCGTGGATTGATCATCTTCAACGCCCAATCAATGATGGTGAGTGTTCGCAGGCCAAGAAAGTCGAACTTCACCAGCCCGGCATCTTCCACATCGTTCTTGTCGAACTGGGTGACCAGGCTGCCGCCTTCGTCATCGCAATAAAGCGGCGAGAAGTCGGTAATTTTCGTGGGCGCAATCACCACACCGCCGGCGTGCTTGCCAGCGTTGCGGCATACGCCCTCAAGCTTGAGGGCCATTTCCCAGATTTCCTGAGCTTCTTCATCCTGCTCCAGAAATTCCTTGAGCGTTGGCTCCTGTTCAATGGCCTTGCCCAGCGTCATCCCTACTTCGAAGGGAATCATTTTGGACAGCTTGTCTGCGAGACCGTAGGACTTGCCCTGAACCCGGGCAACATCCCGCACTACCGCTTTGGCGGCCATGGTTCCGAACGTGATGATCTGGGAAACCGCCTCTCGGCCGTACTTTTCGGCCACGTAGGCGATCACGCGATCCCGCCCTTCCATGCAGAAGTCGACGTCAAAGTCAGGCATGGATACCCGCTCGGGATTCAGGAAACGCTCGAACAGCAAATCGTATTCCAGCGGATCAAGATCCGTAATGAGCTGGGAGTACGCCACCAGAGAACCGGCACCGGAGCCTCGACCAGGCCCAACCGGCACCCCGTTTTGTTTTGCCCATTTGATGAAGTCCATTACAATCAGGAAGTAACCGGGGAACCCCATCTGGATAATGATATCCAGCTCGAAATTAAGGCGCACGTAGTAAGCGTCCCGTTTGCTGTCGTATTCTGGATCGTCTTTACTAAGAGTTTTCGCCAGGCGATCTTCCAGGCCGTCTTCCGAGACCTTCCTGAAGTACTCGTCAATGGTCATCCCGTCCGGGATCGGGTAGTTGGGCAAGAAGTACTCACCCATGCGCACGGTTACCGAACAGCGTCGCGCAATCTCTACCGTGTTCTGAACAGCTTCAGGAATGTCGCTGAACAATTCGATCATTTCTTCCGCGCTTCGGAAATATTGTTGATCGCTGAAGCGATGATCACGGCGCGGATCATCCAGGGCCCGGCTTTCACCAATGCAAACCCGAGCCTCATGGGCTTCGAAATCATCTGCCTCAAGAAAGTGGACATCGTTGGTGGCAACAACCGGCAGCCCGAGGTTCTGTGCCAGCTCCACGCTCATGTGCAAGCAGTCTTCATCTCCGGACCGTCCGGTGCGCTGTAGCTCCAGATAATAGGATCCGGGGTACAGATTCATCCAGTACTGCGCCCGTGCTTTGGCCAGCTCCGGCTTACCCGCCAGCAAAGCTTTGCACACGTCGCCCATCTTGGCGCCAGACATGGCAATCAGACCACCCGACCTGCTCTCCAACCACGGGCGTTGCACAATCGGCTTGCCGTGGCGTTGGCCTTCGGTATACCCGAGGGAGACAATCTCGGTTAGGTTGAGATAGCCTTCATTATCCCGGGCCAGCAGCGTCAACCGGAACGGATTTTCCGGCTCGTCGGGGTTTTCCAACCAGAGATCCGCGCCAATAACAGGCTTTACCCCTGCGCCAGTTGTCGCTTTGTAAAACCGGACCAATGAGAACATGTTGGACTGCTCTGTCAGGCCCACCGCTGGCATGCCCAGCTCAACAGCGCGCTTGACCAGCGGCTTGACACGAACAAGACCATCTACCATGGAATATTCGGAGTGCACGCGAAGGTGTACAAAAGTCTGTGACATAGCGTCAGATCGTTCCTGCATGTGTATTGATTAGAATATCGGTTAGAAAGTGCCTATTAGCGCGTGCCTTTACGCGCCGCTGAACGCGTATTCATGGGAGTCTGCGCCATTCAGCCGCCAATCAATGCCCGTATTTCTTCCTCCGTTTGCGGGCCAAATCGGGCCTCCAGAAGCTTGCCGTCAGGATTCACAACAAAGGTGGCGGGCAACGCAACCGGGAGTTCCCAATCAAACTCCGGGCCAGGATCCTGGCCGAGCATGGTGTATTCAATGCCCATTCGCTGGCCGAGTTCAACCAAAGCCTCGCCCTTTATATCGTCAAAATTTACCCCGAGCACGGTGATATCCGGCGCTTTATCCAGCTCGTTCAGTTCCGGGATTTCTTCAAGGCAAGGCTTGCACCATTCGGCCCAGTAGTTAACCAGAACCCATTGCCCCCGCAAGTCATTCCACGCGAGCTTGGGGCCTTCAGCCCGTTCCAGCTCCACTTTCTGACAACCTGCTAGTAAAGCCATCAAAACCAACGCGCCTGCAAAAACGGTCCCCCGGGGTAACCGGGAGATGACAGGGTTCTGCACGGGAAATCCTCCTGATAGACTGTGCGCCACAAAACCAATCGTTGCAGCATCTGTTTCGATAAACAGGCACGAAGATGACAGAACCCACCCCGATTTTCCACAATCCCCGCAGATTTGAGGAGCCTAAAATGCCTGAGCAACTGCCCTACGTTCTGATTCTCTATTACAGCCGCAACGGGCAGACTGCGGAACTTGCGAGCCAGATAGCTCGGGGAGTCGCAAGGGTAACGGGCATTACTGCAAAATTGCGCACGGTTCCGATGGTCTCGCCAGACACAGAGGCCTCGCTGCCATCCGTTCCGGATGCGGGCGCACCCTATGCCAGCAAATCTGAACTGGCCAACTGCGCCGGTCTGGCCATCGGCAGCCCCACCCGGTTTGGCAATATGGCGGCGCCGCTCAAGCATTTTCTGGACATCACCGGTGATCTCTGGCTTGGTGGCGCATTGGTGGGTAAGCCGGCGGGGGCGTTTACCTCAACCGGAAGCCTGCACGGGGGCCAGGAAATCACGCTGCTGACCATGATGATGCCACTGCTTCATCACGGCATGATATTGTGCGGCCTGCCCTATACAGATAAAAACCTGAGCGAAACAACCACAGGCGGAACACCTTACGGCCCATCGCACTGGGCCGGAACCGCAGGACAGCAAACCCTGAGTGGGCATGAAAAGGCACTTTGCCAGCTCTTTGGCGAACGCCTGGCAACCCTGGCTCTGAAATTAGCAAACTGACACGGCCATGCCACGTAACGCTTCCTCTACTTTTCTGGAATCCAATGATGCTTCACAACCCAAAAGCCCGATATACCGCGCGGGCAACCCAGTTTCTTTATCTGGCCGTTCTCGCGACACTGCTGCTGACCACTTTCTACCCTGCACCGGTTGAGGGCGTTTCAATCGTGCTGATTTTGTCAGTTAAATTGCTTCCGTTGCTGGCATTAGCGATAACCGTGTTCCGGGGTAACAATCGCGGCTATATCTGGCTGGCGTTCGTGGTGATCTTTTACTTCACTCAGGCGGTGGTTTCTGCCTGGCTCAGCGAAGGCGCGCCAGCTCCGGTTATTCTTACGTTGCTTACTTTTCTATTGTTTACCATGGCCATGGTTCATCTTAAGGTGAATCGGCCAGTGACAGACTGACATGCCTCTGTATCGGAAAGTGACGCCTTATGCCCGATTCCAATAAAACAGCACACACATCGCGACCGTCACCACCACACCGGAGCACCTTGACTCTGCGGGACATTTGTACGGCGCTGGTCAGCGACGGCGAAATCAACCAGGACAACGCCGAGCGGGTTCTCTCTGCCAATCTCGGCGCCGCCAGCGGCCAGGCCGCAAAACGCCACCCGCTCGAATTGGTGGCCATTGCGGCGCTGATCAGTGACAAAAGCGGCAAAACCCTGGATCTCGAACGACTGACACAGTGGTTGGGAGACTGGGCAGGCCAGCCCTACTACCACATCGATCCGTTGAAAATTGATACGCCTGCGATTGCCCGTGTCATGTCGTATGCTTTTGCTCAGCGTCACGGCATTCTGGCCGTTGAGATCGGGCACGAAGAAATACGGGTCGCCAGCGCCGAGCCCTTCAAAAGCGACTGGGAAGGAAATTTACGCCAGGCCGTGGGCAAGGACATCCGCCGGGTGGTCGCAAACCCGGAAGCTATTCGCCGTTACTCCGTGGAGTTTTATCAGCTCGCAAACTCTGTCAACAAAGCCAGTGGCGGCCAGGCACCGGGCAACAGCGCCGGGCATCAGAATCTGGAACAGTTACTGGATCTGGGCGTCAGTGACAGCGCCGATGCCAACGACCAGCACGTCGTGCGGATTGTCGACTGGCTACTGCAGTACGCGTTCGACCAGCGCGCATCCGACATTCACATTGAGCCTCGGCGCACGCTGACCCACGTCCGTTTTCGCATTGACGGCGTGCTGCACAGCGTTTACGAGTTTCCAGAACATGTGGGTATGGCCATTACCAGCCGGCTCAAGATTCTGGGGCGACTGAACGTTGCAGAAAAACGCCGGCCCCAGGATGGTCGCCTGAAAACCCGCAAGCCCGACAACAATGAAGTAGAGCTGCGTCTGGCAACCATGCCCACCGCGTTCGGGGAAAAAATGGTGATGCGGATTTTCGATCCGGATGTGCTGTTAAAATCCTACGAACAATTGGGCTTCAGCCGTGAAGACCGGGAGCGCTGGCAAAAAGCCACCTCAAAACCCCACGGAATCGTTCTGGTTACTGGCCCGACTGGCTCCGGTAAAACCACAACCTTGTATTCCACGCTGAAACAAATTGCGTCCACCGAGGTAAATGTCTGCACCATTGAAGATCCCATCGAGATGGTGGAGCCAGCGTTCAATCAGATGCAGGTGCAAACAAACATCGACCTGACCTTTGCGGCTGGTGTACGGGCTCTGCTGAGGCAGGACCCTGACATCATCATGATTGGCGAAATTCGGGATCTGGAAACCGCAGAAATGGCCGTACAAGCTGCGCTGACCGGGCATCTTGTGCTCTCTACGCTGCACACAAATGATGCGCCCAGCGCCCTGACGCGAATGATCGAACTGGGCATCGCTCACACGCCCTTGGAAAGCACCGCTGCCAAAACAGTTCCACCAGCCAGTAGGTTGCCTGGAATGCCGCAACACGGGTTACCTTGGCCGCGCGGGGGTGTATGAAATCATGACACTTTCGGGGGCTCTAACAAGCCAGATCACAGATCAGTGTGAACTGGAACAACTGCGACTGGACGCCTACAAGGAGGGCATGAAATCACTGCGATTGAGCGGCGCCCAGAAAGTCGCAAGTGGCTTGACCACCGTAGAGGAAATTCTGAGGGTTACGCCTGAAAGCCAGCGCTGAAAGAAGGGTGAATACAAGGCATGCGCAGAGCGAGTTGAGGGCAACCTGGCGCTATGCTCCGGGCCTCAACCCACATTGCTCCAACAGCGTTTGCCAGCCTTTGGTGTGGCTTTTCACGGCCGCATCGAGGGTCGACCAAATGCTTTTGCGCCCCTTCAATGCCAACGTTGACTGATACCAGTCCTGAAAGTGAACTGGCATAACGTCAGATTGCATGGCCGCCAACTCCGATAACGGTTCTATTAAATCGGTGCGGGCCCGCCGCAAATCGGCGAGATAAGGCTGGATTTTTCCAATGTAGATACTGAAAAACATGCTCTGAACAATATCGGACTGGCTATTGGATTTGCCATTGAGACACAGAGGGCGCTTGTCCAATCGCTCACTTATCAATTCTGTGGCATCGCGCAAGCGGGCCGTCACAAGCTTGGCGCTGTTGACCAGTTGCCCGGCCCGGTATTCTGCCTGCCAGCGTTGATGCACCTTGCCCCAAAAGCCCAGATCCACATTCAGGTTTTGACCCAGAAGCGCCACCACCGATGTGTTTAACTGGCGCGCGTTCCGGGACAGATCAGAAAGCAGATCCTTAGCTTCTACCGGATACTCACCTTTGGCGAGGGTGAACAGGGTTTCGACTTCCTCCACGCCCCATGTTGCGTTCCAGACGGCGATGGGCAGAGATTCTCGCTTACTGGCAATGGCCTTGCGTAACTTACCCTGAAGACCCTTATCCTCGACGGTATCCAGACAATCGCCGGCCGCGCGGATAAAATGAACCTCATAGCGCAGGCGGTTAAGAGGCTGCATCACCTTGCCCATAATGGAGTTTTTTTCGCCCACCACGTATTGCAGTTCACAACCATACAGCGACAGGAAGTCCAGCATGCCCAGTTCCAGCTCGGGCATCGGCAGCACCCGGTTGCGACGCCTCGGAATAGGTTCGGCCGGCGGAATCTCCGAGAATTCTGGCTCGATATCCAACACCCGGCCAACGCGCTCCACGTATTCATCCATCATCGGACGGGCTTCCGAAAAGGGGTTGCAACCCGCCAACAGAAACACAATCAAGCCGGAGACAAGCAGCCTGGCTGATTGGGTTCCTGACATATCATCCTCCTGGACGCAACGGACTGGCGGACGGCTACTGTCTTTGCAACAAGGAGTCCACGTCGGCGAAATTCCGGGCGACAAAATGCCGGGTTTTCGGCAGATCTCCGTCCCGGATCAGCCAGGCCGTTTCCATGCCTGCAGCCTCAGCGGCCTCTAATTCAGCCTCGACATCCGAGAGGAACAACACCGCTCCGGCTTCTACACCCAGCTCACTGAGAATGTTGCGGTAAGCCTCTGGTTCTTTTTTTCCACCCATTCGGGTATCAAAGTAACCGGAGAACAACGGCGTAAAATCACCGACCGTCGTAAAGCCGAAGATCAGCTTCTGGGCTTTAACCGAACCAGAAGAATAGACGTATAACCGCAGGCCGCTGGCGTGCCAGTTTTGCAGATACGTTGCGGCATCTTGATAGATATGGCCCTTAAGCTCGCCTTGCTGATATCCCTGCTCCCAGATCAGGCCCTGAAGCGCTTTGAGCGCCGTAGCCTTACGGTCTTCACGAATCCAACCTTGAAGCGTTTCTATCAGCGCCTCTGTATCGTCCGGATCGGTCTTGGTTTCCTCCGCCACCAACGCCAGCTGCTCCTTAACGTCAGGGTTATTCTGTTGATCGCGAATAAACGCTGGCAGGTGCTCAGCCGCGTAGGGAAACAACACATCGTGTACAAACGCTATAGAGCTGGTTGTGCCCTCAATATCCGTGAGAATCACCCGGATCATAGGGTGGTCCCTTCCAGCGCCTCAAAGCGCGGCAGGCGCCCGGCAATATCTTCACCGGTGAAATCCGCAACCCAACCCTCAGGATTGGTGAACAGGCGAATGCACGTAAACTCAGGCTCAGGGCCCATATCAAACCAGTGCCGCGTGCCTGCGGGCACGCTGATCAGGTCGTTTTTCTGGCACTGAACCGCAAAAACCTGATCCCCGAGGTGCAGATAAAATATGCCCTGGCCGCGCACGAAAAAGCGCACCTCATCTTCGCTGTGGGTGTGCTCATCGAGAAATTTCTGCCGAAACGCATCTTTCTGGGGATTGTCCGGATTAAGACTCACCACATCGGCGGTCTGAAAGCCGTTCTCTGTTTTCAGTTTCGCTATCTCGTGGCGGTAGGCTTCCAGAATGCGCTCCGGAGCTGCATCGCCCGGCAGTGCCTGCGTTGGCCAGCGCTCAAAGCGAATACCCTTACTCGCAAGTAACTGGCCGATTTCCACAGGATTATCGGTTACCGTTCCGGCTACGTGGGGGGTGCGTGCGTCAAAAATACTCAGAGTTGTCATGGGCGAACCCTCATGGTCGCAAGTTCACATTCAAACAGAAATTCAAAGGCTTCTAAATGCCGCAGGCAGTCAGCCATTGTTTTACCCCAGGTGTAAAGCCCGTGCCCGCGGATCAAATAGCCTGGTTGCTCGGGGTGTTCAAGAAACCACTCGCGGGTTTGCCGGGCCAGGGCTTCAATATCCTGAGTGTTCTCAAAAACCGGAACTGTGACGGCTGACTCATGAGTCTCTACGCCATCAAAGGCTTTCTGTAACTCATATCCTTCAAATTTCAGGGATTCACCCGCCGCCAGCAATCGACTCAATACGGTCGCATTGACAGAGTGCGTATGAAGAATCGCGCCCACCTCCGGAAAAACCTGATACAGGGCCGTGTGCAGCAGGGTCTCGGCCGACGCACGACTGCCACTCTGCACGGGCCGGCCCTGGAGATCGACCACCATGACATCGCCGGCACCCAATCGCCCCTTATGCCGGCCAGAGACCGTAATGGCAAGGTGTTCGCTGTCCAGACGGGCAGAATAATTGCTGCTTGTCGCCGGAGACCAGCCGCGATCGTAAAGAAACCGACCGGCCTCCATAATGGACCCGGCAACAACGGCGTATCGAGTTATATCAAACACGGTTTATTTTCCAATGTTGGGGAGTTTGGTTCATTGTTCCACTTCTTCAACCAATCGCCTGACAAACGTCTGGCAGAGCCCTACTTGATCACTTCTTCGCCGTCCTGTCTCACCCAGATCTTACGCTCACCGGCTTCCATTTTCCCGTGGTCATTCCAGATCTCCCGGCCCTCTGTCGCATTCTCCACCTTGCCGTTGTCATCCCAGATTGCCCGGTTCTGACAACCGGCCAGAACCAGAACTGCAACGACCATCAACACAGATTTCTTCATCAATAATCCTCGGTTTATAGTGATTTACAACGTAAATCGGAGTTTCGGCACGGCACTAGCGCGTACCATAGATTTCCCGGTTATGTTCTTTCTCTCGCTCACTCTTACGCACCATGACATAGACCGCGCCCGTTCCACCATGATGCTTTTGCGCCGAATGGATCGCGAGCACATCTGGCAATTCCGGCAACCATTTCGCGAGATAACTCTTGAGCTGGGCTACGCCGTCAGGATTACGCTCACCCTTTCCGTGCAGAATAATCACCGAACGCAAACCGCACTTAACACAATCATCAATGAACCGGAATACCTCTCGGCGCGCCTGCTCTACGGTCATTTGGTGCAGATCCAGCCTTGCCTCAATGGGGTATTGCCCTGCCCTGAATTTGCGAAAAACACCGTTCTGAATTCCGGCGCGCTGCCAGCACAATATATCGTGCGCTGTTAAAGGATCGACCATATCAGACGTCAGTGGGTTAGCGTCTTTGAGTGGTTTTTCTACAGCCGAGCGCTGACGCTCCAAGTGACCGGGCGTGAGTTCGCGAGGCGTGATAATATCGGCGCGATTAGGTTTCCGGATACGCTGAACGTCTTTCATCTCTTCCAGAAACTTCAGGCGATCATTTTTGGTAGTCATGACAATACTTTCAATAACCTGTTGAATGACAGAACTTTACCACTCGACCTGCTTCCTATAAAGAACGCGTTGTCATTGTGAGGTGTTATGATTTTCACCCTGCGGCCAAAATCGTAGACTGGACACCCACCGCGGTGATCTACACTGTGAATTGACAATAACCTTCGAGCGAAACCGGCTATGTCAGCAGCAAACAAGGACAGCACACGACCACAGAATACCCGCTCTATTATGGGTTTCCTGAGAGTGCACGCGCCCTTCTCAAGCATGGACGACGATCATCTCGCCCACTTTGCCGAGCATGCGACGCTGCGTTTCTACGCTGACGGTGATGTTGTCTTGTCGCAAGACGAAGGTATCGTTCGAAGATTCTACGTTGTGAAACAGGGACGGATTCGTGGCGAACGCCACAACCAGAAAGCTGACAAAACAGAAACCACCTTTGAGATCAGCCAGGGTGAGTGTTTTCCGCTAGCGGCGATCATTGGAGAACGCCCTACCCGGACGCTGCACCGGGCCGCCGGCGACACCTTTTGTCTGAGCATCGAACAGGACGCCTTTATTACGCTGTTTTCCACAAGCGATTCATTTCGTGATTTCTGCTTGCGCGGTGTCAGCAGCCTGCTGGACCAGGTTAACCAGCGCATCCAGTCTGGCGCCATGGCGTCCATGGGCTCAAGTATATCCCTGAGTACGCCGCTTGAACGCTATGCCCTTCGCAACCCCATTGTGTGCTCTCCGGACTTGCCAGTGCGCAAAGCGGTTGCTCGCATGCATGAAAACAATGTCGGCAGCATCGTGATCACAGATGACAGCCGACACCCGACGGGGATTTTCACCCTTCGCGACCTGCGCACGATGGTCGCAGAAGATACCTGCACCTTAGATGCACCTGTTCGTCAGATCATGACGAAAGAACCTTGCTGCCTGCCGGCACACGCCGATGCCTTTGAGGCCGCCCTGTTAATGGCCGAACACCACTTTGCGCACCTTTGCGTGGTTGATGACGAAAAGCGGTTGATCGGAATGGTGTCCGAGCGCGATCTGTTCTCTCTGCAGCGGGTCGATCTGGTTAATCTCGCTCGTACCATCAGCACCGCAACGCATTTACGAACGCTGGTCAGTCTGCGCTCGGATGTGTCTCGCCTCGTTGATGCCATGCTGGCCCATGGAGCAGACTCCGGGCAAGTCGTAAAAATCATCACGACACTCAATGACGTGACCGTCAGACGTGTTCTGGAACTGAACATAAAGAAAAAAAACCCGGGCATTCCATTCACCTGGCTTACCTTTGGCAGCGAAGGGCGGCAAGAGCAGACTCTGCTGACCGATCAGGATAACGGCATTCTGTTCGAAACACCGGCAGGCATGACCGAGAATCAGGTGCGGGAAAAACTGCTGCCGTTCGCCCTAACCGTCAACGACGAACTGGCCGAATGCGGCTTTACCTTGTGCAAAGGAAATATTATGGCCAGCAATCCAAAGCTGTGCCTGAGCGACCGCGAATGGGACGACTGGTTCATTCGGTTTATTGACGAATCCACTCCGCAAAATCTTGTTTATTCATCTATTTTTCTGGATATGCGAGCAGTATTTGGT
>LAZR01002174.1_pt1 | contig 11648 bp, 7 predicted proteins | sample 329461 | NCBI WGS metagenome assembly LAZR01 (sample SAMN03002196, study PRJNA259156) | marine sediment metagenome | biome: sea floor; feature: Hydrothermal impacted sediments; material: marine sediment; isolation source: Loki non-amplified sample from Loki's castle hydrothermal vent sediment ...
TGGAAGCGCTGCAAGGCGTTGAGCTAACGTGTACTAATGGCCCGTGAGGCTTGACCCTATAACACCCAAGGGGTCTGGTCGTGGTGGTAACGTAAAGGTTGAGAGATCAACGAAACGCCGGATAGGCATGCTGAGCTGCTGTTAAAAACAGAACGCTTGGCAGTGAGACGATCACAATGTAGCAATAGTCAGCATGATATACATTAACAGTTACGCCTGACGACCATAGCATGCGTGAACCACCTGATCCCTTGCCGAACTCAGAAGTGAAACCGCTTAGCGCCGATGGTAGTGTGGGGTCTCCCCATGCGAGAGTAGGTCATCGTCAGGCACTTATTCAAAAGCCCCGGCCATTTGGTCGGGGCTTTGTCAGGGGTCTCCCATGTAGAGTAGCGGAGAGCCGCCCTGGTCATCGTCAGGCACTTATTATGAAAAATCCCCCAGGGCTGATGCCTTGGGGGATTTTTTTTGCGTGGTAGGGTGAATGGTAAGTCGTGAATCGTGAGTAGAAAAACTCACACTGACCAACCACTCACCACTCACCACTCACCACTCACCACTCACCACTCACCACTCACCACTCACCACTCACACCTATACATCCCTTCGGTGCTGACAAATACCACCTGCCCAGGTTTCATAGATAGCCCTGTCATCGGCTAGCATCATCAACGCAAATAGCCGCTCACCTAATGTTTTGCAGTGATTGATACGTCGTGAAAGTAGTGTTGTTGCTTGCGGGTCAATGACGACAAAATCAGCCTCCAGGCTTGGAGCAAGCTGGCCGATATGGCTATCTAGCGAGAGCGCTTTTGCATTGCCCATGGTTAAACCATAAAAGCCTTGCCATGCAGTCAGTGGCTGACCGCCCAGCTGACCCACCTGGTAGGCAGCTTTAAGGGTGCCAAAGCCTGATAGGTCAGTCCCCGCGCCAATATCGCTAGCATAAGTAAATGCCATACCTGTTTGGTTAGCGGCTTCACGGTCAAATAACCCACTACCAAGAAAAAGATTAGAGCTCGGGCAGAATGCAATATTGGCACCTCTATCTGCTAAGCGCTTACGCATGCCATTAGTAAGGTGTATGCCGTGGGCGAAGGTGCTGCGTGGGCCCACTAACCCTGCTTCTTCATAAACCGCTAAGTAGTCACGGCTGCCTGGAAACAGCTCGGCTACCCATTCCAGCTCGCCGCTATTTTCAGCTAGATGCGTTTGTAGCCATAGGCTAGGATCATTGCGTAGCAGGGCACCGGCAGCATCCATTTGTACGCGTGTCGATGTTGGGGCAAAACGAGGTGTCACGCTATAGCCTAAGCGACCATTACCATGCCAATCCGCTATTAGCCGTTCGGTATCAGCAATACCGGTTGCACCATCCAGTAGCGCCTCTGGCGCATTGCGATCCATGAGTACTTTACCAACCAGCATACGTAGTTGGCGCTTTTGGCAGGCGTTAAAAAAGGCATCAACTGAACCCGGATGGCTAGAGCCGAACACTTGCGCTGTGGTGGTGCCTGCACGCAGCATCTCATCAAGAAATGCGTTGGAAAGTGCTTCCGCATGAGCCTGATTGGCAAAACGACACTCTTCAGGGAAAGTATAGTCGTTAAGCCAATCCAAGAGCTGGCGTCCATAGGACGCCATGATATCCATCTGAACATAGTGAACGTGCGTGTCGATGAACCCCGGCATAATCAGTTTGTCGCGATAGTCCAGCACGTCACTCCCTTTAGGTAATGACGGCATTAATTCATTGAAGTGCCCAACGGCATGAATGTGGTGCCCTTTCAACCATAGTAAGCCGTCACCGTAGTGCTCCAAACTGCCGGGCTGGGGAGTGTCGCCATTTCCTGGGTCGCGGGCAAAGCTAACCAATTCAGAGCGGATAAGCGTATCGGTAGAGGAAGTCATATCAACTCGCGGTAGTAGAGTGTTCGTCAAGGAGGGTGCGCAGGGCTTTGGGTTCAAGTCCGCGGGTATCCGATGGTGAGGGCGTATCTGTTAGCCAAAGCAGTTCAGTCACCACTGTCAAAGCTATAGCATAGGGTGTTTTATTACTCAGCTTCGTCCCATGAATACGACCGATAGGACTCCGAACTCGCTCAATCTGCTCTTTGGAATAACCATCTCTTTTAAGGCGCCCTTGAAAGCTAGCCCACTTGCTGTCAGAGCCAATTAAGCCAATCGATGCCAAGTCATCACGTTCGATAAGCGCTGTAATAAGTGTATAATCTTCTTGATGATTATGGGTTAAAACCAACGCATGTGTTTGGCTGGGTAATTCTGCGACGCTCAGCGCTGGGTCTTGAAGTAAATGGCGGCTAAGACGTGTTTGATGCTGAAACTCTTCGCTAAAAGCATTGCTTCGGCTATCGAACCAGTGCAGTTGCCAGGGTAGTGGAGCGCTTAACTTTGCGATTGCACTCCCCACATTGCCTGCGCCAAATATGGCAATGTGGGAAGTAGCGCCAGGAAAAACTTCTAATAGAATATTAACCAGCCCGCCACAGCACTGGCCGCTACGGCCACTCAATGAGAAGGCTTCTAGGCTAAACCCATAACGCTGCTCTTTTAAGCGGGCGCGTGCAGCGGTAATCGTTTGCCACTCAAAGGTACCTCCACCTAGCGTATCGAAGATTGCATCGTCGGTGATGACCATGCGTGCACCAGGTTCGCGGGGTGTTGAACCGGCGCTAGTCACCTGGGTGGCTAATACATGGGCTATGCCGTTCTGCTGTAAGCGATGTAGGGCAGCATGCCATGTCTCTGGCGCTTTAAAATCTATCACAGCGCTTTCTTCCTGATGGCACTGGCAGCCAACATAACTCGTTCAGGAGTGGCCGGTGTGTCCAGGTGCGGTGATGTGGCGTAATCGGTAAGGCTCGAAAGGGCGTCACGCAGTGCCGACCAGACGCAAATGCCGAGCATTAAAGGAGGCTCGCCCACCGCTTTTGAACGGTAAAGGCTTGCCATGGAGTTAGGATGGCCTTCTAACAAAGCAACGTTGAAGATAGGCGGTAGGTCGCCAAAGGTTGGAATTTTATAGGTCGCTGGCCCATCACTGACCAGGACACCTTTATCGTTCCATTTAAGCTCTTCACTGGTCAGCCAGCCCATTCCTTGTATAAAACCACCTTCCACTTGGCCAATATCAATAGCCGGATTTAGTGAGTCACCCACATCGTGAAGGATATCAACGCGGTCTACTTGGTACTCGCCACTCAGGGTGTCGACGCTGACTTCAGCCACCGCTGCGCCAAAAGCGTAGTAGTAAAATGGCCGACCCTGACCAACGGAGCGATCGTAGTGAATAAGCGGTGTGGCGTAGAAACCTTTTTCAGATAAAGAAATGCGATTGAGGTAAGCGGTTTGAACCAGCTCGCCCCAGGGGATGCGTCGCTCACTTTCGCCAAGCCCGGCTACCAACATGCCATCTTCCAGACGCATACCTTCACGATCCAGGCCCACGGTAAAGTGCTCCGCAGCAAAGTCAAAAAGACGCTCACGAAGTTTGCTGGCCGCATCACGCGCTGCCATACCGTTTAAATCAGCGCCGCTCGAAGCAGCAGTGGGAGAGGTATTCGGCACTTTATCGGTGCGGGTCGCGGTAATCTGCACATTATCTAAATCCAGGCCTAGTTCGCGTGCCACCACCTGACAAATTTTAGTGTGCAGGCCCTGGCCCATTTCGGTGCCGCCATGATTAATCATCACGCTGCCGTCGGTGTAGACATGCAGAAGGGCGCCCGCCTGATTCAGGTGCTGGGCAGTAAAAGAGATACCAAATTTGACGGGGGTGAGCGCTAGCCCTTTTTTAACCACGGGGCTATTGGCGTTATATTGCGTGATCGCTTTACGCCGTTCCCAATAATCACTGTCGTTTTCTAGCGTTTCAACCAGTGTATGGAGCAACTGTCGTTGGTCGACTTGCTGACCGTAATGGGTGACTTCGCGGCCATCGCGGTAGAAGTTACGTTTACGCACCGTCAACGGGTCTTCACCAATCTGGCGGGCAATATCATCCATCGCCCCTTCGATAACCATCATACCTTGAGGACCACCAAAACCACGAAACGCCGTATTGGAAGCAGTATGGGTTTTTGCTCGGTGCCCAATAACCCGGGCATCACCTAATGAGTAGGCGTTGTCGGCATGAAACATTGCGCGATCAACGATGGCATCGGAGAGATCCGGCGAGTAGCCGCAGTCACCGATCACGGTGATCTCGCCGCCTTGAATAATGCCCTGGTCATCGATTGCTAACCGATAGCGGTTATGAAAAGGGTGGCGTTTACCTGTAGCGCGCATATCTTCACTGCGTGGTAAGCGCAGGCTAATCGATTTGCCCGTGCGACGGGCAATAATCGCGGCGATACACGCCCATGGGGATGCCTGGGTTTCTTTACCGCCAAAGCCTCCCCCCATGCGTCGTACTTCAACCGTCACCGCATGGAAAGGGATATCAAGCACTTCAGCTACCAACTTTTGCGTTTCGCTGGGGTGCTGATTCGAGGTATGAACGACAACGCCTTCATCTTCGGTTGGGTGAACAACACAAGCCTGTCCCTCTAAGTAGAAGTGCTCTTGCCCACCGACAAATAGCTCCCCTTCAATGATGCGCTCCGCTTGCTTAAGTGCCTGTTGCCAATCGCCGCTGGTTTGAGTATGGGATGGACGAACAAACTCTTCGCGCTCCGCGGCAGCAACAGGGTCTAAGCTGGCGGGCTGCTCATCAATCACCACCGTGGCTAGTTTTACGGCGCGACGAGCCGCCTGCAGTGAGGTAGCCGCCACCGCAAAAAGGCATTGACCAGCGTAACTGATCTTTTGATCGACAAAAATGGGATCGCCTGGAAAGACCGGCCCAATATCGGTATGCCCTGGCACCTCATTGAAGGTGATCACATCGACAATGCCTGCCGCCTGCCGCACCTTAGCAAGATCCAATTGCGTTAATGTACCGTGTGCCACTGGCGAGAGGCCCAATGCCACATGTAGTGCGTCAGCGGGGAGCGCTAAATCATTGATATAGGCGGCCTTGCCAGTGACATGTTTTTCAGCGCTTTCATGAAAGCTCGAACTTCCCGCTTGCCGTTGACCGTTGCTATCTACCGTATGGCGGGCCAGTGGGGCTGCCCCTTGAATATGATCGTGTAATTCACGGCGGGCGCGGCTGCTATCGCCGTCCAGTTTAGTGAGCGTACGCATGGAGCATCACCTCTTGGTCGGGCACTGAGAGAGAGAGATAGAGGCGTTCAAGCAGGTTTTTAGCCGCTTGCTGGCGATAATGCTGGCTGCCGCGTACATCACTCATGGGCTGGAAATCATCGTCGAGTGCCTGCTGAGCAGCGCGAAAAGCGTCCGCAGTAATGGGGCTGCCTTCGAGCATCGCTTCGGCGGCCAGGGCACGTTTGGGTATGGCCGCCATACCCCCAAATGCAATCCGCACATCGCGTAAGGTGTCTTGGTCAACGCGGAAACTAAAGGCGCCTAGCACTGCCGAGATATCATCTTCGCGACGTTTAGATAGCTTCCACACTCGCAGCTCGCTATTTTGAGTCGGCTGCGGGATAAATATTCGTGACATGACTTCATCTGCGGCTAATACGGTCTGTTTATAATCCAGGAAAAAATTCTCAAGTGCTATGCAACGATTGCCCTTTGCGCTGGCCAGTTCAACTTGGGCGCCTAATACGAGCAGCACCGGCGGCGTATCGCCGATGGGGGAGGCGTTGGCGATATTGCCCCCCAGAGTGCCCCGGTTGCGAATCTGCTGAGAACCTAAACGGTGTAACAGATGGGCGAAAGCAGGAAAGTGCTCTTCAAATAGCGGTTCTAGCTGAGTATAAGTGACCCCTGCGCCTATCCACCAACCCGACTGTTTCTCCAGCGTTGCTTCTTCGATAGTTAATAGCTCGGCAACGCGGCTTACATCAATTAATTGATCCAAAGACGTTAAACGCTGGGTACTTTCGAGCCACAAATCAGTTCCGCCTGCGACGAGTCTTGCTTGCGGCGCTTTAAGGCGCAATTGCGTTAATGCTGCCAGGGAGTCGGGCTGAGCAAAAAAAAGAGCTGTGTCCACTGGTTCAAGGGAGTTTGAGTTGCTTTCGGCAACTGGCATGGCAGCGTCATACCATTGTGGGCGCTCAAAGGGTATATCTTGCATGCGCAGCGCGGCATCACGAATAGGGCGATAACCCGTACAGCGGCATAGATTGCCCCCCAGGGTTGCTTCAAGGCGTTCTGGCGTTAGCGGTGCAGGGCGTTGGATTAGGTCGTTATGAAGGGTAAACAGTGACATGACAATGCCCGGCGTGCAGAAGCCACATTGGCTGCCATGACACTCAATCATTGCTTCTTGCGCTGGGTGCAAGTGGCTATCTTTTGCCAACCCTTCAACGGTGACTAAGTGCTGCCCCTGTAATTGATGGGCGGGGGTAATGCAGGCATTCGCGCTGCTAAACGATTGCGCATTGGCCGTGGGTTCGCCAATAGCGACGGTGCATGCGCCGCAATCACCTGAAGCGCACCCCTCTTTGGTGCCTGTATGGCCCAAATGCTCGCGTAATAGCGTTAAAATACTGGTGTCTGGTGAAGCATTACACCGCTGAGGGGTTCCATTGAGCAGGAACGCAATCGTTGCCATGCCAAACTCCACTGTAATTGTATAGACTGGGATTGTGTTGACCGATCGGTCAATATGCACTGAGCTTGGGACAAAATGCTTCACCTTGCAAGTATTTGCTCGCTGCACAGTAGTGGGGCAAGCTAGTGAGTAATGCCAATTTTGGGGCGTAAACGCGACTAATGAGCCTGTTTTGTCACTCTTCCAAGGAACCCTGTTAATGACCGTCGTTTCCACTTCACACGAAAGTCCGAGCCGGGAAAGGATAGAGCAGACTATTCTAGCTGCCGCTGAGCAAGTGTTTTCTCAGCACGGCTACCGCGGTGCTAGCTTGCAAGTGATCGCTGATCGGGCCGGTCTTCCTAAGGCAAATATTCTCTACTACATGGGCAGCAAACAAGCGCTCTATGTGCGGCTGCTTAACCGCATGATGTTCCGGTGGAATGAAGTATTAGAAGATATTACCCCTGAGAGTGATCCGGCGACGGTATTAAGTGACTTTATTCGCACCAAGATGGTGCTTGGTCAGCGCTATCCTCAAGGCTCCAAGCTGTTTGCCGCTGAAATTTTAGCGGGAGCGCCCTTCCTAAATGATTATCTCGCCGGTGAATTACGCGACTGGGTAGCCTCTCGTGCCGCGATTATTCGCCAGTGGTCGGCGCAAGGTAAAATGGATGATGTTGATCCCCGCTGGCTGATTTTCCTAATTTGGTCTTCCACTCAACACTACACTGAATATAGCGCTCAGGTCAGCGGTATTCTAGGTCGAGATACCTTGAGCGACGATGACCTTGAGTCAATATCGGCATTCCTTGAGCACGTCATTTTAAAAGGCTGTGGTATACCGCAGCCTGTTGTGAAAGCACGCCGGCTGGAAAAGTGAAACGCTAATGAGTGTGCTACCGATTGATCAGCATCTTGATCGCGTAAAAGAGGTCCTGGCCACCCATAACCGCCTTATGCTAATTGCCCAGCCGGGGGCGGGTAAGACGACCCGGGTTCCGCTGAGTTTATTAGCGAGCGATTGGGCTGAGGGTAAAAAACTGCTGCTGTTAGAGCCTCGTCGCGTCGCGGCTCGTTTAGCGGCTACGTTTATGGCTCAGCAGTTGGGGGAAACCGTGGGTCAGACGGTCGGTTATCGCATGCGCGGCGATAGCTGTACCAGCGCCCAAACCCGCTTGGAAGTCGTGACCCAAGGTGTACTGACGCGGATGCTTCAGAATGATCCGTTGCTGGAAGGCATCGGCGGGATTATTTTCGATGAATTCCACGAGCGAAGCTTAGAAGCCGATGTGGGTTTAGCGCTGGCGCTGGATGTGCAAACCAGTATTCGCGACGATCTACGTCTATTGGTGATGTCAGCTACCCTTGATGTAAACGCCTTAAAGAGAGTGCTTGGCGAACAGGTGCCGATCATCGAGTGCCAAGGCCGCCAGTATCCTGTCTCGACGTTTTATCGTCCGCCGTTGAATCAAGAGGAGGGGGTTGGTCACACGCTGCAGGTGCTTAATGAAGCGCTTTCATTGCCGGATACCCAGGACATCCTGGTTATTCTGCCGGGCATTGCTGAGATAAACCGTTTAGTGGGAGTATTACAAAAAGCGTTACCCCATCTCGTGATAAGACCCCTGCACGGCCGCATGAGCATCCAAGAACAGCAGGCGGCGCTGGCGGCGAATACCGCGCGACAACGGATTATTGTGTCTACTGCTATTACTGAATCGAGTATTACGGTAGAGGGTGTCAATGTAGTGATTGACGGCGGTTTGGAGCGGGTGCCGCTTTTCCAGCCACGCACAGGACTTACTCGCTTAACCACACGACGGATCAATCGTGCGAGTGCCGATCAACGCCGGGGGCGTGCCGGGCGACAAGCCCCTGGCAACTGTTTCCGTCTGTGGGCCCAAGAGCAAACACTAGTGCCCTATGGCGAACCCGAAATACAGCAGGCGGACCTTTCAGCCGTTGTCCTTGAGTTAGCGTGTTGGGGAGTGACATCGCCAGGTGATCTGGATTGGGTAACGCCACCTCCTGAAGGTGCTTGGCGCAGTGGTCAGTCGCTGTTGGTGCAATTAGGTGTGTTAGATCAGGATCACAAGCTAACGGCGCCCGGTAGTCGTTGTGCCAAGTGGCCTGTGGCGCCGCGCATAGCGGTGATGCTCGAGCGTGCTGCTGATCTCAATGCGTTGCCCCTCGCCTGTGGTTTAGCAGCACTGCTTGAGGGCCGTGAGACCGCCGAGCGTTCACTGCAAGATGCATTAGCCCTGAGATTTCAGCAGCCTAAGCGCTTCCCAACTTGGCAGAAAGAAGCGGTAAGGCTGGCTAAAAGGGCAGGCCTAGCGCTTGGTAAGGCAGCGTTGGAGCCTCTTGGGCCGCTGTTAGCGCTGGCATTCCCAGAACGCATTAGCCAGCAAATTAGTCCCGGTAAGTTTCGGCTCGCGAATGGTAAAACCGCCACGCTGCCGTTAAACGATGCGCTGGCTCATCAGCCCTATTTAGTTGCCGCTACATTAAACAGCGCTGTCAGTGAAGAGGCGCGTATTGTTTCAGCAGAATCGTTAACGCTGTCAGAGCTTTTGTCACTTTATCCGGCGATTAACAAGTGGCAGTCGCGTATAACGTGGTCCCACGAGCAGGGTCGCTTAGTAGGCGAGGAAGTGCAAGCGCATCTGGGGTTAGTGATTGCCAGACGACCTTTAGCCAATTTACCTGTGGAGGAGGTGGCGCATGCGTTAATGAAGACACTGCGCCAACAGCCTAGCCATCTTTTCGATGACAAGCTGCAGCAACTCCAGGGAAGAATGACGTTGTTGCGCGACTATCTCGGCGCTGAGTGGCCGGACTGGTCGTGTGAGGCGTTGTTGGATTCGCTGGAGAATTGGCTAGCGCCCTATTTGCTGGGAATAACGCGCTTGAGCCAAATCGAAAAATTGCCGCTAGAGAGCTATTTACGCAATACTCTAACCTGGGAGCAGCAGACTGAGTTTGACCAGTTAGCCCCGCTTGCTCTAGATGTCCCTAGTGGTAAGCGAGCCCACTTGGATTACCTGCCTTGCCTTAATGAACAGCCCCCAGTGTTAGCGTTAAAACTACAAGAAGCATTTGGTTGGCAGGTAACTCCTACGATTGCCAAGGGGCGTGTGGCAGTGATGATACATCTCCTGTCGCCCGCGCGTCGACCGCTACAAGTGACGCAGGATTTAGTCAGCTTTTGGCAAAATGGCTACCCGGATGTACGTAAAGAGATGCGTGGCCGCTACCCCAAGCACCCCTGGCCAGAAGACCCACTAACCGCCGTAGCAACGGCTAAAGCAAAGCCGCGAGTGCCAAATAAATAAGCTGTTTAACGCCTACGTCGCCACACTACTTTTTCACACTCAATGATGAGATAGATCCCTATGCTGCTTAGTACAATGACAAGCCAGTGAACAAGGCTCAGCCCTTCACTGACGAAAATGAGCTGCATAAAAGGTAAATAAGTGAATGCCATTTGTAGCAGCATGACCAAGCCAATCGCTAGCCACACCGGCCGGCTACCGAAGATGCCACTTATTGAGCAGGTGTTATTAATCAAAAAGCGACTGTTAATCAGATAAGCAGCGCTCCCGGTTACCAGCATGTTAACCGCACCCGCGCGAGCTAACGCAACGCTTTCGCCTTGAGACAACAGCCAGGAGAAGATGCCAAAAACGCTAGCAAGCAGTAACATCGAGACAAATACGACCCGCCAGAGAAGAAACATATCCAGCAATGCTGCATTGGGGTCGCGGGGCTTGCGCCGCATCAAATCCGCCTCACCCTGTTCAAAGGCGAGCGCTAAACCAAGTGTAATGGCCACCACCATATTCACCCACAGCGCCTGCAAAGGCGTCACCGGTAGAGTAGAGCCGGTTAGCACAGCCAGCATGATGGCCAGGCCCTGGGCGCCATTGGTCGGTAGTATGAATGTGATGGTTTTTCGAATGTTGTCGTAAACTTTACGGCCTTCCTGAATAGCATTAACGATGGTGGCAAAGTTGTCATCTGCCAGCACCATTTCGGCGGCATCTTTGGCGGCTTGGGTGCCTTGAATACCCATGGCAACCCCCACGTCTGCACGTTTCAATGCAGGCCCATCATTGACGCCATCTCCGGTCATGGCGCACACCCCGCCGCGCGCCTGCATCGCTTTAACAAGCCTTAGTTTATGTTCGGGCGATGCACGGGCGAAAACATCAACTTCAATGATGACAGCTTCTAGCTGTTCGTCCGACATTGCCTCAATCTCGCGACCAGTAACGGTGCGCTGGGTATTTGAAAAGCCAAGCTGTTTAGCAATGGCAAGGGCAGTGATCGCATGATCTCCTGTAATCATGACAGGTCGAATGCCCGCCACTAAGCACTGCTTTACTGATTCAATTGCTTCTTCGCGGGGAGGATCCAGCAGGCCGATAATACCCAGTAGGGTTAATCCATCTTGCAAGTGATCATGTTCAAGTGGCTGATCGTCCTTGGCGGTGATCTCAGCAATTGCTAAGACCCTTAAACCACGAGAGGAGAGCACATCAATACGCTTCTCCCATTCGCCACTCTCCAGTTTCAATGCGCCAGATGCGTCTCTTACTTGGCTACACATTTCTAGTAACCGGTCTGGTGCCCCCTTAATCAATATGCGTCGCTCACCGTTAATATTATGAACAGTGGCCATATATTTATGTTCTGATTCAAACGGGATAGCGTCTAGGCGAGGATGATGTTGCCGTAATGGCTGAGCATGTATTCCAGCCTTGCCTGCGGCAACGACGAGTGCCCCTTCGGTGGGGTCACCCTGGATACTGAATATAGCGTTCTGGTGAGCCAGTTCGGCATCGTTGCAAAGGGTGGCTGCGCGCAGGAAGTGAATAAGTTCGACATGCTCATTAGCACTTATGACTTCTTTTTGGTCAGTATCATTGAACAGATAAGGTAATCCCCCCAAAAAACCAGGGTGCTCAAAAGTAGAATTTTCCGTAAGCTAAACGCAGGGAGATTCTGCATGAAA
>LAZR01002175.1_pt1 | contig 11643 bp, 12 predicted proteins | sample 329461 | NCBI WGS metagenome assembly LAZR01 (sample SAMN03002196, study PRJNA259156) | marine sediment metagenome | biome: sea floor; feature: Hydrothermal impacted sediments; material: marine sediment; isolation source: Loki non-amplified sample from Loki's castle hydrothermal vent sediment ...
CTCTGGGGCGCAGAGATAATAAACCTAGAGGAGCTAGGAACAATCTCGTCTGTGCAGTTAATCATATTTACTGACGATCTGTCTGAGGACTTCAACAATCTGATTCGACAAATCGAACATCAAAATAGTACTGACTCAATCAGTATTGTTTTTGTAAATATTCAAACCAATGAGACTCCTATACCTACAGAACAAAATATATTCAGCATCGACGAACCTGTTTTACCGATTGCATTAGCTTCGGTATTAGCACAGGCGACACATCAAAGGGTATTACGCTACGGAAGAAACACAATCACCGCCTCGATTCATGAATCAATCACAGAACGACTAAACGTTTATAAAGATAAAAAACTATTAGTTGTCGATGATAATGACATCAACCGTGAGGTCATTGTGGGCATTCTATCTAAGTATGAAATGCCTCTAATTACTGCAAATGATGGTCAACAAGCACTGAGATGTTTAGAAAATGACAACGATATTTCTCTCATCTTGATGGACTGCCAAATGCCTGTTATGGATGGTTTTACCACTACACAGGCAATAAGAAATGGTGAAGCTGGTCATCATTTTATAAAAACCCCTATCATTGCTATGACAGCGGGTGCGATGACAGGTGATAGAGAAGCTTGTTTAAAAGCAGGCATGAATGATTATCTAAGTAAACCCATTGATGCTGAAGAGTTAGAGATGAAAATATTGACATGGTTAGATTCTAGAAGTGACCACCCTACTCTAGCAATTGATCTCGAAGAGGAGTCATCTATGAATAAGCCAGTGATTATTGATAACAGTATCTGGGACAAAGAATCTGCCTTACAGCGGCTGCTCGATGATGAAGCGCTGTTATTAAAAATGTTGTTGTTATTTGAATCCACAAAACTAGAATGTGAACAGCTGATTGCTAATGCAATCGCACATAATGATTATAAAGCGATAAAGTCTGCTGCCCACAAACTTAAAGGCAGCGCCTCTGCTATTGGCGCTGTGCAAGTTGTTGAAACAACGGCATTAATAGAAAATGCAGCCAGCGAAGAAAATAACCACATTATAGAGGCAGAGCATGTTCGTCTCAAACAACAGCTAACTGATGTGCAAACACTAATTAATAGCTATATTGATGAGCATAACCAATAATCGCAAAACGTTGATAAAACATCACTACTCATCAATAATATTTACAACTATCTAGCGCACAATGAAGGAGCAAAATGAATGTTTTAATTGCTGATGACGACCCGACAATACGCTTAACATTGTCATCGCTTCTCAGTTCTACAGGCTGTGACCTGATGGAGGCTGCGAATGGAGAAGACGCTCTAGCAATTATTGATTCTGAAAACTCACCAGAACTGATTCTGCTTGACTGGAATATGCCGGGTTTAAGTGGCGTTGAGGTAACACGAAGACTGCGAGCAGGCTCACAGGAAAATCGACCTTACATCATTATTGTTTCTTCATATCATGAACCGTTACAGATTATAGAAGCCCTTGATGCTGGCGCAGATGATTTTATTACCAAACCCATTGATGGCCGCTTCTTAAAAGCAAAATATAATGTCGCTGAGCGTATTTTAACGGCGCAGAATAAATTAAATCAGGCAAATAAAGTATTAGAAAGACTGGCTTATTTCGATGAGTTAACGGGTGTGATGAATCGTCGAGCAGGAATGGTCTCTGTTGAAATTGAGTTAGAACGTTGTCTACGCAGCCGCGATGTCCTGGCTGTTGCCATGTTAGATATCGACTTTTTTAAGCGTGTGAATGATTCACTTGGTCACATAGCGGGTGATGAGGTGCTGCATGAATTTGCAACCAAAATTCATGCCGAATTACGGCCTTATGACGTCATCTGTCGGTATGGTGGCGAGGAGTTTTTTATCGCCGCTTCTATGAAACATGAAGCTGAATGTGAGCGACTGTTTGAACGGCTGCGATTAGCTATTGAAAATATGGTGTTTAACAATTATCCGGAGTTAAAAATCACGACCAGTATCGGCGTGTTTATTGATAAACCAGTCGAACAAGAGGATGTTAAATCGCTTGTTGAAAAAGCCGATAAAGCCCTATACAAAGCAAAAGAAAGTGGCAGAAATAAAGTCATCATTGAACGAAAGTCAGATAATTCCCCTCCCGTTGTTTAATTGTAATGAATCCAGTCAGCTATTTCTTCAGCAATTAATTTATAACCTTGGGCATTAGGATGAATAAGATCCGACTTCAGGCTAGACTCAACTATTTGGATAATATCATCTTCAAGGCGCACCGATTTTTTATCAGCTACTGATGCGTATACCGGTGAGTTATTCAGCGTAAACTTAAGTTCCGGCACAGAAACCAATAAAACCTCAGCTCCACTTTGTCTAATCAAATCAATCATATTGCTAAGATTTTGTTCGAGTGCTTTTGTGTCTAGACGACGAATCAAGTCATTAGCACCATGACATAAAATAACCAGTGTCGGTTGATACTCTTCCAGCAGTTTTGGTAAACGCTGTAATCCGTCTTGACTAATTTCACCGGGGATTCCGGCATTGATCACCTGATGTCCAGTTAGGTTTTCTAAAATGGCTGGATAACTCTCCGTTTTCGGTGCACCGGTTCCATAGGTGAGGCTGTCACCTAAGGCTAAAATAACAGCATCGTCTGACAAGCTAAATTTATCATCCACTTTGTCATTGTTGCATGCCACTAGACATACCGTTATGACACACAAGACAGTCATTTTTAGCTGTCTTGTTTTGATTAAGCTCATGATGTAAGGGCTAATGTAGAAGGAAATAGGCGTTGAAAGTTTTCAGTGGTTATTCGAGCGATATCTTCTACTGACTCACCACGCAGCTCCGCTAAGAATTCAGCTACGTGTTTCACAAACACCGGACGATTCGTCTTACCTCGATGAGGAACAGGTGCTAAGTAAGGAGAGTCTGTTTCGATCAAAATGCGATCTAGAGGTAACTTTTTTGCGACTTCCTGTAGTTCCTTTGCACTCTTAAAGGTAACAATGCCAGAGAGCGAAATATAAAAGCCAATATCTAAGGCACGCTTGGCTGTTTCCCAATTTTCAGTAAAACAATGAATGATGCCACCGGCTTCTTCTGCTTGTTCAGCTTCAAGAATATCCATAGTGTCATCACGCGCTTCACGCGTGTGAATAATGAGAGGTTTACGCGTTTGTTTTGCAGCTTCAATGTGTATACGAAATCGATCACGCTGCCATTCTAAATCGCCTTCACTTCTAAAATAGTCTAATCCTGTTTCGCCTATAGCAATGACTTTTGGATGAGTAGCTTCAGCAACCAGTGCTTCCACCGTGTACTGTTCTTCTTGTTCGACGTTTGGATGAATACCGACACTAGCCGTGACTTGTGGATAGGTGTCTGCGATCTTTTTTACATCCGCTGTTGTTTTTTTATCGATGGCAATACATAGAATGTGTTGTATACCTTGTTCCGTCGCTTCATTAACCATGGCTTCAATACCGCCGGGCTCTTCAGCTAATAAGTTCAGATGACAGTGTGAGTCGATGTACATTAGATTACTCGGGTTGAATTGATGTAACGTTGCGTTACATTGTGTAAGTTGCTTTGTCCGATTTGAGTTTGTCGACAAGATAGTTTTCGATTTTGCCCCTAATCACTGAGGCAGTTCCATCAATATCGCTGAAATGAACGCCAATACCGGCTGCTTGGTTACCCTGAGCGCCTCTCGGTGTAATCCAGACGACACTCCCTGCAACTGGAAGCTTTTCTCCCTCATCCATCAATGTAAGTAAAATGAATATTTCTTCACCTAATTGATAGCTTTTAGTGGAGGGTATGAATAAGCCACCATTCTGAAGATAAGGCATGTATGAGTGGTAGAGCATATTTTGATCAGTAATTCTTAACGACAAAATGCCTTTTTTGGGATTAGAAGCCATTCATGTTACCTGCAGTTATTTTTGGTGTGAACGAATTACAGAAGCCTGTTGCATAACCGCCACCATAAAGTCTTCCATGAGCAAGGTGGTATTCGCATTATTCTTAGATGATAGTAACTTCATTGTATGCAGGATGCAATCAACGATCGCCCAGTAAGGCCTTAGTATCTTTGATTGTTCAGTACTTGGAGATTTTAGTAGCGTGCTAATTTTAGTTTCGAATAAACGCTGTAACTGCATCATGATAACCATAGGGTCAAAGGCTTGCCATTGTGCAGTTAATTCAATTGGATTTGCTTGAACTTTCATTAACGATGTAATGCCGGACATTATCTGTTCGTATTGTTCTAGACCGGACTCCCCTAGTGCCAAAGCGCTTAAAGGCGAATTGTTGGTCATTTTCAAAAGCACATCACATTGTTCAGCTGAAAATTGATCTTGATTTAAGCTGAGCCATTGCATTGCTGTGTCGGTATCTGGCGTACGAATATTCAAGTTCTGACAACGGCTTTTAATGGTAATTGGTAAGGCATGCGAATTGTTAGCAATAAGCACTAACACAGTGTTGTTTGTTGGTTCTTCAAGTAGCTTGAGCAGACTATTAAATGCATTATGGTTCATCTGATCCGCTTGAGAAATTATCACTGTTTTAGCAGGTGATATCTTTGGCATCAGACTTTGCTTGCTGATCAGCTCACGAATTTGGTCCACCTTAATGACCTTGCCTGCTTCTTCTGGTGCGACAATGTGATGGTCAGGATGACTTTCTGCAGACATAAGCTGGCAGCTATGACACAGACCACAGGCAGTAAAATCAGTTGAAGGATGTAAACATAATATTGAGGTTACGATCTGTTTTGCTAATTGATCATTATCTAAACCGTCTTGTCCTAATATTAGTAACGCATGGGGGAGACGCTCTTGTTCAGCCATCGACTGAACATGCTGCCAAGCGGAGTCATGCCATGGATACTTTTTAGACTCTGTCATTGCTCAAGCAAAACGTCTAGTTTTTTGATGACTTGACACTGGATGTGCTCTATTGATTGACTAGCATCTATTACTTGTATGCGTCCTGCTGATTGTTCTGCTCTGTTCAAATAACATTGACGAATATCAGTGAAAAATGCGGTTTTCTCTTGCTCAAAACGGTCTTTTTGTTGCTGTCGTTTGATAACACGCTGCTGACCAATTTCTACAGGTAGATCAAACAGTAAGGTAAGATCTGTATTTAATTCATTCAAAGTCCAATCTGATACGGTTTGAATACGTTCGATATCAATGCCGCGTCCTCCACCTTGATAAGCAAAGGTTGCATCAACAAATCGATCACAAATAACCCATTGCTCAGCGGCTAAGGCGGGTTGTATCACTTGAGCAATATGTTCTGCCCTAGCAGCAAACATTAATAATAATTCAGTATCAGGGCTCATGCCCATGTAGTTGGGACTTAGTAATAACTCACGTAATGCTTCGCCTAGCCCTGTTCCACCGGGTTCACGCGTAACAACAACCTGTTTACCTTGCTTTATTAAATAGGATTCAATAAAGCTAAGTTGAGTAGATTTGCCGGCACCTTCAATGCCTTCAATGCTTATAAACTTTCCCGTCATTTTTTGTTCAACTGATAACGTCTGACCGCATTGTTGTGGTCTCTAAGGTTTGATGAAAATTGATGTCTGCCGCCCTCGCCTGTCGCCACAAAATAAAGAGAATCACCTTCTTTAGGATGCAGTGCTGCAGTAATAGATTCCCTACTCGGTAAACAGATTGGGGTCGGTGGCAAACCACTTCGTGTGTATGTATTGTATGGTGTATCTGTTGTTAAATCTTTTTTACGAAGATTGCCATCGAAAGACTGTGAAATGCCATAAATAACAGTTGGATCGGTTTGCAAACGCATCCCCATTTTCAATCGCCTAACAAAGACACCTGAAATTTCTGGTCGCTCTTCGGCTAGAGCCGTTTCTTTTTCAATAATTGAAGCCATAATCAAGGCTTCATATGGGGTTTTATAGGGCAAATCTTTAGCGCGATACTCCCAAGCTTGAGCTAACACTTTTTGCAGCTGCTCATGTGCACGTCGCAAAAATTGTACATCGGTGGTGCCTGTCGGGAAATAATAAGTCTCAGGCAGAAACCACCCCTCACCCTGCTTAATCTCAGGATCGATATTTTTCATTGCCTCGGCTACCGTCGGTGGATCAAGCGTTTTTGTGATTTTTGTATGTGTCGTTACTTCATCAATAATTTGCTGCGCTGTCATGCCTTCGACAATAGTAATCGAGTTCATGATGACTTTGCCCTTAACGAGCTTATTTAATACATCAGGCAGTGTATCTGTTGGCAATAACTCATATTCACCTGCTTGAATCTTATGAGAGACATCATTAATTCGGCCATATACCTGTAAATAAATTGGCGGCAATGGGCTGATATTTTGTGCTTTCAACTCCTCACTGATGCTTTTTAAATTACTGCCAGGTTTGACGGTGTAACTAACAGGTGAGTCAATAGCTAATGGTGAAGTGGTAAAGGTGTTGTATTGCATGATAACAACAGTGCAAATCAGTGCTGCAAGGATAGCCGGAATGAGGCTCTTTGAAAGTAATTGTTTCATGCTAGTGCTTCACATCATGTAATTGAGATTGAATTTTCTGAGTTATTGGACCGTGTGCCCATAGTGTATCTGGCTCAACTAACTTAACCACAGGCCATACTTTTATCACACTATTTGTCAAAAAGACTTCGTCCGCTTGTAATAAATCCTGTTGTGATAACTCCCCAATAGTGGGCGAGAGTTCGAGCTTATCTGCTAGCGATAAGACCTTATTTCTGATAATACCTTCAATACCACAGTGAGTTAAACTAGGCGTGTATAGCTTCCCTGACTTCACCAGAAAAATATTCGTCATAGTGCCTTCAATAAGCCGTTGCTCTGTGTCGAATGTTAAACCTTCTTGTATATCTGACGAATCCCATTCTGAACGGGCCATAACTTGTTCAAGCCGATTTAAGTGTTTTATTCCTGCAAGAGTGGGACTGATCGCTAGATTATGTTTACAAAAACGGACAGTAATACCCTGCTTGTATGAGATGGGATAATCTGGATAACGATGTACCGAGATAATACGGGTTGGTGAACATGGGTGAGGCGCTTTGTAGCCTCTTCCACCTGACCCTCGAGTGATAATCACTTTAATAATGCTGTTGTCAGTCAGTGTAGTACATACACGTGATAATTCATCGTGCAATAACAAATCATCATTAAAATCAATATTTAACCGCTTACATCCTAGCTTAAGCCGTTGAATGTGAGCGGTTAAATATTCTAATTTTTGCTGTCGATAGACAATCGTTTCAAAAACACCATCGCCATACTGAAGTCCCCGATCACTAATCGGTAATGTTGACTCAGCTTGACCATTAACAAGAATCACTGGAAAGTCTTTTTAAACCAGCTTTTTAAAGATAACGGTACCGTTTGTTCCACCAAATCCAAATGAATTAGACATTGTGATATTGATTGGCATTTTTCTAGCTGTATTCGGAACATAGTCCAAATCACAGCCTTCATCGGGGTTGTCTAAATTAATGGTAGGCGGAGCGACTTGATCACGAATGGCTAAAATACTGAAGACCGCTTCAACGCCACCTGCAGCTCCCAGCAAATGACCAATCATAGACTTAGTTGAGCTGATAGCAACATTGTGAGCGGAGTCGCCCATCGCCGCTTTAATTGCCATGGTTTCAGCTAAGTCACCAGCAGGTGTTGATGTACCATGTGCATTGATATAATCAATATCTTCAGCATTGATCTGAGCATCTTTCATTGCATTTTTCATGCAACGAGCTGCCCCTTCACCACCGGCTGATGGCGAAGTCATGTGATATGCATCACTGCTCATACCAGAACCAATCAATTCAGCATAGATGGTTGCTCCACGTTTTACCGCATGTTCATATTCTTCAAGCACAATCACGCCAGCGCCATCACCAAGAACAAAACCATCACGATCTTTATCCCAAGGACGACTTGCTGCTGCAGGGTCATCATTGCGTGTAGATAAAGCACGAGCAGCAGCGAAACCGCCAAGTCCCGTTTTTGATGTGGCCATTTCTGCACCACCGGCGATCATCACATCAGCATCACCATACTGAATCATACGACCTGCAGCAGAGATACAATGAGTACCGGTTGAGCAGGCAGTGACGATAGCTGTGTTGGGTCCTTTCATACCGTACATGATCGATAAATTACCTGAAATCATATTAATGATATTACTAGGCACGAAGAATGGGGAAATTTTACGAGGACCGCCGCTTAAGTAGCTATCATAGCCAGATTCAATACCAGGCAGACCACCAATACCAGAACCAATAGCGACACCAATACGTTCGGCGTTGTCATCAGTGACTTCAAGACCAGAATCTTCAATAGCCTCTTTTGCTGCGGCAATACCATAATGTATGAAAGTATCCATCTTTTTGGCATCTTTCTTAGAAATCACGGTTGTCACATCGAAGTCTTTAACACTAGCACCAAACTTCACACTGAAATCTGATACGTCAAATAATGTTAAAGGCGCAATACCGCTTTTTCCAGCAACAATATTTGCCCAGCTATCATTAACATCTAAGCCTACTGGAGTGATTGCACCTAGACCAGTAACGACTACACGTCTTTTAGACATCAGGTTTTCCCCTTGAAACCATAGGTATATACATGACATAGCCGCCTAGCATGGTTCTCACACACTAGACGGCTATGGTTAGCGCTTGTAAAAATATTAAGCTTGGTTAGCGTTAATATAGTTTACCGCTTCTTTTACTGTAGTGATTTTCTCAGCTTCTTCGTCTGGGATTTCACATTCAAATGCTTCTTCCAAAGCCATGACTAACTCAACAGTGTCTAGTGAGTCTGCGCCCAAATCATCGATGAAAGAAGCATCTGCAGTCACTTCATCCGCATTGACGCCTAACTGTTCAACAACAATTTCTTTTACGCGAGCTTCGATATCACTCATAACTAATATTTCCTTTGGTGGTTAATACATTAAACAATGTGCAGGCATTTTATAGTGCTAGCACCATTGAGACAAGCTTAAAGCCTATTACTCTACTTGTCTCTCTATTAAATCAATAAGTTAATGAAGGTGACACACCCATTAACTCATATACATACCGCCGTTTACGTGAAGAGTCTCACCAGTAACATATGCCGCCTCTACACTAGCTAAAAAGCTAACAGCAGCTGCGATTTCTTCTGGTTTTCCTAAACGTTTAACCGGCACTTGCTCTAGAAGAGCTGTTTTATGTGCTTCAGGCAATGAACTAGTCATATCTGTATCAATAAAACCTGGCGCTACTGTATTTACAGTAATCCCACGTGCGCCTATTTCACGAGCTAGTGATTTACTGAATCCAATGACACCCGCTTTAGCTGCAGCATAGTTTGTCTGACCTGCATTACCCATTGCACCCACAACAGATGTGATAGTAATAATACGACCCCAACGAGCCTTTGTCATTGCACGTAAACAGCGTTTACTTAACTTATATATAGGCGTGAGGTTAGTGTTGATAATATCGTCCCACTCCTCATCTTTCATTCGCATCAGCAAATTGTCACGAGTAATACCCGCATTGTTGACCAAAATCTCTGGAGCACCAAATTCAGACTCAATGCCTGAAACAACGGTTTCAATATCATCGTTATTAGTGACGTTTAGTACAACACCACGGCCTTTCACACCTGCTTGTTGTAAAAACTCAGAAATTGTGGCCGCACCATTATCTGATGTCGCAGTGCCAATAACAGTGGCACCTTGCTGACCTAAACTCAATGCAATGGCACGTCCAATGCCGCGAGTTGCGCCAGTAACTAACGCTATCTTCCCATCAAGACTCATTCTGACTCTCCTAATAATTGCTGTGCTTTTTCCAGTGATGTGGTATCGAATACTGGTTGAGCTGACATAGATTTGACAATGCGTTTATTTAATCCTGCCAATACTTTACCTGGTCCACATTCAACAAGTGTTTCCACTCCTTTATTAGATAACAGCTCAATCGTCTCAACCCAACGAACTGGACTGAATAATTGCTGCGCCAATAATGATTTCAATTCAACTACATCTGATGCTGTGTTGACATTAGCGTTGTGAATAACAGGAATGGAAGGTAATTGAATGTTAATCTTTTCTAAACGTTCAGCTAATTGCTCAGCCGCAGGTTTCATAAGAGCACAGTGTGATGGTACGCTAACAGGTAGTAATAAGGCACGTTTAGCACCCGACTCAGTAGCTAAAGAAATAGCTGAGTTTACCGCGATTGTTGTACCTGCAATCACAACTTGTCCTGGTGAATTGAAGTTAACAGCTTCCACCACGCCTGCTGATGAGGCAGCACGACAAATGTCCAAAACCTTGGCATCATCAAGCCCCAATATAGCTGCCATAGCTCCCTCGCCAGCGGGAACTGCCTGCTGCATAAAATTACCACGTTGCTCGACTAATGCTATGGCATCATTAAAATCGATAGCTTCTGCTGCTACTAGAGCAGTGTATTCACCCAGGCTATGGCCGGCAAGAAACGCGGGAGTTATATTTGATTGTGATTGCCATACTCGCCATACAGCGATACCTGCTGCAAGCATTATAGGTTGAGTTTTATCGGTTTGATTTAGATCAGACTCGGGACCATTTTGTGTGAGTTGCCAGAGGTCGTATCCTAGGACATCTGAGGCTTGTTTGAATGTTTCTTCTACGATGGGATGATGACTTGCTAACTCAGCCAAGATACCAATTGATTGAGAACCCTGTCCGGGAAAGACAAAAGCTGACTTCATGAATTGACCTCTGAATCTCAGTATTGAATTAATGCAGAACCCCAGGTGAACCCGCCACCAAAAGCTTCTAATAACAATGTTTCACCACGCTTGATTCTGCCATCACGAACAGCAACATCTAGTGCGAGGGGGATAGATGCAGCCGATGTATTACCGTGTTTATCTACAGTCACAACAACATTATCCATCGACATGTTTAATTTTCTTGCGGTTGCTGAAATGATACGTATATTGGCTTGATGAGGGATTAACCAATCAATGTCTGACTTGTTAAGGTTATTCGCTTCAAGTGTTTCGTCAACTATGCTGCTCAGTGTTCGTACGGCAACCTTAAATACCTCATTGCCCTGCATATCAATAACAGCAGGTTCTTCTGATAGTGCCGAACCTGGTCCTGTTGGTACGTGAAGTAAACGATTGTAACTACCATCAGAATGAATGTGTGTGGAAATAATGCCTGGCTCATCTGATGCCTGAAGAATCACAGCACCCGCACCATCGCCAAATAACACGCAGGTGTTTCTGTCAGTCCAATCGATAATACGAGAAATGGTTTCTGCACCGACTATTAAGACATTTTTAACGCCGCCTGTTTTGATGAATTTATCAGCCACAGTTAATGCGTAAACAAAGCCAGTACAGACAGCCTGAATATCAAAAGCCGGGCATCCGTGTATGTTTAATTTTTCTTGCAGTAATGACGCTGTACTAGGAAAGATTCTGGTAGGTGTTGTGGTAGCTACGATGATTAAATCAATATCTTGATTACTTATACCAGCCGCTTCTATCGCTTTGATTGAGGCCTGATAGGCTAAGTCAGTAGTGGTTTCATCATCTGCAGCAATATGACGTTGTGATAGGCACGGTG
>LAZR01002176.1_pt1 | contig 11643 bp, 9 predicted proteins | sample 329461 | NCBI WGS metagenome assembly LAZR01 (sample SAMN03002196, study PRJNA259156) | marine sediment metagenome | biome: sea floor; feature: Hydrothermal impacted sediments; material: marine sediment; isolation source: Loki non-amplified sample from Loki's castle hydrothermal vent sediment ...
AAGATAAACACCATTTTCTGTGAAACCAAATATTATTTCAGCTCTATTCTCATTGAGAAGCCTATACTTTATTAAAATATGAGGGAAAATTGGGTTTAAATTACCTGATTTTAGGTTTTTTTCAGGGTATTTATAGTAGAGAGTTTTAACTGATCCCTTTTTTATTAGAATCTCCATTATTCCTTTATTTAGAAAAGGTAAGAAATGTTTTACAAGTACATCAGAATAATATTCATCATCATAAAGATTCGGATAAATAGAAACAGCAAAAAACATGCTCTCATATATTTTTGGAAATATAAAGGATTTTCCTGATATAATTTTTTCTATTACGGTTAGAATTTTTATACGAGCAGCTTCCACTTTTTTAAATTTCGCGATTTGTAAAGGGAATCCGTCCTTGACAGTTTTAAGATCAATAAAATCATATATCTGAGCAATTTTTTGGCAACCACCCAAAGTGAATTGTATCTCCATGAGATCATTTACATAGCGTTTATTTTTATGTAATTTCTCGAATTCTACTATTGCAGTACTTGCTGAATAATCGATTATCTTTCCCTTATTTTTAGAATGTATTAAGTAATTATCAAGCTCTGCCAGGGAGAGTTGCCAATTTGAACCAAGAACAAATAAAAATCTATCCATAATTAAAGCTAAATTTAAGAATGTATGATAGAATTTCTAGTTTGCGAAAAGCATGCTTAAATACAAACCATTTTAACCTTAGGATTTTTTATTTAACCAATCTTTAAACGCTTTTGTTGGCTTCCCATGCCAAATAGCTTTTTTAGGATACCCCTTTTCGAATTCTTCTATTTCTTCCATTTTAAAATTAAAAGATGGCATTGATATATCTGTTTCTTCCTCCTTAATATCTATAGAAATTTCATACTTTTCTCCTGTAATTTCACCAAGTGCACTCATAATATCTTCAAGATCTTCTTTTTTTCTTTCGGGAATAGGAATCTTATCTAAAATGGTTTCTTCCTTTGGTTTTTCATCAATTTTTTTCTTATAGGCTTTACTCCTCTTCAGTTTTTCCTTTTTTTCTTTTCTAATCCCTTCAATGATTCTATTATAGTTATCTTTAAAATATTTTAGACTGACATTAATTAGATCTGAGAATTTGTCCCATTTATCTTTTTTGATAATATTTTCTGCCCAATAGAATAATTCCAAATTGAGATCAATAGAAACAGGCTTTCCTTCAGACCCGATACCTCCAGACAACCAGTTAAAAATATTAGATATTAGAATATCGTTATCTAAAGCTGTAAAGCCGTATTCTTTCGCCAGAGACGAAAAAATACTGCCATTACCAAAAGCAACAACTTTTCCTTCATAATATTCAACAGCTACTAACAATGGAATCTTGGGGCAATCTTCCTCAATCCAGTTTTCTCCATCATAAAGCTTGTGCCAAGCATTTAATCCCGACATTAATAGCCCTTCAACTTTAATATCTTTATTAGATTCTATAAAATCTAAAATGTGAGTTGAACAAGAACTAGAGAAGACAATTTTATTAATCTGTTCCGTTATTCCATGAGGTATGAATTTGGAGATTATTGGTCTTTTTTGAATAGAGACATAATTTACTGAGTCATTTATTTCATCGGATACAAATTCAAATCCAAATTTCCTAGCCAACTCATTTAAATTCGTATTATTTGTATTATCCCCTCCACTAGAACTAGTCATAAGGAGACTTCCCCCCGTTTTTACATACGTTTCTAATACTTCGATCTCATTGGGAGTTAATTTTGCATTTTTTGGACTGGAAAGGACTGTAACACTATATTTCTTTAAATCCTTTACAGATTCAAACCCATTTTGGATTTTTCCAACTTTAAGCCCAGAAGTAAATAAAAATTGTGTAAAATCAGTAAAACTAGATGTTTCTAGTATTAAAATATTATTATGGCTGTAATCAAGACCAATAATTGCTTTATCTGGCAAGCGTGTTCATTTCTTTCAATTGAATTTTAAGAAAAGAATATGTTCTAAAAATATCCCTTATAAGATATATTTCTCCTATTCAATAAATAAAATTATCTAATTTTTCTCTACTTTTATATCTAAAACTGTGTGAAATAAATTTGGACCATAGCTTTTTACAAATCTATATGAGTCTAGCTTACAAATAAACTGTTCTCTCTCACAAATTTCCTCAAATTCTTTAAAAAGGGAAAGGTGAGCATCTTTCTCGACCACACCTTCATAATGGTAAATTGTACCCTCTTCTTTAGTTAAGCTTAGTGCCTCAATAATATAATCTTTTGGGGAGGGAAAGATTCCCATGATTACACGATCAGCCCTTATTCCGGAGCTGCTTAACTCTAAGACTTCTTTTTTGCAATCTCCATTCATTGCTATTATTTTTTCCTCTAAATGGTTGATTTTTATATTTTCAAGTAATGTATTGTATGATATGGGATTAAGTTCAATGCTATAAATTTTCCCCACTTCGGAATGTTTTGCTATAGGTAATGAAAAATAACCCATACCTGCAAACATATCCACTACAATCTCCCCTTTTCTTACTAAGGTTGCTAAAAATTTCCTTTCAGTAAGATTTCCTTTACTAAACATAATTTTTGTGATATCAAATCGATATCTAATCCCATGCTCTTTATGCTCTACAATAGGATTATCCATTCCAGCAAGAAATTCAATATTCTCTGGTTCTCTAAATGATCCAATAACACGACCCTTGTTAACATAAACACTCCTTATTTTAGGAAGTAGGTCTAAATAACATTGACCAATTATTGTATTTTTTTCAAACAGTTTTGGATTTAATTTCACAATAATAATATCTCCTAAGGTTTGGAAACCACGTGGAAGAATTGAAAGTTCTTCCTTAGTTAATACACCGTCTAACTCTTTTGCTAGCTTTTTTTTAAAGCTCATAGACTTTTCTTAAACATTTTTTGATTGTAATATGAATTCTGAATCAAGAAAAGTTATTAAAAGATTGTATATCAATTAGTTATATAATAATTGTATTATTACTAAAACAAAAAATTATTTCGTAAAATAGTGAAAGAACATGCCGAGTTTAGATGATTTTGTAATAGATGAGAATAAAGTTTGGTTTACAGGGGGTTACTGGCCGGAAGGTGTTCCAAAGCAATTAAAAGATGTCGAGAATGTTGAAGTTTCATCAATATGGAAGAGCTTTGAGAAGGCTGTCGAATTATATGATATTTGGGAAGCTGATATTTGCGTTTTTGTATATGGACCGTACATGGAAAGAGTAAAACTTAAAACATTATTCGATTATGCGAAGAAATTTGGAACATATCTCAGTAAGGAGTTAGGTATACAGAAAGGGGATGTTGTAGCGATTGATCTTCCAAATTCAATAAACTTTGTTGTAGCCTATATGGGATGTCAATATATAGGAGCAGTTGCTCAAGGGATAAATCCAACTTATCGCCCCATGGAGCTGTTACATTCATTAAAAATGACTGAAGCGAAAGTGTTTGTCATGATGGATATGCTTTACATTGCTGGACCTAAAGATGTTCTTCCAAAAACAAGCGTAAAATTTGTTATCCCAACTAATTTTGTAGATTTTCTAACAGCTGATGACGAAACAATTCAAGCTTTAGGAATTCCAAGTGCTAAAGGTAAACTCCCAGATGAAACTGATGATTATAAAGTTATTTGGATGGAAAAAATAATTAAAGAAACCGAACCAGAAGAAATTGAACTTGATATTGATCCATGGACAACTCCTGCGGTGTACCTTATGACAGGTGGAACTACCGGTTTACCGAAAGTAGCTATGCTTTCTCATGCGAATCTAGTATTAAACTTAAACATGATAAAACCATGGACGAATCTTAGACCTGGGATGTTGACAATCGGAAGTATCCCATTTTTCCACAGTTTTGGGATGACTTGTGTTATGTCGGCTTCCCTCGCCCTCGGAATGCAGATGCTTCTCTTTCCAAGACCACCTACAGATGATGTCCTCTGCGAAACAATAAATAAGTTAAATCCCCCTGAAGGAATTATGTATACCGGGGTGGAAATGTTATTTAAAAGATTAACAGATTTCGTTCAATCTATGGGTGTTGATGAATTTAAGTCTAAGTACGACTTTTGGAAGAAATTAAAATATGCTACTTCTGGTGCAGGACCATTACATGACTATGTACGTATCCCGTTTGAAGAAATATTTTGCCCAATAAGAGTAGGTTATGGTTTAACAGAAACCTCGCCAATTCATAGTGTAGCACCCTTCTGGGGACAAACTAAAACAGGAAAATTAGGGCTCCCAATGCCTGGTGCAGATTGGGCTATATTTGACTCAGAAAACTTTGAAGCTGGACCTATCTGTGATGGTACAAAAGAAAAAGGAGGTTTTGGAGTTGAAAATTCAGGTGAGATATGTGTTGCTGGTCCCCATGTAATGATGGGATATTTAGGCGATCAAGCAGAACAGGAAGACAATCTGAAAATGTGGAACGGGCAAAGGTGGCTCCTAACAGGTGATATAGGCTTTATGGATGAGCATGGATGGGTAGAAATTCGAGATCGTAAGAAATCCCTCATTAAAGTTTCTGGTCATTCAGTGTTTCCTAAAGAGGTTGAAGATTTAATGGGGCATCATGAGGCTATAGATGAAGTTGCGGTTGCTAGCTTACCAGATGAAAACACGGGGGAAAAAGTCAAAGCATGGATTACTTTAAAAAAAGGATTTAAAGTTGGGAAGAATATAACAATTGAAGAGATTAAAAAATGGTGTACAGAAAATATGGCTAAGTGGAAATCCCCACGCTTAGTTGAAGTTGTTCGTAAAATGCCAGTTAGTATGACCGGAAAAGTTCAAAGACGTGAACTACAGGAAAAAGATAAAGTTAAAGTCGAACAAGGTAAACCCATAAAGGGATAGTTATTTTATAATTTTTTATTTCTTAATTTATTTTATTTTTTAATACCGCGACGCTTATTAATTCACTTAGTTTAATACTTTTTTTCTTACCATAGTTCTCTTCATCTGCCATTGTAAGAGTAAATTTATAATTATCTTTTGTTTCGACTACTACGAAGTGTATTTTTCCATTGTTAATACTATAAGCTTTTTCTATTTTGCTTAAAGGTATCTTAAAATCTTCACGGAGTTTATCTACGGAAGTGCCAATTTCAGTCAAACTTATATCAGATTTCTTTATTAAAGATAATTTTTCATCCGTCAACATTATTTCTCCAGATGTCATATCAAATCGCCAATTACCCCCTGGCTCGCCTTCGCAATAATACCCTTCTGAATTATAAAGTAAAGACATAATTTTTTTTTTTTTTTTTTTTATTTGATTTACTATATATAATTATATTATATTTAACTTTTGGAGTCCAATTTTAAAAAACCAAACCTCTCAATACCTCATATTAAGTAAATATTTAAACCAAAATTCTGTTAGTAATATTAAAGACTATCAAAAAAATATATAATTACGTAAAAAAATGTCGCTACAAAAAACTCGAGAATTTATCCTCCAAGAAAAAATGATTTCTTTAACGGATAAAGGTAAGATAATGAATTTGGATGGGGAGGTTGTTGGTACTTTTAGAGGCAAGTTGATAAAAATCGGAAACACCTATAGAATAAGGGAGCTTGACGAAACCCCTATATTGACCATTAAAGAAAAGATTATCTCAGTTAGATCTACCTACAAATTTTATTTGGGGGGGGAAATCGATGATGCTAAATACCTAGGGAAAATGAAGCAAAAACTTGTCTCAATAAAACCAAAATATTGGTTTGAATTAAATGAGCAAAGAGTTTTTACTATGAAAGGCAATATCTGGTCATTGAAATTCAATATTATCAAGGATAATAAGGTTGTCGCGGAAATCCATAAAAAATTATTTAAAAGCATTTTGAGAGGAACTTATGGAGTTAAAATGTCTCCTGATTTAGACGACGGCTCTGCAATGCTAATTTTAGGAATAGTTATCATGCTTCACCATGAGAAAGAAGAAAATCAAAAAAAACGACGTCGCCGTTTCTGATTATATTTTGAATATCTAGTCCGAATGAAAAAGATTTTTTATATTTTTTTTTTAATAAATTTATTGCGATATTTGGCATATTCACATATTTTTGCTAAGGCATTAACCGGACGATCCCAGAATTGAAAAACTATACCTCCGTGTCCTCTTATTTTTTTTGACCACTCGTTTGCATAATTTTGCGGATTAATATATATTACTGGAACTAAGTACTTGTCAGAGGCTTTAATAGTTGGAGGGATTAGGATTTTGTCCATCTCCCCTATTCTCTCTCTCATATCTTCCCTCATTTCAATATGTTGAGAAATTTGAGTATTTTGCTGTTCTGTAGGGTCCATATCTCCAAATCCCATAGCGCCATATATAATAATTATATCAATTTCCCCAGATTTCATTAGCATTTTTGGAAAGTTTATATATAGATTAAAAATATTCATATCAAATGTTATATCAATAGGATTGCTCCAACTTGCAGTATGGGGTAGTTTATTCTTAAATTTTGCTTGAAGTGATTCTGAGAATTCTGGTACTACTAACCCTTTCCTTTCTGCATTGTTTGCAATAAGAGCTCCCGGTCCTCCCGAAAAAGTGATTATTCCAATACGATTTCCTTTAGGATAAGGAAAATTTGGTGTTAATAAAATAGAAGAAATATCTAAGAATTCCTCAACGTAGTCAGTTTTTATAATACCCGTTTCCTTAATCATAGCATCAAAAATCTTGATATTTCCTCCTATTGAACCGGTGTGGCTTTTAATGGCACGATTTCCTGCTTTGGAACCTCCCCCGTATATTGTTATTATTGGTTTATTAGGAGTTATTTCTTTGGCTACTTGAATAAATTGCTTTCCAGATTTAATTTCTTCGATGTATAACCCAATTACATCAGTTTCATCGTCATTTTTGAAATACTCTAAAAAATCAACTAACTCGATATTGGCTTCATTCCCAAGGGAAATAGACTTACCAGGATTAAAATCGGGATATTCTGGATCTAACCATAATTGACTAGCTAATGTGCCACTTTGAGAAGCAATTGAAAATTTACTCCGTTTCAGTTGTTGTTGTTCCCCCATCATCATCGTATTGAACTTTCCTTCACCATCGGGATAAATCCATCCATTATTAAATCCCAAACAATTAGGACCAGTAAATCTTATCCCATAAAAATTAGCAATTTCAATAATCTCTTCTGTAAGTGAGTTAGCACGATCGCCTATAAGTTCCCTAAACCCTCCGGAAATAATCACTAAATTTTTAACACCCTTTTCCCCACATTCTTTTAATACTTGAGGAACAACTTTGGGGGGTAATACAATAATAACCAGGTCAGGGGAGATTGGAACATCCGATATTTTCTTGTAAGCTTTATAACCCAAAACATTATCTAATTTAAGATGTATGGGAAAGATCTTACCTTTGAATTTTGAGTTAATGATACTTAGGAGTAGCATAGTCCCCATTGTTGTACCAAATGTGTTGTTAGCACCGTAAATAGCTACACTTTTTGGGCGCAAGAAATCATGTAAAAAGTGGTTCGACATGGATTATTTGTTTATTCATATATGAGAGTTATAAAATTAAAAACTAAATATGAAAATAAATCCAAATTTTAAAACTTATTTAGTTAAAAGTTAAGCATCTAAATAGTAAAGAAAATAAAAGAATAAAATTTAACCTAACTAAAATACTTAAAATAATTTTAGAAAAAAAGAAAAATTATTAAATGTGATTTAATGACAATAGAAACAAATATTACCAAAATGTTTGGTATAAAACACCCGATTTTTTCTGCAGCGATGGGACCATTTTACACTACAGATCTTTGCGTTGCAGTAAGTGAAGCTGGTGGATTAGGTGTATTATCCCACACCTCTATAAAACGTGGTGTTGATATTGGCAATGAAACTACGACAAGCTCAGCAAGGTTGGGTGCTGACGCTGTAGAAGCAATGAAAGAGAACATGAAATTTGTCGTAGAACATACGGATAAACCATTTGGTTTTAACATAAGAACTTCCAGAAATGAAATACAAGCGGGTAAGCTTTGTAGTGAAATTCCTAAATTCATTATGGAGAATCCAAAAATAAGAGAGCAGTGTATTTATGCTCTAACAAGTGCGGGTTCATCTAAAAAATTACCCGAGAGTAAATCATTCCAAGAACTAAAAAAAAATTCTGAGATTAAACATTTTCATGTTGCTCCAGCCTTATGGCTAGCGGATAAATGTGTTGCATCTGGAGTAGATGGTATGGTTGTAACTGGTAGTGAAGGTGGAGGACATCAATCTTATGAGAAAGTAAGCACTCTAGTCTTACTTCAGCAAGTCCAAAAAAAGCATCCTGATTTTCCAGTAATTGCATGTGGTGGATTTGCTACTGGCGCGGGCTTAGCTGCTGCATTAAGTATGGGTGCCGGAGGTATTGCTATGGGCTCACGTTTTATTGCAAGTAAAGATGCTGAATTTCATGAAAGTTATAAGCAAGTTGTACCGCCTTCCAAAGCTTCGGATACAATTTTGGTTACAGGTGCTTTAGGACCTATTCGTTTGTGGAAGAACGAGTATAGTCTTCATCATGGACTTGTCGAAGATAAACAAGCTAAAATAGCTGAAGAACAAAAACTTACCTCGATGTCTCGTGAAGATATGATAAAAGAGTTCATTGCATCAGCTAATGCATACATGGCTGCTTATAGGGGAGATGTGAAGTCAGGAGCAGTACTTTTAGGTCAGAGTATTGGTATAATTGATAGTATTGAGAGCGTGTCTGATATAATCAATGACGTAGTTTCAGGTGCAGAGAAATTAATAAAGAAAGTTGCGTCAAATATCAAATAAATATATTTATCTTATATCTTACTCAATAGATAAGATTTTTTTTTATCTAATTTTTATTTACCTTAAAATAAAACAAAAAAAGTGCTAAAAATTTATGTCAGAGCTTTATTTATTTAGCCGATTGTAAGTTTTTCTCATTATTTTATAGATATTTAGATATTCTTTGAAGAGATTATCATAAATACTTCTGTTTTTTGGATTGGGTGTAAATATGTTTGAGATCTCAATATATTTAGGAATTTCATCCCATTTAATGTATCCGAGTCCAACAGATGCAATAAAGGCAGCACCTCGAGCATTTGCTTGAATTGGGTCCTTTACCTGCTTAATTTTTCTGTCTAAAACATCTGAGAATATCTGGCACCATACATTACTTTGAGCACCCCCTCCAATAATATTTAATTCGGGAATAACAACATCTCTCTTCGTCATTCCGGGATTAGCTCTCATTTTCCATTTTTGGATGAATTTCTCAACATACATAAAAAGCCATCTCACATTATAAGCTACTCCCTCGAATATTGCTCTAATTAGATGTTCTCGAGACATTTCTAGTGAGATATTATACAACCCACCTCGGATCGTGTGATTATCTTCTGGAGACCTCTCCCCTATTAACCAAGGAGTGAAAATTAAATTGTTAGAACCAGCCGGTATCGTTTCCACAATTCTATCAAATATCTTATAGACATCCGGAACCGCTTCTTCTTTTAGAAGATCATCTTTATGGTAGAGTATTTTATCCCTAAGAAAGGATAATGCTCCACCGCCCATATTTTGCTCATTTGCTAATATATATCTTCCCGGAATAGCTGAGGGTACACTTGCCATATTATGAGCAATATCTGTTTTTTTAAACGGTACATGACACCCAATCCAATCTGACGTTCCGATGTAAATGTGACTATCATAATCTTTAATCGCTCCTGATCCAATATTTGCTGTAGGAATATCTGGAGCACCCACTATTACTCTCGTATCTCTATTTAAACCTAATTCGTCCGCAACTTCATTTTTTATAGGACCAAGTATGTCTGTTGAATTCTTAATAGTTGAGGGAAACTTGGACGGTTCTACCTTAAATAATTTCATCAATTTTTTTGAATATCTAATATTGTTAATATCTCTAATATCTGTTATCCAGTGAACATGAATGGATACATTTGATACAGCGAATTTGCCAGTTAATTTCAAATTAATATAATCTTGTGGTTCTAAGAATTTATACGTATTTTCATATATGTCAGGTAGCTCATTCTTTATCCATAATATATGAGCTATGGGATCTTTTCCATGAAATGCAGGAGCACCCCCTGCTCTTCTCAAAAAACTTAAAATCTTGGGGATAGGATAACCACCAACTTTAATTAAACCTTTATAAAATTTTTCAATATATTTGGATCCTCGAGTATCCATCCAAATAATAGAATTCATCAAATTGTTTTCATCCTTATCAACTGCTACAGTACCACTCCATTGACTTGAATTGCACACTCCAATAATATCATCAACAGAAACATTTCCATTATCAATGATTCTCTTTGTTGTTTCAATTATTGCTTGCCACCAATCATCCGGATCTTGTTCCGCCACACCACCTTTAGAAATATGTACTGGTACTTCTTTAAATGACCAATCTACAACATCTCCGAAAACGCTTACAAGCGCAGTTTTTGCACCAGATGTTCCATGGTCGATCGCAAGTATATATTTTTCTTTAGAATCAGACATAGTAGTCGTAATATTATAGGTTATTTTATTTTTTCTTTTCAACCTTTAAAAGTAAGTAAATTGAAAGAATAAATAGTATATAAAATAAAAAGGTGATAAAGAATGCAAGTTGAATTGATATCAATCAATGTGATGGGTAAATATATGAGCCACGGTACGGCAACCGGCGTAACTAAAATTCAATTGGATAAAAAGAATATGTTCCCGGAAGCTTTAGCGTATATTGAAAAACACTGTAATAAGAACGGTTTTGAAGTCTTAAATTTTGCTATAGATGGAAATGTCTATTATTACACCCTTATAAAAAAATAAAATTTTTTTTCTTTTCATTTTTTAATTATAGAACAGGATTTTTTTAAGTGCGACATAGATATTTACTTATTTATTAATGATTCTGGATACTGACCCTCTTTCTTAACCCAAGGATATCCTGTTCCACGCGAGTTTAAATAATTCTGCACCCTTCTCGTCGTCAAATAAAGAGGATACTTATCACCAAGACGAGGTAGAAAAACTGCACTATACCCGTTTTCATGCTAAGTAGGAAAAAGGTCATAGCCTTGTTTCTGATATAAAATTTCAACAAATAAAGGTTCTTTAAGCTGAAATGATATATTAAATCTATATATCTGTTTTCAAAGTAAAACTTAAAGTGAGAATACATGAGTAGTATGAAATATGAAGAAATGATGAGGAACATCGAAAACATCGTAAACCAGCCCATAAAAAAATTTAAACCAGAAGAATTGAAAGGTATCATTGAAAGGTACCATAAAAATCATCAAAAATCTAAAAAAGCTTATGAAAGGGCGCGAAAAATCATCCCTGGTGGTGTTGAGCATAACCTTGCTTTCAATTTTCCCTTTCCGCTGGCGAGTAAAAGAGTTTATGAGTGTTATATGGAGACTGTAGATAATGTCATATTAACGGACTACTTGATGTGTGGTGGCCCTATTATTCTAGGACATCAATATAAACCACTAATTGATAAAGTAATTGAAGTAATTCAAGAAATTGGCCCCTGTCATGGCATTACAAATGA
>LAZR01002177.1_pt1 | contig 11633 bp, 10 predicted proteins | sample 329461 | NCBI WGS metagenome assembly LAZR01 (sample SAMN03002196, study PRJNA259156) | marine sediment metagenome | biome: sea floor; feature: Hydrothermal impacted sediments; material: marine sediment; isolation source: Loki non-amplified sample from Loki's castle hydrothermal vent sediment ...
ACTTGTTATTGGAACAGGTAAGTTTGATCATGCCACTGCTCAAAATTTATTTCTAATAGCTCAAACAATCTTCTATGTTGACTATAGCATTTCTGGATATATCGAATCCAAGAGAAAAATAAACCTCAAACACTGGGAAAAAATAGTTACCCAGTTAACAAGTGAAAAGGAAACAGTAAAAATCGCTGTTGCTGGCAAGTATACAGAACTCCACGACGCGTATAAAAGTATTTATGAAGCACTGGTCCACGGGGGTATTGAAAACGAGGTAAAAGTGGATATAATTAAAATAAAGGTTGATAATGTTGAAGATGAAAAACATTTGAGGGAAGCATACGAGGGTATACACGGAATACTCGTCCCCGGCGGTTTCGGGGAAAGAGGGATAGAAGGGAAAATTCTCACGGTAAAACATGCCAGGACGAAAAATATACCATTTTTTGGTATATGTCTGGGGATGCAGTGTATGGTTATTGAATTTGCAAGAAATGTGCTCGGGTTTACAGACGCGAACAGTACGGAGTTTGATATCGAGACGGAGTATCCGGTGATCAGTTTAATGGAGGAGCAGGATGGTGTGGCCAACCTCGGCGGTACGATGAGGCTTGGGTCACAACCTGCGATATTAACTTTGAAGTCGAAATTACGCGATGCCTATAATAGTGAGAAAATAAATGAAAGGCACAGGCACCGGTATGAATTTACCAATAAATACAGAAAAATAATGGAGGAAAACGGGCTTGTAATAGCCGCGACTTCACCTGACGGTCAATTGGTTGAAGCAGTAGAATATAAATCCCATCCCTGGGGAGTTGGAGTGCAGTTCCATCCGGAGTTTAAATCAAAGCCGGTCAAAGCCCATGAATTGTTTAATGCATTTATAAAAAACAGCCTCGATTTTAAAAGGAAAAAAGAAAAGGAAGCAGCAGCAGCTGAAGTAAAGAAGGAAGAAGAAAAAGTAGAGGAAAAGGTAGAAGAGATAGAGGAACCAGCTGAAGCAGAGAAAGAAGAAGAAAAAGTGGAAGAAAAAGCCGCGGAACCAGCACCCGAGCAAAAAAAAGAGCCAGAGGAGAAAAAAGTTAAAGCAGTAATTGATATACCAGAGATTAAAGCAGTAATTGATATACCGGAGATGAAAAAAGAAAAGAAAGAAGAAAAACCAGAGAAGAAAAAGGAAGAAAAAGAATAATAATGACGGGAGAAGGAATTAATGCTTCTTGAAATTGAAACTATTATATCTGACGAAAAGAACATTCTAGGAATAATTGGCATAGAAAAATTAATCGAGAGCGATATAAGCGGAGGCTTAGCGTGATAGAGCTGACTATAAACGGAACAAAGCACAAATTCCCTGAAGGCAAAACTCTGTTGGAATGCATTGAGAGTACCGGACTAAAAATCCCGACTCTTTGTTATCATAAAGCTTTAACTCCGTATGGAGCATGCAGACTATGTTTGGTGGAAATTAGTCAAAACAACAGATCCACAATTCAGGCCTCATGCACTTATCCAGCTATCGATAAGTTGGTAGTTAACACTAATACAGAAAAAGTTATAAAAACCCGGAAAATTATGTTTGAGCTCTTATTGGCAAGATGTCCGGATTCAAAGGTAATCCAGCAAGTAGCAGAAGAATATGGTGTAAAGGAAACACGGTTTGAAAAGAAAAATGAGGACTGTTTTCTTTGCGGGCTATGCGTAAGAATGTGTCGTGAAAGAATGGGTATCAGTGCTATAAATTTTATTAATCGTGGCTCAGAACGGAAAGTATGTCCGCCTTTTGATGCGGCTTCTGATATATGTCAGACCTGTGGTGCGTGTGCTACTATTTGTCCTACCGAAAGGATTAAGCTTGAGAAAATCAGCAAGAATGAGGCAGTCCCTATACAGCATGAATATAATGAAGGATTAATCGAAAGACCAGCTGCTTATATCCCTTATCCCCAGGCTGTTCCCAATAAAGCTACGATAGATGAAAGATATTGCGTCCATATGCTCAAGGATGCTTGCGGCGTCTGTAAAGAGTTTTGCGAAGCAGAGGCAATTGATTATGATCAGAAAGAGAAAGAAATTGAATTGAATGTTGGGGCAGTAATTTTATCCCCCGGGTTTGAAATATTTGATGCAAAAATCAAAGAAGAATTGGGATATGGGAATCATTCAAACGTAGTCACTTCGCTTGAATTTGAAAGAATATTATCTGCCTCAGGACCATATTTGGGTAAAGTTTTAAGACCCTCTGACGAAACTGAGCCTAAAAGGATAGGATTTATACAATGTGTCGGCTCGCGCGATGTTGAACGGGATTACTGTTCCTCTGTATGCTGTATGTATGCAACAAAAGAAGCAATCCTTGCTAAAGAGCATGTTGGTGAAGATTTGCAGTGCGATGTATTTTTTATGGACATGCGCGCCTTCAGTAAGGGATTTGATGAGTATTATCAAAGGGCAAAAGAGCTTGGAGTAGATTATATAAGGTGCCGCCCAGCTTCAGTGAAAGAAATTCCCGAAACAAAGAATCTTCTGATCGAATACTTGGCTGAAGATGATAAGAAGGTCTCCCGCGAATATGACCTGGTAGTTTTATCAGTTGGTCTCCAGCCTCCAAAATCTGCTAAGGAAATCTCAGGAAAATTTGGTATTGAGTTAAATGAATTTGATTTCTGCAAGACATCCCCATTTAAACCGGTTGAATCAACACGTGAGGGAATCTATGTTTCTGGGCCGTTCACAGAACCTAAAGATATACCTGAAACTATAATGCAGGCATCAGGCGCGTCATCAAAAGTCTTATCTCTTCTAAAAGATGTTAAAGGTAGCTTAATTGTTCCCGAGGAATATCCTCCAGAAATAGATGTAGAAGGGCAGGAACCGAGAATCGGAGTATTCGTCTGTCACTGCGGAACAAATATTGCTGGAGTAGTAAATGTTCCCAGTGTGGTTGAATACGCAAAAACACTTCCCAATGTTGTCTATGCAGATAGTAATTTGTACACCTGCTCAAACGACACTCAAGAGTTGATAAAAGAGAAAATAAAAGAGCACAAGTTGAATCGTGTAGTAGTTGCCTCTTGTACACCCCGGACTCACGAGCCTCTATTCAGGAACACGGTCCGGGAGGCGAGGCTTAATCCCTACCTTTTTGAGATGGCAAACATCAGAGATCAATGCTCTTGGGTGCATATGATGGAACCGGAAAAGGCATCAGAGAAATCCAGGGACTTGGTAAGAATGGCCGTGGCTAAAGCCCGATTATTGAACCCTCTCCAGAAAAGGTCCGTATCCATAATTAAATCCGCGCTGGTTATCGGTGGCGGACTTTCCGGTTTAACGTCTGCAACTGAACTTGCAAGTCAGGGATTTGATGTTCATTTAGTCGAGAAAGAAAAAGAGCTGGGTGGAAACATGAGCCGTATTCACTATTTATTGAGTGGTGATAATCCGCAAGATCTATTGAAAAGACTTGTTGAAGAGGTAAAAAAGAGCGAGAAAATCCATTTATACACAGAAGCCAAAATAGAAAATATTGAAGGTTCAATCGGAAATTTTAAAACGAAGATTTCTACTCGTAAGCCGCTTCCATTTTTTGAAACTTCCAAGGGCAAGTCAGAAGAGTTTGAACATGGTGTGGTGATTGTTGCCACAGGAGCCCAAGAATATAAACCAAAAGAGTATTTATATGGTCAGCATGAAGGAATCATAACTCAACTCGAGCTTGAACAGCGCCTGAGCACAAACGGCGATAAGTCAGCTGCAGCCGAAAAGAACGTGCCCAAGAATATTGTAATGATTCAATGCGTAGGTTCCCGGGATGAAGAAAGGCCTTATTGCTCAAGGATTTGTTGTTCGGAAGCTGTGAAGAACGCTCTTAAAATAAAAGAGCTTTCCCCTGAAACAAATATATATGTACTATTCCGGGATGTGAGAACTTATGGATTCAGGGAAAGTTATTATACCAAGGCAAGAGAAAAGAATGTTGTATTCATGAGATATGAAGAGGACCGGAAGCCAGAAGTTTCAAAAAATGGAAACGGTTTACAAGTGGAAGTCTTTGATCAGACTCTAAAAATGCCGATAGAGATATCTGCGGATTTAGTAGTATTGTCCACTGGAATAGTTGCTGATGAGGGTAACGAAAAAATTGCAAAATTCCTCAAAGTTCCGTTAAACAAGGATAAATTCTTTCTTGAAGCGCATATGAAATTACGTCCGGTTGATTTTGCAACAGATGGAGTATACCTATGCGGATTAGCCCACTCGGCAAAAGCAATGGACGAGAGTATAATCCAGGCCCAGGCTGCAGCCTCAAGGGCTTCGACTATACTTTCAAAAGACAGTGTAGAGTTGGAAGCGAACATATCTCAAGTAATAGACGAAAGTTGCGATGGTTGTGCCTACTGTATTGAACCCTGCTTTTATCAAGCTATTACATTAATCGAATATATGAGAGAAGGTGTAGTGAAAAAGACGGTTGAGGTAGATGAAACCGCCTGCAAGGGTTGCGGAGTTTGTATGGCAACCTGTCCAAAGAAAGGAATATTTGTGAGAGGTTTTAGGCTGGAACAGATCGGAGCACAGGTCAATTCTGCTTTAGAGGTGCAATAATGTCAGATGAATTTGAGCCCTTGATTGTAAGTTTTTGCTGCAACTGGTGTTCCTATGCTGGAGCGGATCTGGCAGGTGTGTCCAGATTACAGTATCCTCCAAATATCAGAATAATAAGAGTGATGTGTTCTGGGATGGTTCATCCTAATTTAGTGATCGATGCCTTAACAAAAGGAGCGGACGGTGTATTAATCTGCGGTTGTCATCCTGGTGACTGTCACTATGGAGAGGGAAATCTAAAAACTGAGAAGAGAGCAGAGGCAATAATTCTCATGCTTGAGGATTTTGGCCTGGAAGAGGAAAGATTTCGTCTGGAATGGGTTTCCGCTTCCGAAGGCCCAAGATTTGCAGAGGTGGTTAGAGAATTTACAGAGCAGGTTAAGAAATTAGGACCCAGTCCGTACAAAACATAAGTGATATGTAATTCATTTGGAAGGAGATTTAAATATGCCTGATATTTCTAAAATAATAACCGGAAAAAAATTCATGTGGGATGGTGTTGTTTATGAATCTAAGAAAGAAGCCGAGGATACGATGCAAAAATACAAAAAGGATAAATTTGAAGTCGAGTTAATAGAGGAAGAAGGAAAACATTTCCTGTACACGCGGAGAGCTGTGACAGATATTGTTGTAGAAGGCGAAACACCTCCCTAAATGTAAAAAAAGGGCAAAAAAGGGGACAGGCTACTTTTTTTAAATAGGTGGATTTGATAAATCAAACCCCTACGAAATATATAAAAAATAGCCTGTCCCCTTTTTTTATTTGCAGGTCTTGCCATCGAGATAAGATATTTCCCCGCACTCTTGTGCCTATGGCATTCCCTCGGATAAGGCCTGACCCCAAAGGGCCTGGCCCCGATGTTCATGTGGAAAAAGTAGCCTGCCCCTTTTTTTTCTTGAATATGTCACACTACATTGAATAGAAAACTGTCAATAAATTATACATAAGAATTAGTTTTTATATATAATAATACTCAAAGGAGAAATTGCCTTGATCAAGGAAGATGAGATCACAAAAGAATTCTTAGAAAATATCTTGGAATGCATGGAAGGGGGAGTCTTAACTGTAGACAAAAATGCCAGGATCACCTTTTTTAATCGTGCTGCTGAGGAGATTACCGGTTTCAAGAGAGGGGAGGTGTTGAATAAGGAATGCCGTGATATTCTTAAGAGTGATCTCTGTCAAGAAATATGTCCTTTAAAAGACACCTTGGAAACCGGAAAAACGTTTTTCGGTTATGAGATAATGATAACCAGTAAAACGGGGAAAAGAGTTCCTGTAAACATATCGACTTCACCATTGCGATCCAGCAATAATGAGATAATCGGCGCTGTAGAAAACTTCAGGGATTTGACCAAACATAAGGGATTATGGGCGAAGTTGCGGGAGGAAAGAAACAAAGCACAGCAATATCTCAATATAGCGGGAGTTATAATAGTAGCCATTAATTATGAGGGAATAGTCTCCCTTATCAACAGAAAAGGGTGCGATGTTTTAGGATATAAAGAAGAAGAAATCCGCGGCAAAAACTGGTTTAATTTATGTGTCCCGGAAAGAATGAGGAAAGAAAGAAAAGATACTTTAAAAAAGGTGATGGCTGGAGAAAAAAAGGAAGTTAAAGACTATGAAAACTCAATTTTGACCAAATCTGGTGAGGAAAGGATCATCGCCTGGCATAATACTACACTAAAGGATGAAAAAGGCCGTATCATTGGCACTCTTAGTTCAGGAGAAGACATTACCCTGCGTAAGCAAACTGAGGAAGAAATGATCAGATCTGAAAAGTTGGTGTCCTTAGGTCAGTTAGCCGCTAGCGTTGCTCACGAGGTGAATAATCCATTAGCCGGTATCATGATCTATGTAAAACTTTTTCTTAAGAAGTACAAAGAAGAAAAACTGCAGACTGAAAATACTGAAAAGCAGCTCTTAAAGATGGATAAAGAACTGGACAGAACTACTAGGATAATCAGAAATCTTCTCGATTTCGCGCGCCAGTCAGAACCAAACATAAGGTCAGTCGATATGAATAAGGTATTAGAAGCAGCCTTATTATTAGTCGGACATCAAATTAACCTTGAAAATATAAAGCTTGAGAAGAAATCAGATGCGCATCTTCCTCCTATTCTTGCGGACTTTGACAAAATACAGCAGGTATTGATAAATATCATCATGAATGCGATCCAGGCAATGCCTGATGGCGGTAACTTAACGATCGCCACATCGGTTGCTAAAGGCATTAGAATCGGTGAATCACTCAAAGATACCGTTAGGATTGATATACGGGATACAGGGGTCGGTATAACCAAAGAAAATATGAGTAAGCTTTTTACGCCTTTCTTCACTACTAAAGAAAAGGGCAAAGGTGTGGGACTTGGACTTTCGGTTGTTCATGGGATTATTGAGCAGCATAATGGAAAGATAATGGTAACCAGTGAGCCAAATGTAGGTACAACGTTTTCGATATATCTGGAGGTTATGGATGAAAAAAAGGCCAAAAATACTGGTCGTTGACGATGAAGATATAGTTAGAGAATCACTCCGCGATTGGCTGGACGGGGTTGGTTATAAAGTGGATATTGCTGAATCTGCAGATAAAGCTCTCAAGATAATCAAGCAGAAGAAGATTAAAATTATGATTGCCGACCTGATCATGCCAGGCATAAACGGTATCGAACTAATGAAAAAAGCAAGAGAAATAGTTCCTACGATCTCAACAGTTATTATAACGGCTCATGGAACAATTCAAACAGCAATAACCGCCATAAGAGAAGGCGCTTACGATTACGTTGAAAAACCGTTCTGCCCGGAAAAAGTTGAGCTTCTCATAAAAAACTTAGTGGAACATCAGAATCTGATAGAGGAAAACATCTCACTTCGGCGAAAGATCGAAGACAGATTCCATTTTGAGGGTATCATCGCCAAAAGTCCTAAGATGCTGAAGATAATCGAACTTATTAAAACCGTAGCCCCGGCCAATGCCACGATATTAATTATCGGAAAAACTGGTACAGGCAAGGAGGTTATCGCCCGGGCTATTCACCATCAAAGTCCGCGTCGGAACAGGTCTTTCATTGCCACAAGTTGCGCAGCTCTTCCAGAAAGCTTGCTGGAAAGTGAGCTTTTCGGTCATGAAAGAGGATCTTTTACAGGAGCTGTAGAAAGAAAAAAAGGCAAGTTCGAGGCGGGAGATAAAGGCACTTTATTTCTTGATGAGATAGGCGAAATAAACGCCAATACCCAGGTTCATCTCCTTAGGGCGCTCGAAGAGAAAAAGATTACCAGAGTTGGCGGTAATGAAGAGATTAATGTTGATGTACGTATCATAGCTGCTACAAACCGGAATTTGAAAGCTAGTATTAATCAAGGGAAGTTCAGAGAAGACCTGTATTACAGATTGAATGTAGTAACCATAGACCTTCCCCCGCTTAAGGATAGAATGGAGGATATCCTCCCCTTGGCTGAGCATTTCTTAAAAAAGTATGCTGAAGAAAACAATAAAAGAATCAAAAATTTTTCTGATGATGTAGTTGAATTTATGCTGAATTACTCATGGCCCGGTAATGTTAGGGAATTAGAAAACATGATTGAACGTGGCGTAATTCTAACGAAAAATACTGCCATCACTCTGGATGAACTTCCACAGGACATTATTCATCCAACTCCTGTAGAAGGAAAAACCGTCGAAGCGGTGACAAGAAATCATATTATTAATGTGCTTGAGGAGACAAAAGGCAACATCTCAAAGGCAGCGAATATACTTGGTATTCGGCGGATGACTCTTTATAATAAGCTAAAAAAATATAATTATACTGTCAATAAATTAGACGCATAATGTCCATATAATTGACACTTCCTTCCTTTTAAGTCGTCTTATGGCAATCCTTCTCTTTATCGTAATCCATTTCTTTTTATAGGCTTAGCGCTGTTCTTAAAATAATATTCGAATTAAGCTTATTTGGCACGCTACTTGCTATATAAATATAATGAAATGACCGATTCCAAAAGGATAGTTGCTCTCGTCAAAGCAATCCTCGTGGAAATTGGTTAAAAAAAGATTGGAGGTTAGCCATGAAAAAAGAAAACATGTTGGTTGTAGAAGACGAGGATATTATGCGGGAGGCATTGTCCGATTACTTCTCTGACGTTGGTCACAAGGTCGATACTGCCAATGATGGTGATAAGGCATTGGAAAGTTTTAATTTAGAAGATTACAACGTCATGATAGTCGATCTTAAATTACCAGGTCGCGATGGGCTTTCGGTCCTAAAAGAAATTAGAGCGAGGAATACGAAAGCGAAAGTTATTATCATCACGGCTTATCCCTCGATTGAGACTGCAAAGGAAGCAATACGTGGTGGTGCTACTGATTACTTGCCGAAACCTTTTGAGCTGGACTATCTTGAAACCATAATTAGCCAATCTTACGAAATTGAAGAGGCCCCTGTTCTGCCCGTTGAAGAACCAGTAGTTGAAGAGCCTATTATTGAAGAGGAAATTGTCACCCCGTGCATCTGGACGCAAGCAGGCATAGTAAATAAAAGAATGTGCACTCTCGGCTATCAATGTAATAATGCCTGTAAGTTTCATGTATCGATGATGAAAAAAGAGAAATTTAAAGATGATCCGAGAATTCAACCTTTCCTCGACAAACTCTGCTCTCAATTAGGAAAAAAACAGTGCAGATACGCTATGAGTGGAGAGGTTTCTATCCGATCATGCGATAGACTTTATCGCTGCGAGAGCTGCGAATTTCACCAGACAATCGAGGATGAAGTAGACCGCCAGCTTGCCATTAGGGACGTGCGCCAAAAAAGGGTACGGGCCAAGAAATTCGACAAGGTGGCAACGATGCATACTTCGGTCCGAAAAGACCACTAAACCAGATTAATCTCGGCCGTCTGACTCGGCTTAAATCCACCAATTTTTGGTTGACTGTAAAAAAGGGGACAGGCTACTTTTTTTAAATAAGTGGGCTTGATAAATCAAACCCCTACGAAATATGTGAAAAAAGTAGCCTGTCCCCTTTTTTGCTCTTGTATTTATTTTGTATCTTTTTTTAAATCCTCCCTGATCATTCTTATCCCAGCAGGAGAATTTATCGGCGCTTCCTTGAGTTGAGCTTTTATTTTTCTCGTGTCTAAACTGTACTTTTGATTATTCTTTTTATGCATATAGATTAAATCTATTTCAGGATTTCCTATAACAAGAGTGATAATCGTTTGACCCATATCGCCCAAGGGTTTACGGTCGATATGACTGTGCTGGAAATTAGCTTTGATCTTAGTCCCTTCTCCCTTTTCAGATTGTAGGGAAAAGTGACCGTTCGCTGCTTTGGCGGCTTCTGACAAAAGAGACAATCCAAAACCAAACCGGCGAACGGTTTTAGTGGTGAAAAAGGGATCAAGTGCCTTTTGCTGAGTTTCTTTGTCCATGCCTATCCCGTTGTCGATGATTTCGACAGAAAGCACATCCTTCTTTTTATCTTCCGATATTCTTATCTCGATCTTATTGGCGCTGGCGGCCACAGAATTTTCGACGATATCTAAAATATGTAAAGAAAGATCTTCCATCGAAGTTTATTGAATCAATTTTCGTCCGTCTTCATTTTTCAAGGCTTTTTTTATCTCGGTTAAGGTGGAATCTTTGAGCAGGAAAGATGTGAAAGCTTTGCCTATGTCATCGGGATAGTGAGCATCAGAAGAGCAGGCGATCGGATAATTATCTGAATATCTTTGCTTTGCCTCTTCGCGAGTGATTGCAGGAGATATTTCTAAAGCATCCAATTCCAAATTATCTGGTATGAATCCCAGTTGGGAGATGATGCTGAAGGATTCTCTATCTATATGGGAGGCGATGGCTATCCCGTTTAAAGAGTGGACGGTTCTAATGATTTTTTCAAGAGGAATAGTCGTGGCTCCGATCAAAAGTTTATTATTAAGACCCAGCACTTCCTCTTTTTCATTCACGATGACTTGCATCCCAAAGGCATCTTCGTCATTTTCTCCAGGCAAATTTTCGTAGATATATTCCTGAAGTTTTAGAGCGTTTTCTATTCCGTCAAAAAGGGCCAAGACATGGACTTCCTCTTGAGAAGTCACTTCCATGCCTGGGAAGACATTGATATTCATCTTCTTGGCAGCATTCATTACGGCCAGAGAATTTTCTGATGAGTTATGATCGCAGATGCCTATGACATCTATTTCTTTTTTCTTTGCTGCTGTTAGTATTCGCATTGGAGACATGTCCAGTTCGGTGCAGGGAGAAAGGCAGGTGTGGATATGTAAATCCGCTTTGAAACGTCTGAGCATAATCCAGGTTAATCTTATGAACTTATCAATTCATACAATTTGCCTGCAACTTCATAGGCCATTTCCTCACTGCCAATGAGGGGCACATTTTCCTCATTTGCTTTTTGAAGCGTGTCTTCATCAGGTTCACGGTTATTGACGATGATTATCCCGGCCAGGTCTTTCAATTTGGCCACAGCGATAATATTCTGATGGGTCTGTAGAGTGACCCAGAGGTTACCTTCTTTACTGTTGGCAATCACATCGCTGAGCAGGTCGCTTGTGTATCCTCCTGTAACCTCTACATCTAATTTATCTTGGCCCGCTAAAACTTTTAACTGTAATTTTTCAATGATTTCTTTAAGTTTCATTTTATTGTTTTTCCTTTTTTGCATGTTTTTTGGGGCTAGACTTGGTTTGACTTCGGAAAGAATATTTATTAAACAATTCTGAAAAACCCTGGGAAGGCTCTTTAAATCTTTGGGAGAGATTAAAAATACAATCAATGAGCTCTGCTTCTGCTTTAACCACATCTTCAGCAAAAGTCAAACATGTGGGAGCACCGCATGCCCCACAGTCAATTTTGGGCAGTGATTCGTAGATATGCTCTTTTTCTTTTCTTTTTTTTATGGCTTTGGCTAAGTCTTTATCGAGAGGTTTGAGGGGGCGGGGCTCAAATTTTCCTTTAATAAAAAAGTATTTCTGGCTATAGAGCTTTCGGACCTCCCTGATGTCTGGAC
>LAZR01002178.1_pt1 | contig 11632 bp, 16 predicted proteins | sample 329461 | NCBI WGS metagenome assembly LAZR01 (sample SAMN03002196, study PRJNA259156) | marine sediment metagenome | biome: sea floor; feature: Hydrothermal impacted sediments; material: marine sediment; isolation source: Loki non-amplified sample from Loki's castle hydrothermal vent sediment ...
AGTTAGAAAATCGTATTATTACTAAGGGTGATGTCTTAAGTTTTAACGCCATAGGAAAAAGAATTGATTTTGTCATTATTGATTATTTTCCTAAAGCTGATGCAGTTAGGATTCATTTGGGTACAAGAATTATTATTTCTGAAAAAACTTATAGGGAAATAGAAAATGAACTAAAAAAAATTGATAATGCAAAAGAATTAAGAAATGGATGTAAAACGCAGTTATAGATACCTAATCTTCTATATTCAATATGGGCGTAATCTTCAATATGGACGTAATCTTCAATCTGGAGTAGGGAGATGGTACTATGCCGTTGTCGCAACTAATGAAGTTGGAAGTTCAGATCCATCTAATTCCCCTTATATTGATTAAATATACACTCTATAGTTTCAAAGGTGAGGTTTAAACCGGGAAACCCATCAGAGCCGGGTGATTGATAAACGTCTTCTATCCAACGAACTACATCAATACCATGTTCATAATGATTGAATCCTCCTAAATTTATATTAATTTCATTGAGAATTTCATTTAATGCTTCCTCTCCAGCATGCCCGAATGGTGCGTGACCTAAATCATGACCAAGGGCTCCGGCTTCAGTTAGGAATCTGTCCAATCCAAATGCCACTGCTATAGTCGAAGCAATCTGCATGACTTCAATAGTATGTGTGAGTCGACGCCGATATTGATCATCACTTTTAACGGGAAAAAGCTGAGTTTTACTTGCAAGTTGTTTAAGGGAGTGTGACCATAAAATCCGATCTCTATCTCTTTGAAAGTCAAGTCTAAATCCATCTTGTTTGAAGTCATAAAGACGATTAGTTGGTTTTGAGGCTATATCTGATATTGCATTCAGTCTGAGTTCTTCTAATTGAGATGTGGTTCTTCTTCGAATGGCAGATTCACTATCTTTCCATAGCCCAAGATTTTCATCAAACATTGGAATAATTGATTCAATATCATTTATTTTATCCAATATTTCAATTATTTCTATTTCAGATTTTCCTTGAGCCCACAGTTCAAGAACCTTTTTGCAAATGTCTGGGTCTTTAATTTTTACACCTTTTTTATTCGAACCCCATAAAGCAACTTCATCTCTCGAAAACTGCCTAGTGCTAACAGAAGTACTAAAACCTTTTACAGGTTCAATAATATCTGATAAATTTTGATCAAACTTATCCTCAAACATGAAGAATCTCAATTTTTGAGGATTTCGTGCAAAAACTAAAAATTCATCTTTTTCTAAATTAGGTAATTCGATTTTAGAATTTTTATTCCTTTTTAAAATAAGTAGATCCCCATGTCGCCACCATCTCCCTTTAAAATCTGGAATCATATTATAGGCAAGAATTTCGAAGTCAGGGACTCTATATTGAACAGCATTTAATTCTATTGCAAGTATTTCAAAGTTTGAGGCTACTAACTCTTTAATAAGTTCTGTTCGCTCTTTTATCAAACCAGGACGAGTTAGTCTGGAGGGTAATACGCATAGAATGAATCCGCTCTTGTTTAAAAGAGAATTAGCTCTTCCTATAAATAATTCAACAAAAGATATGTACCAAGGTGGATCAACTAACACCACACCAAATTTACCTTGTAAATCTGAGGGTAAATCATCCCGTACATCATAACAATATTTAGAAGCGGAATCTGGTAGTTTTAATGTCTCTAATAAATGCGAATCAGCATCTAGAATTGTCGTTTTATACTCGTAACAATTAGCATAATGATAACCAACTGTTGGTGTGCCTAGGAAGGCGGTAGAACTACCTTTACTAAGATTCCAGACGCGTTCTGATAATGAAGAAACAGTTTCCAAAGTGAACCACCATTGGCTCAGCATCGGATTTGGTGCTGGAAGAGTAAGTGGAAGATTTGCACTTAGTCTACGAGCAATATATTTTTTGTGTTTAAAATTCTCTTCATCTGACAGTTGTAGATCAATCAGATTTGATCTTATCTCATCATATAGTTCTCTGACTAAATGTGGATCGGCCCCACCTATAGCACTTAACACTTCTTCAAATGTTGAGCAACCACTTGAGACTGCGCATTCTATTGCAAATTGCACTTCATTTCGGTGTAAGGTTTCCTCATCTTCTTCTGCCATTTTTCCCACAAATCTATATTAGTTACTTCTGCTTTAAAGAATACCTTTTTTTCAGTTTGTTTATTATTGAGGTTTAAAAGATTGGTTCTATTCTCTCTATTTGCTTATTAAGCAGAAGAATTTAGATTTTTATCATTTGAACTATTATCGTTTGGATTACGATTTTTACCCATTAAATTCACCTTGATGCTATTAAATATATGGTTTTAGTGAAATTAAAATTTTAAATTTCTGCTCAAATTTTATAAAGAAATTAATTGAAAATTAATCTTTAAAATCAATACTTCGGTTATTTCGCGAAATATAAATACTCATAAAACCGAAAAATAAGGTATGAATATATAAAACCTGGTTACATTATAATTAAAGAATAAAATTCTTTTTTAATGGGAATAAAATGGATTCTAAATTAAACTCCAAATTTGAGGATAAGGATGTTCAAAAAGATTTTGATGATGTATATAAGTATTTAAAACGCGTTCTAAGCATAAACAAAACAGTTATTATTGATTGTATGAATTTTTGACGATACTTCAAAAAAAGAAAACAAAAGACATGTAAATTAATAAAAATTTACATTTAAAGGGTTTAAAAAATGGTAAGGATTACAATAAGGATTAAATGGAATGGAACTCAAGAAAAGATCTTAGATATAATTAATAAGATTAATTATTTTAATTCAATTCAAAAAAGCCCCAAAAAAGTTTTAAACAAAATTAATGCTTTAAATTTGAAGGATCAGATTATGAATAACGGTTCATATTGTGATGATGTATGTGAAATTATTATCATATTTTTAAATGGGTCAGGAAGAGTTATGGAAATGATTATTGAATGTTTTGGGAAAAGAGAAAATGACATTAATTATGCTATTAAACAGCGAGATAAGATAATAGGTTTTTTAGATGAGAAAAAAATAAAAAAGGTCAAATTATTAAAAAAAAATAAAATTATTAAAAAAATTGATTTTGAAGAACTAAAAGTAAATTTTTCAGAATTTGAACGTGTTCATATTAATAGTATTCCTGCATTCTCAGTTTTTATAACAACAATAGGATTATTAGGTAATTTTCTTTATCATTTCTTTATCTTTTCACCATATACTGTAGTATCATTAATAGTTTTTCTTTTAACTTTAATTCTAGATTTTGGGATCTGGTTATATTATAATAAATTAGGAGGGAGGAATTTTGCCTATATACCATCATAAGAGTAAGTTAAAAAGTGAAGATATTTCAAGTGAAATAATAAAATATTGGGATTCAAAAGAAAATTGTCAATATGTTTCAGAGCTAAATATAAATAATCAAAGAGCAGATATATTCTTAACTTGTGAAACAGGCAATGTAGCAGTGGAAGTAAAATCCTATGCCCCAACATTATCTGACGTATCACAGGTTTCTGGTTTTGCGGTTGAATCATCAAAAAATTACAATAGAGAAACGATAGCAGTTATAGTTTTTCCAAATGAGAAAGTTTCTGAAGATGTGCAGAAATTCGCTGACGAAAGAAATGTGAAATTGTACCCAACTAAGGATATAAAGAAGTTAAAGGAAAAAATTGACTCTGATTTTAATTTTTAAATAAGTCTACTTAATTTCTATAAGTTCAAAGTCGATTTACTAATAACTCAATTTAAATTTTTTAATAAAATAAAAACTTTAAAATTTACTTTTAGTTCTAACCATTTCACAAACTTTACTAAATTTCGTTCTCTTACTCTTAGGAATAGAAGGTAATTATTTATACGAATCTTTCTAACGATTTAATTATGACAACATATGTTATATGTGATAATTGTAGTAGTAGATTTAAATCTCCAATACAGGTACAAAATCTAGAAACAAACACTATCAAAGGAAATCGTACTAAATGCCCTTTATGTCATGAAGAAACATTAATAGAAAATAGGAATATGATAAATGAATAATATATTTACTCCTCATTTGTTTCACACTCAGTTAAGATTAATGAAAACATCTACGGTGAAATGATCTGATCCAGTCATGGCATGGGCAGTATCTCCAGCAGTAGAGTTGATAACATTGGAAGATAAAAATTGATTGACATAAATAAAATCAATACGGGAATCCCAACTAGGATTAGTTATACCCCAATCAGTAGGATTCAAAGTTCGATAGATGTCAGTCCAATTATGAATTGCAGATGAATAAGCACTATAATCACCTCCCGTTGCAGGATTGTTATAAGGGGAAACCATCATACTTAAAGGACTATAGCCAAGTCCTCTCTGAAGAGTATTAAGCCCCCAGTCTTCAGGAGAAAAGGAGTTCAGATCACCCAGATAAACTAGAGGTATATTTCCTAAATTATCCATGTAATTGATAATACCTTCTTGCTCCCATTCTCTTTTTTGTTCATTAATAGCTCCAGACATGGCCTTTAAATGAGACCCAATAATATGTATAAGTATCCCACTTACATTTACTTCTACATCATAGAAATCATGAGTAACATCATAACTCGTAGTATTACCCAGCGGAACATGTGTTATTTGATTATAGGCAAGAACAGGATATCGGCTCATGATTGCCGCCCCGTCAGTAGATAACGATATTCCTTGAGTACAATACCCAATATAAGGATCTTCATCTGCAAAATAGGTATTAAACTCATTTACATATTGGTTTAACTTTTGATTGCTATTATCATCCCAGTATCCAGTTTCTATGAACATAATTATATCCGCATTCTCTTCTTGTACCACAGCTTTCCAGTCGATTTTATTTTTATAGATGAAAAAGGTTAACATACTTATTCAAGCAATAAAACGGAAAGTGAATGTTTTGGAAGTGAAATCTTAAACTTTTCACCAGACATATTTAATTCAAACTCTCTAGGAATTATCGTATAAGGATTCTCAAAACTATTATAAGATTTTAAACTTTCCGCGCTTAATATCGTTCCAGAGGATGATTTAACAGCAAAATCTGGGATTGTAATTTGACAGGCTAAATCCTCAAGAGCCCGGTTTACGACAAATAGATACACTTTTTTATCACCTACTTTAACAGCTGCTACGTCTAATGCTAAAGCTTTTGTGTCTTCTAATTTTGGGCATTCAATTTGAGTTACGATTGAAATACCTTTAGCACAAGGTCTATACATTTGATATACAAAATAAGTCGAACGTAAGAGAATGCCTCTCTCATCCGCATAAATGAGCCCTCGCGTATTAACGACAGGAGAATAATTTGCCATTGAAATATTTGCGGATTTTCGTAGGATAATGTTCAAAAATCCTGCAGTATAGAGTGCATGAGCCAAATCGTATTGTTCTGGGGCCTTATTTTTTTCATTAACATCCGTCGTCCATGGATTATGGATCCATCCATACTCATTCCATTCAGTTATGGCTATCTGAATCAAATCATCTCTTTCAATTCGTTTGCAAGCGTTTTGTATTTCTCTAATTACTCTCCTCAATTTTCGTTCTATCTTCCTCAATCCTATAGATGCTTCTATATGAGATATTCTTGCGTCGGGGTCGCCTATTTGAAGGTAATGATGCCAGGCGAGGGCATCCATTTCTCTTGCAAGATCATCGTTCGAAAGCAGTTGCTTGTTCCATCTCGGATGAAACAAGCTGGGATCTACTCCTATGGCTACAAACTTAAGTGAAGCATCGGATTTTTTCATGGCTTTAATGAATTCAAGTACATCCTTTCCATAATCCTCACCATTTTTGTAATATCCCATTTGCCATGGACCCCAACATTCATTTCCTAATCCCCACCATTTAACATTCATGGGTTCTGGATACCCCGCTTTTACGCGAAGTTCTGCTTCTGGACCATTAACAGCATTACAATAACGAACCCAAGCAGCAGCTTCTTCTGGAGTTGGATTTTCATCATTGCATCCGACACCCACACAAATAAAAGGTTCGGCACCAATCCGTCGACAATGTTCGACAAATTCAGTCGTTCCAAAATGATGACTTTCAAATTCATCCCAAACAGGGTTTTTACGCTCTACACGTTCATTTTTAGGTCCAGCACCCCATTTCCAATGATATCCACTAGCATAATTACCTCCAGGCCATCTTAATATAGGAGGTTCAAGGTCTTTCAGTGCTTTTTCTACATCCAAGCGATATCCATTTGAATCAGAATAAGGGGATCCCTCTTCATAAATTCCACCATAAATTTGGTGAGGGAAATGTTCAATGAATTGTCCTAGCACAAAGGGATTAATTTTTCCAAGATATTCATTCAATTTTATTTTTATTGATGCTTCTCGATTAACCACTATTATCATTTAATTTCTAATTTCTAATAAATTCCTATTAAAATTATAATTTATATTTAATTGTGAGCAGAAAAACAAGATGTTGAATAGCCTTTTATTTGTTTTATCCCTTTAAATAGTAATTTGAAAAAATCTAATTTAGTTTTTAAAGAGGTAAAGACACCGATTGGTGTCATGGTACTTGGATCATCTGAAAAAGGACTATGTTTACTCGATTTTAAATATAAAAAAAGTTTTCCACGAATCCTTAAACGAATTAATGAATATTATGGAGATTCTGTAACCTATGGAACATCTCAGTTCATAGAATTAGCTGAAATTGAACTAGAAAAGTATTTGCATGGAGATTTAAAGAGTTTTACAGTTGCTTTAGATATTCGAGGAAGTCCATTTCAATTAAAAGTCTGGAATACATTATTACAAATAAAATATGGAAAGACAGCTTCTTATCTTGAAATTGTTAATAAAATTGGACAACCTACAGCAGTACGAGCGATCGCAAATGCAAATGGGCAAAATTCTATTGCCGTAATTATTCCCTGTCACAGGATAATAGGTTCTGATGGTTCTTTGACTGGTTATGGTGGGGGAATCAAAATAAAGCAAAAATTACTGCATCTTGAATCAGATAACTGGAGTAAAAAAATTACAGATTTTACTTAAATAATCAATTATTTTCTTAGAATATCACTTTGGTTAAGTGTGTTTGTTTTCTAAATAACACAGTTAACATAGGATATCTGTACCAAGTAATTGTTAGAACAACTATCCATACAAACATAATTGATTCTAATCCTAATGTATAAAATATAGACGTAATGACACAAAATATTCCATTTGAACAGCACTGAGAAAAAAAAGATTTGTCTTATATTCTAATAAGATATTTTGGTCATGTTTTATTGAAGAAGCTCTTTGTTTTCTATATGCCAATTTTCGATAATTGAAAAAGCTTCAGGGCAATCATGATGTACCATATCATTATAAGTATATATCCAAAGGCTATAATGATAGCAATTATAAACGAAGGGAAACTTGAGAGGATATCACCAGTTAACAAGAGCCCACCTGCCAAAATTCCCATATAAGCGGTAATTTTACTGAAATTACTGCTCCACAGCATTATGATTGAAATCGTCAGAACTGCAGATAGCACTCCAGAACGCCCCGCCGAATGCGTTATGATGAAGATTACTATCCCAAGGAAGGGTTCGGAAATAGCGACTATCGACCAAATTTTACTAACTTTTCTAAGGGCAGGATATAGGGCGAGAGATATGATGCCAACGAGACCTATGATTAAAATATCCAAGAGATTAAACACATAAATAGATTCTCCATTGATCCCCGCATTCAATTTGAAAAGTTTAACTAACCAATTGTTTGCAATCCAACCGCTAATAGTATCGGGTTGAAGATTCCCGATGAGACCAATGATCCCCATTAAGAATAATATAAATACAATTAGAACAACTGCTCCGGCAACCTTATAAAGGATTTTCCAAGCAGGGGTTATTGTTTCGGTACTAGAATCATTCATATGCTTAAATTTCCATATTTTACTTACATTCTAATATTTAAATTTTTATTAATTATAAAAATGAACTATCAACGCAATATTCACAAACTGAATTATTGATATCATTAGCTAATCTACATTTATTACAAATTTTAATATTAATGCATACATCTCTGTTCAAGATCATATATTTAATCTCAAATCTCAAGTTAGAAATTGCGTTATTTATATCATCTTTAGGAGATTTTCCGATTAAAATTCCCCTTAAATTCTTTCCATTTTTTATTTCATTTTTCATATCTTCTAGATAGCCATTCAATTGTAGTAAATGGGAATATTTGAGATGGTCAACTTTTAATTCTATTATAACAATCTCATTTTCTAAAATTATAACAATGTCAGCAAACCCAGAAGATAAAGAATATTGTGGTATAATATGTTGGCTTAAAAATCTTTTTTCAATTAAATAAGGGTGTGTTTGGTATAAAAGTTGAATTTCTTTTTCAGTGATTTTACTTTCTCTCTCTTGAAAAAACATTAGAATTACCTTCCTAAATGAGCGATTGCTTGTTCTTCTAAAATTCGATCGAAAATTATATTTATTATTTTCTCTCTTTTTCTAAATCTCTTTTCATTTGGTTTGAGAATAGAAGAAGCTGCATGTTTCAAAGATGTTGTATTAGGATATCTTGTTAAATCATTTAATTCATTTGTTAATTTTTCAGTGGTTAAGCTTAGCCATCTGGCGGTTTGATCTTTAATTTTAAACTTTTGAGATTTTGCAGGAGCCTTTCTTCTTGCAGTTTTAATTGGTTTCTGAGTTATAATATCAGACTTTCCAGAAAGTTTCTTTAATTCTTCAATATCCAAGTTTTTAGAGGTAGAAATAGTTGCTAGTTCTTTTTCGACGTCAGCTCTTTTAGTTTTCTTAACAAGATGATTCAGTTTTGAATTAGAAAATTTTTTTAAATCAGATATGGTTCTAAAATTATATTTAAAGAATTTTACGAGAGAATCATCAATCTTTACACAAAATTTAATTTCTTGTTCTAATTTCAGCAATAAATTTTGAATCTGCTTTAAATCATATTTCTGAAAATTATCTTGAATAAAGCTTTTAATCTCCTCTAATTTTTGTTTAACAGAACCTAAAATTACCTAAACCTCTTTATATATTAATTTGATATTCGATTTAAAATTTCATTACATAGTTTTATAAATTCCATAGTTGATTCTGAACGAGGTTTGTCAATACATATTGGCAGATAATTCCCTGTAGCATTTTTAATATCTACTTTATTGGTAATGATACTAAATATTTTTGCATTTTCATTTACTAATTTCTCTCTCTTAAAAAGTTCTAAAATTCGTTTTATTCTTATTAGTCCGTCTTTGTGAATATTAATTCGCTTATCAAGTAAATTTACTATTATCCCGGCTAATTCTACTGAAGAATTTTTCTCTTCTTTTTTAATCTCGATGGTTTTATTGAGTGAATTAATTAATAGAGGGAATCCACTAATAGATAAATAATCTGGAATTGTCGGTATTACAAAATAATCTGAAGCGTATAGAGAATTGTGAGTTGTTGTATAAATGTTAGGGGGACAATCAATTAGGATAAAATCATATAAATATTTGATTTCACTTAAACATCTGTTAAGTATCGCATATCTAGACCTCACATAATTAACAATTTTTTGCTCTAATTGCATTAAATGATACGTTGACGGAAGTAGATCTAGATGCGTAAGAGGTTGAGTTTCTCTTCCATGCACTTTTTTTCTTACAACAGATTTAATAATCGCTGTGTCTAGATTAAATTTTTTATTTTCTTCATTTTCTTCCATTGCATCTAAAAATATCTGATAGATTGTATCCTTATAAAAATCTTCTGCTGTATTATTAGGGGGGAATTTTTCTTGATATTTTTGATATTCCCAAAAAACTAAATGACAATTATGACATCCCATTAATCTAGCATTTCTATGATATCCTCCTTGTACGTCGTCCAGAGTTATTGTTTTAAATGATATTGGAGTAACAATTTCTTCGCAATTATGGTATTTATACTCCTTTTTTGATGTATTCAAAACCGAACCAACCAATTCAAATCACACATTTTAAATTTTGTACATTAATATCAATTTTTATTTACACTTTGTCTTTTGACACTAAATAACCCCTATTTTGAAGTTCTTCTACAATATTATATTACCAAACATCATTTTCATCAAAGGGGATATAAATAATACCTGAAAGATCAGTAGGCATCTCAAAATCTTCATTTTCTAAATATAAAGCAATTACATTTTCTCTCCCGATCTTCCCCACATAATACCCAAATTCAAAGATGACATTTTGTCGGGCACGAAACTTAGCATGTGAGTTATCATATTCTTTTGGGTAACCTTTATCATCAGGGGAGAGCAAGATTATAGCAAAACCAACATCAGAATATTTTTCGAACTTTTCAATAATAGTTTTTCCTTGGTTTGGTTGTTCATGCAAAATTATTGGATTTAATCCAAGCCTTTCAAGCGTTCTTGCAACGGAAACTTTCATCTCTTAATTTTTTCCATGTACAATAAATATATTGTTTGAAGTAGTTCTTTTTTTAACTTCCAATACTGATTTGTCTCCACACTCTTCAAGGTAGTTTATTAAAAACAACTTGACTTTTGGTATCATTTTGATTGATTCCAAATTAAATCCTCCTGAAAAAAGCTGGTCTGAAAAATTTTGTAATTTATTACGTTCTGTTAGTAGAGTAATATATTTATTATTACTCAAATACTGGTTAGGATCTTTATCTGAATAAATTTTGAGTAAACTATTAGAAATTTCATTATCCATATAAGAACTGTTAGTCATCAACCAGCTATGATCTGATTTAGAACAATTTCTCTCTCTTTCAATTTTTTCCACAATTTCTAGATATTTTTTTGCATTAAGCACTATATCTTTTTCATCATTATCTTCATACATCTTACTTTTCTACACCTATTAACTACTCATTTAATGCGGTATTGTTATAATTGTCTATTAAGATTCCGCAATCAGTATGATCACAAATATTTAAATCGCAAATTAGTCATCCCTTTAGTAAAACAATTAAAAAGCGGGGATATTTCGAAAATATCTATTGATCAAGGTATTGCCCCGATTGATAAAATTAAAACTCTAAAAGATAAATGTGATTCCGAACTTGAAAAAAAGGTTTTAGATGAGATCGTTCTTCAAAAATTACCAATTCCGGACGAAGCTCAAAAGACTTATTATGAAGGAGATATTCCGATAACCAAAGCAGATTTTTTTTATAGCCCTGGAACATTCGTATTTGTAGACGGTCCACCACACACATCAGATCAAGTTCAGATAGAAGATCGAGAAAAAAGAAATAAATTAGAGTCAGTGAATTTTACAGTGATTGAATTAGATTTTAAAGATGGAGCATATAATGAAAATCATTCATTAATTGAGAAAGAAGTATTGAAAATGAAAGAATATCTTGATTAATTTAATTTTTACGATAATTATAAAATCCTAAAACATTTCAGCTTTCTTATTTCACACAAATTATACACTCACACTATTCTTAATCTGTTAGTTCTCTTTCATCTGATGATACTTTATTCATATTAATAATCTGCTAATGTCATTAAAAGAAAATAAATCAGATAAAGATTTAAATATTTAAATAATTGTTTTATTATCATACAACTAATACCATT
>LAZR01002180.1_pt1 | contig 11625 bp, 7 predicted proteins | sample 329461 | NCBI WGS metagenome assembly LAZR01 (sample SAMN03002196, study PRJNA259156) | marine sediment metagenome | biome: sea floor; feature: Hydrothermal impacted sediments; material: marine sediment; isolation source: Loki non-amplified sample from Loki's castle hydrothermal vent sediment ...
CTTTAACTCGGATCAGGCAAAGCGCACCGAGGCACTGCCTACACCGCCGATATCCACACGCATGTAATCGCCGGCGCTCACTGGCTCCAGAGGCACCAGCGAACCCGAAAGAATCACTTCACCGGCTTTCAGCGGAATACCAAATTCCCCAGCGTGTTGGCCAGCCAGGTAACGCAGTTCACCGGAGACCCCAAGGCGGCAGCTCCAGCACCGGCACTGATAAGCGCCATTCTTTTCAACCACCATGCCGCAGGTCACCAGATCTACCTTGCGCGGTGAGACCGCCTGATCACCCAGCACAAACAGGCCACAGGAGGCATTATCAGCGATGGTGTCCTGAATCGCGATCTTCCAATCGCGGATGCGGGAGTCGACAATCTCAAAACAAGGCATCATACACTCGGTGGCAGCCAACACATCGGCATTGGTCACGCCTGGCCCGATCAGGTCCTTTTTTTGGATAAAGGCAATCTCGCCCTCTGCTCGGGGGACTATCAGCCGATCACTGATGGGCACCACTTCACCGCTGTTAAACACCATGTCATCGGTCAGATAGCCGAAGTCCGGCTGGTGCACGTTGAGCATGTTCTGCACCGCCTTGCTGGTTACACCGATCTTCTTGCCAACCACTGACGCACCGGCGGCAAGCCGACGCTCGAGCATGCGCAAGGAGATATGGTAAGCATCATTAATACTGATGTCTTCGCCACGACCGGTCAGCGGATCAACAGCTTCAAGGGCCAGCATCGCTTGATATAGCTCGTCACCAAGTTCCTGAATTCGTTTCTGTTCCATTAATATGCTCCTGAAGCCATAGCGTCAGCTTCACTAAATAAACCGTTAACCAATCGAAAAAAGCGATGGGCGTGTTCAACCTGGGTCCAATGACCGCAACAGCCGTTTGCGGTCAGACACTCCTCACAGCTTGACGCAGATGTTCTTCATCTCGGTGTAGAACTCCAGGGAGTGCACACCACCTTCACGACCAATACCCGACTGCTTGCTGCCACCAAATGGCGTGCGTAAATCTCGCAAGAACCAGCTGTTTACCCAGATAATTCCAGCCTCTACCTGACCGGCAACACGGTGCGCACGGGTGATATTTTCACTCCAGATCGCAGACGCGAGCCCGTAAGGAAGGCTGTTGGCAAGTTCGATCGCTTCCTCTTCGGTATCGAAGGGGCGAATGTGGCAGCAGGGGCCGAAGATTTCATCGGTCACTACGGCTGAGTCATCTGCCAGACCGGCCCAGATTGTGGGCTGTATTCAAGCCCCACCTGCCAGCTCCGCCGGCATGTCCGGCACGCCACCTCCGGTGACAACCGTCGCCCAAGTGGGTCAAAATAGATGACCATTGACACTCCTGATCCACTTCTTCGTGAATGGCTCCATAAGGCCAACACCGATTTCTGTACCTGCGCCTATGGCTGACTGAACTGCCAGCAAGACTGCGAATTTTGACGGCCTTGGCAATTACCGCGAATGATCAGTTTTGCTCCAAGCTCTCGGCCAAGGCCATTAGCGCTCAGCCGCCAGAAAAAACAAAGCACTGCCAGCTAATCGGGGTAGGGAGGCACCTCACGATGCCACTCCTCCAACATCACCGAACATACGCATCACATACCACGGCGATTCAGTGACTTTTTCAACCCTTTACCGCACGGCTAATGCTGGCAGTCCAGAGCTCCGGAAGGGCCGGCAATGCCTGCGCCACTGCTGGTGATCGGCTCAGACGCCATTGCTTCCAGACAATACTTCGCAATCTCCGCTGTAGCCACTTATTCAGGTACCGCAGCGAGCTCAGTACTTCGGCTGCCGACGTACGCTTTCCAGCCAAGCAGGGTGTCTTTCAGATCTGCGCTCACCTGGGCAACAAGTGAACGAAGTGACTGCAGCGGTAGCGCAACTGGTAAGTGACGTTTTTTTGGATCTATTTCACTCCGAGCGCAGAGAGTCTGCTTGGTACGGATAGAAATGCGCTTCTTGCGAGTAAAGGCTACCTTTAAAGGATTCATTTGCCAGAGCTTGAATTGATGGCCGACTTTTCCCAAACTCCCCTCCGGGCGGCAATCCTGACCCCGCCTAAATCAATGTCTCCCCAGTGCATGACCGTTTTGGGTTCTAAGGACCCTGCCAGCGTCGCGTCTATGGCTCACGGGCTGATTGCTATACCGCTTAACGATGAGGGCTTCTCCCAGCCCCATTACTAGCTTGCAAGGAGGACAACCCTCTAAGTGACCAGCTCAGAAATTTTGTCGACTCACATTAGCTGAAAGCATTTCAGGATACTAATTACCCTCACGCCATCGCCGCAAGTACCCTATCTGCCCAATGTTGCAATGAACCAGGCTCTAAAAGTCCTTTGTTTTCTAAAGACGTTCTTGGATGCGGGATGCGCGTGTGGTGGTCAGGGAATACTAACTTTAGGTGAGAGGTTGGCCAGTTCAATGATTTTCTTAGTAAATTTTGCTCTAAGGTAGTTATCCCAGTCTGCCAGTCGAAATGCGGAGTAGGTTGCTTCAAAAGCAACGTCGACAGCCGGTTTTTATTATCCGATGTATCAACCTCCAAGAGAGCATAGTTCTGACCACGTTTAGTCAGCACCTGAAATGATATGCACCGCGGATTACCATCCTCCAGCAAGTGTTTCGAGTAGCCTGCAATTACTGGCAACTTTCTGACGCCCCCACACACTTGCCGACACCCCTTTGTTCTAAGCAGTTCAACCATGGCGGAAAATGCCTCAAATTTACGAGGGTACAGATGCAAGTCATCACTTTGGTCGTCAACGGCATCAAACCCGGCAGCCGGTAACTGACCCTGAATTGTCGGTTCGTCTGTACTCACGTCTGTTTGGTCACCACCTGTCTCGCTCTCTGTTTCCTCGCTTTTTTCCGCCCCAGAACGACGGCGGCCATTGTAGGCTTTACGAGTCGTCATAACCGGTTGGGAGAATGAAAGCTTGACCGGTGGAACATCAAGAATGTATTCCTCCGAGTCCAGCGAAGGCAGCTCTTCGTCATCAATCAGTGGCTGAGTTACAGGCGCTGATGCTCCCTGAGCACCCGCGCCCTTATTCGCCTGCTGTTCTGCAAACCTGGGATCAAAAAACTCAACCGTTGTAGAACTCTGAACGGTCAAGTTCTCAACACTGTCGATCTCATAAACAAAGAAGGTTCGCGATTCTTTTTGAAACTGCCCCCGCATCGTGAGCTCCACGTTCGCCAATGCCGGAGGATCAAATCGAAACTTCCAACGTCTATGGCCATTTGACTCTTCACCCTCTTTTAGTTGGTGTTGGGCGATGCTGCTGAAGGAACTTCGAGTTTCTTCATCCAGCAGAATCCAGGCCAACACTCTGCGCTGTTCGTGATCCCCTCGCGCTTTCAAAGGGAGCGTACTGGTCGGCAGGATATGAATTTCTGTTATGTCTGGCTCATCGCCCGGCTGGATATCAAACTCTTCGCTCAATCCATTGGGAAGCATCGCGAGGCGGCTCATGTAGGCGCTGTGAAAAAAGAGCACACGTGCCAGCTCTATTTGGGGCAAGAAAAACTCGATACCTTCAGATTCAAAACTGAAACACCACTGGTCCTGATCTTCCTGCTCACTGACGTTCTTGATCGGACACCCACGTATTCTGCGATGCGACCACATAGTTGCATCGTCTATGTGAATCGTCGCTGGATACCCGGCTGGCTTGAAGTTCTCCGTCGCATTAAGGACCCGTCGCCTGGCCAGCACCGTCAGCTGCGAAATAGCGAAGTTCTTTCTGTGCTGGCCGGGGTCTAGACTGATATTAATACGCCAGTCTGAGCCACCCACACGTCGATACATTAAACCGATTTCTTTAATCCGACTGTTATCCTTGATTCTCTTGATACGCAGTGGGGCTTTTTTCGAGGCCATTCAAGCAGTCCCGTGCTTCATTGGTAAGTCGTATTTCACTGAGCCCGGCACGACGCAACAATCGCCAACGTGGCGGGTGCTCAAAGTTCTGTTGGAGTTCATAACACGCGTTCTGCAACCGACGCACCTGATATTGAGCAACGCTCTCAGAATACCGCAACAGAAGCCGCCTGGTTCGCGGTAACAGGTGGAGTCTCTTTTCCAAGGTAGAGCTCTTCCCTAACCGTTTCAGGAGATAGGTTCGAGACTGTCGGGGCCCAGACAGACTTGCTCGTATAAACCGGAGTATTTCTCGCAATTTTACCAAGTAATGCCGATCCCGCTGTTCCCAGTCGACTCGCGGCTTTCTGTTTACTGTTCTTGCTCGCCGTTGGTCACGATTTACCTGTTTCAGCCAGAGTCGTTCGGATCGGTACAGCCTTGCATAGAGCGCCGGCTTGGCAGCCCTCGCTGCTTTCGGTGGCCTCTCCTCCAGTGCTTTCATCCACTCCTGCTGATCTTCTGTTAAATCAAGTGTGGCTTCAACATTTGCTCTTGTAGGTATTGCCACCGCTGATTGCACTGGTAAGTTCCGTACACGATCAATAACTTCGCCAATACGCCAGAACTCTGGCAACAGCGATTCGTGCACAATGATGTGCTGGAGGTAACTGAAAGATTTCCTGTGTTTTCGGAATATGGCCTGCAGCCACAAATTACCTGCTTGACCTTCTATTCCCAATCCATACCGCCGCAGAAATTTTGAAGACCATTTGACTGACACGGCCTCAAGGATAGCGGTATGGTCAATTTGGGAATGCCCACGGATAAAGCCATACTGTCGAGCCAGGCAATGGTAATGAGCAGTCCACTGCTCAAAGCTCGGAGAAATAGCCGGCCCTTGCAGCAGTAACTGTCGGACTTGGCTCAGAATCCTCACTGACTCGTCACAAACCGGCTTTTGGGGAAACAACGGGCATGCGTCAGGCGACGCTGCATGGTAACGGTGGCGATCTTTCAGAGGTCGGGTAAAAGCGGTATTCAGCAACGCTCCATGTCTTTCACAGCACTCCACCCCGGCCACTTGCCATTCACGTTGCCAGAAATACTCGCCAACAGAGTGTTTTTGCTCTTTGAGACACCCTGAGCAATATCGAATGTGGTCCGGCGCCTTCACAATTGAAGCTGCCACGCCCATCGCGAGGTGGACTGCACCCTGAGATTCACCAGATATCCATTTCAGACAACGTTTGCGGCGCTCTTCGGGGATGAACGGGGCATACATGGGGAACAGGGTGTGCCGGTACGCTATGGTTTCCAGGTCATAGCCCTGTGGCAGCCAGCGCACAACCTTTTCCAGCTGATTGGGTAGATCCAGCGTTGCTATAACTTTGCGGTTGCCATAGATTTCGTCCAACAACTGCTTGGGGCTAAGAATCCCATGCCGAATGCCTGCCCTGGCTAATATGCTATATAGCAATTCTTCAGGGTAGGGATTTGGAAAATTCAGCATACGGATTTATCGTCTACTCGCCAGAAGTTAGCCACCGATCGGTGTTAAACACCAAGCCGGATTGCTGAACAGCCTCCAGCATCTGCTCCTCGTTGGCGGCCTGAGAGTGCATGAATCGAAAGTCATCCGAAGCGAGAGTGTGCCAGTCTTTTACCTTGATCGATTTGGGTTTTTGCTGCTTTTTCGCCGGTGGCGATTGCTCTGTAAACTGATACCAGTTCAGGATGATGGGCATCAGATCTTTTATCTGTAGGTCAGGGTGTTGCTCAAAGGCTCTTTCAATCAGGGGTTCCAATAAATCCGACTCGTAGCCCATATCAACCAGCATATTGTGCAGCCTGATTGCCTGGTCGTTACCGCCGTAGCGAACTGATTTTCGAATCTGGTCCTTACTGGATTCCAGCAAGTTGCTCAGTTCCAATATCTTCTTATCAATATCAGGAATCGTGAGATCAGAATAGCGGGCAATTTTGCTGGAGTCGCCGGATCGTAACGCCTCCATCATTGGATGAATTGGTTTCAGCTCGTCTTGATAGACCGCTTTCAGAATGTTGGCCGTAATCCGCTCCGTACCCGTCACAACCGCACGAATTTGTGAAAGTACAAACAACTTGATCACAACGTCCATGATGCCCTGAGAAAGATCAAACCACAGATCTCTTAACTCGTCGGCGACCTCCTCACTGGCCTTGGTCAGCCACTGGTATTTCCAGAGTTTGTTTGTGAACGCGCCCCATTCGGTACGCAGTACATTTTCGCCAAGTGCAGACTTTTCCATAGGCTCCCACAATATAGAGCCAAACCCGGCGCCACGGCGTGCAGAGCGCAGGTCCATTTCAAATATTGGTCTGGCTTTTGGTGTGCCAACCATTACAACCGGGATAGAGATCTCATTCACCAAGGTCACGAAAAAATTCAGCATTTTTTCAGCACCACCCGATGCCCGAATGCTCAAATGTTGAATCTCATCAATCACCAACAGCCCGATAGCGTGGGTATTTGCCAAATGCGACATCACGGCAATCAGTGTTTCTACGCCATGACGCTTTTCAGCGTAGCGCTTGACGTAATTTGTGGCTAAAACGGAATCAATTTCTCGAAAAAAATTGTGGCACAGGCTCTTGAGGGAGCCATCGTGCGGGCAGTCAATTTTCAAAAATACGATTTGTGTGAAGTTATGCTCTGGGTGGTGTATCAACTGCGGGTAGGTTGCCAGAATACGATTAAGTGAACTGGTCTTTCCAGAACCAGAACACCCGATAAACGCCAGACTTTTCGCTGTCGATTCAACATGATCAAACCGGAATGCTGACAAATTTCCCTGCATGATGCGCTCGTACCCATTCTGGATATGGGTCGAGAGATCTCCGGTGGCCAGATTTCTTCCAACATAACCCTGGCGCAGCATGATCGAGATCTTGGATTCCAGTTCTACGTGTCGCGCTAATGGCTGAAAGAAGCCATCCAGAAGATGAGAGATAATATGTGTTCTGGTCTCGCCATCGAGATAGATGTCAGCCGGTCGGAGTTCTATGCTTCCACCAAGCCCGTCTCTGAGTTGCTTGCGCTCAAGGATGGGTGGCAACGCCTCGATGAACGGATTTCCCTGGTAGCTCGGAACGCCCGTCTCCCGGTAAACCGCACTCACCATGCCTGAGGGGAGAGTCATTCGTCGTCTCCAAACAGCTCGTCGATAAAGTCAGGGAAAGCGCCGTCATCCGGCTTACCCTGTAGGTAGGTTACCTCAGACTTTGGTTTGGTCTTGTCAGGCTGCCGTGCTTTTGTTTGTTCGGTCCTCTGGGCATCCCGCTCCTGCTTTCGACTGTCGCGTATACCCCTGACGGTCTCTGCTTTGGATTGTTTAAACACCGTTGGACGTGAACGTTCAGCGTCCTTGATTGTCTGGCTGATCAGATTTTCGAGGTTTCGCTTGCTTGTGGTTTCAGTAACCTTTGCGGCGCTGGCAGCTTGCCGCTGCTGTTCTTGACTGGCCCACAGCTCCCACATCGACTTGTCTCGATACTGGCGTGAACGATCTGTCAGAGAGCACTCCCAGTATTCCGAGTTACCTTCTTCGGGGAAAAGATAGATGTTGTCAGCAACTGCTGGGTCATAGGCCGCATACAAGTTGGTTACCCTGCGTTCTCCGTTGCGATGCAGCCAACCGGATGCCAATAGCTCCTTGGATATGTAGTAAGCACCAAAACAGCTCACACCCAGATCGGACAAAAACGCCTTTTGTCGCGGCAACAGTGCAATTCGAAGAGCCTCTTCAGAAGCAGTCCTCAATCGGCCGGTCCGGTTTTGTATTCCCCAATTCCAGATGTTGAGCGGGGTTAGTGCGATATCATTGGGCATATCCGCATCACGATCATACTTCGGCAGCACTGCGTACTGATTCCGGTGCAGAATGGAAGCCAGCATGATGCGGGTAAAGTCATCCAGGGTCAGCGTTGCATCCAAACGATAGTCTTTACCGCCCTGTTTTCGGACTCTGCTACCGGTAACTACACCCGGTGCAAACGGTTTAAATTCGGCCTGCAACGTGCGGAAATAACGCTCGACGATCCCTTTTGCATCACCGCGGTATGGCGGGGTGTTTTCGATCCGCACACCGAAAGCCTTTTCCAGTGACTCGATTTGATGGCCAAGCAATTCCCCACGGTCTGCCAGGATTGCATCAGGTATCCCGACGGTGGGCCACTGGTCACCAATAATCTCCAGCCCATATCGACCACACAACTCGGTCTTGTCAGACATGGAGGTCGTCAGCGCGCTCATGGCCGTCACATAGGATGGGTTTTCCAGCCCCACATAAAAACCAGTCACCATACGACTGAATACATCGACCACCACGTATAACGTCGGGCGGCCAATCACACTTTGGCGGTCTGCGGATAACAGGTAAATATCGGCAATCGTCGCGTCGATCTCATACCGAGACCCTGGCCCAAGAACACCCGCTGTAGCGGTACCTATCAGAGGGCGAATGTCTTTCTGGTAGGAAATTCTGTTGGCTCGTAAGCGAATCCGATCCGCTTTTTTGTACTCGCGTTCGTAGAAGTACCGGAGTTGAACCACCGTTGGGTAATCTTCTCGATGCACTTCGGGATTTGTCGTCTCGAACATATCTGTAAATCGTCTGTGGACATAGGGCATCGTGTGCCCCTTATCGTTAACGTAGTGTCGATCAATCACGATTCGGAACATCCGCTCAATGGCCGAATCAACGGTTGTTCCGGTCCCCGGGGAGGTTTTTCGAGGGCGACCCAGTTTCTTGCCGGAACTTTTCTTCTGGCCTTTAGCGCCGGATTTGCTGTAATCAGGTAGCAGAGCGTTGGGTATCGATCCTCGCTGCCAGTACTGTCGCAGATGCTTGTAAAGCGTTTTTCTCGGCGTGCTGGTTTGCTCACTGCGGGTTTGAACCAACGGACCTCTGCCACTGCGATAATAGATGTCCTCGTCGACAAGCAATGGCGCGATCAGCTGGTGCCTGTTGTCGCGTATTTTCTGCGCTTTTGTCTCTTGCTGAACTGCAACAGACGCGAGATACGAAAAAGGATCGTCTACCCGCTTGAGAGATTCATCAAACGCCCACTGTTCAATGTTGGCTAACGTAACCATTTCTGAAAAGGCTTTGGCTGAATCAATATTGATCCAGATGACAAAGCTGCCAGAGATTGTCAGCACCCGGTATCGTTCTTCACCTACCTGAACCACATCATTGATTCGCAGCATGACTTGCCCTCAACAATGCTATGTCTTCAACAATTTGGATATCTGCAGCCACCAATTGACTCCAAGGAATTGAAATATCGAACGTCAATGCCCTTAAAGCCATCAAAGATCGCAGTCGCGAGAGAGAAGCACCCGGCTCCAGAGAATAAGACTGGTCAATTAACATGGCTATATCAGGGAGTTTGGTGTTGGGATGAGCACCTAGGAAGTCCAGATATACAGGGAGGCCGTTAAAGAGTATATCCAGACTGTCACTCTGCACTCTCGCGGCATAGAGCGTCTCCAGATTCCTCACCACCGTTCTTGGGATCTGCTTCTCTGTCACCAGACACCAGGGGACGCCTTTCTGCTGCCAGTACCGGCGCTCAAGCTCCAGCTTCTCGATGGTTCTTGAATCTTTTAGATCGGATGAGCTTTTAACCTGAATGGCCATTCGCCGTGCCCCTGAAGAGGCCGAGAAATCAACAACGAAATCGGTGGACATGACTTGTGTATATCCACCGATTTCCGGGTGCCGTATGTTGGCTTCTCCGGCGAGGCGCAGCGTGTCTTCTACGCGGAGGGGAAATTGCTCTCGAATGTCACTGACCGTTGAATTCCATTCAAGCAAAAAGAAAGTCGCCAGCTCCATGTCGGAGAGAAAGTGATGAGTGCGTTGCGTCAGATGGCCCATTACTCGGTGTGAACGACCTTGGGAGGGTATATCTCGGACGGTGAGCCAGGGACGGTAGTCCTTACCACTTCCCTTGCCTCTTCCTTCTTTGATCCACTTCTTGGCACGGTTGTCGAGCTTATAGTCGGTCATTCCCTAGATTCCTGAGAAGAATGACCCGACTTTGCCACAATGCTTGATAGTTACCAACTCTATTATGAAGTTACCGACTTTATTATTAAGTTACCAACTTTATTATGATCCCACAATGAAACGCACTCAGTGATCGGCGCTACTCCACCGTGACACTTTTTGCCAGGTTTCTGGGCTGATCCACATCCGTGCCTTTGAGCACGGCCACATGGTAAGACAACAGCTGTAACGGCACGGTATAAACGATTGGAGCCGTGATTTCGTGCACTTCCGGAAGCTGTACCACGTGAATATTTTCTTCCGGTTTCACATCCGCTGCGCGATCCGCAAACACGAACAGTTCGCCGCCCCGGGCGCGAACTTCCTCCAGGTTCGATTTCAGCTTCTCAGCCATGCCGTTGTTGGGCGCAACCGTAATCACCGGCATTTCACTGTCAACCAGCGCCAGGGGGCCGTGCTTGAGTTCGCCGGCCGGATAAGCTTCCGCATGAATATAGGAAATCTCTTTCAGCTTCAGCGCGCCCTCCATAGCCACCGGAAACTGCGAGCCGCGGCCCAGGAACAGGGCATGGTTTTTATCGATGAACCGTCTGGACATCTCTGCAATCTCGCCGTCCAGCGCCAATACATCGCTGACCTGACCGGGCACCAGATGCAGGGCTTTGACGATCTCGGCTTCGCGCTCTTCGCTCAGGCCATTTTTACGAGCCAGTGCCAGGGTAAAGAGGAGCAACGCTACCAACTGAGTGGTGAAGGCTTTCGTAGAGGCTACGCCGATTTCCGGCCCTGCCTGGGTCATGATCACCAGGTCGGATTCGCGCACCAGTGAGCTGCCCGGCACGTTACAGATCGCCAGCGCAGCGCGGAAACCGGCTTTTTTAGCCTGCCGCAGCGCCGCCAGGGTGTCGGCGGTTTCACCAGACTGGGAAATACACAGAAACAGCGTGTCTTTCTGGATCACGTGTTTGCGATAACGAAACTCGGAAGCCACTTCCACTGAACAGGGCACGCCTGCCAGATCTTCAATCCAGTATCGAGCCACCATCCCGGCGTGATAGCTGGTGCCACAGGCAATGATTTGCACGTGGCGGATATCTTTCAGCAGGTCATTCGCCCCGGTGCCGAGCGCTTGCTCCAGTACCCGCGATTCGGTCACACGGCCTTCCATGGTGGCCTTGATCACTCTTGGCTGCTCGTTGATTTCCTTGAGCATGAAGTGCCGGTACTCGCCTTTTTCTGCGGCGTCCTGGCTGTGCTCGAATCGATTGATGCTGCGCTCAACCTGCACACCTTCACGATCACGGATATCAATACGATCGCGGCGAATATCCGCAAGGTCGCCTTCTTCCAGAAACATAAAACGGTCGGTCACCGGCAACAATGCCAACTGGTCCGACGCAATAAAATTTTCGCCAATGCCCACGCCCACTACCAGCGGGCTGCCTTCCCGGCACACCACCATGTGGTCTGGTTCATCGGCGTGAACCACCCCAAGGGCGTAGGCGCCCCGCAGGCGGGTAACGGAAATCTTCACGGCATCGTAAAGTGAGCCCAGTTCGCGATAGTTCTTTTCGATCAGGTGCACCACGACTTCGGTATCGGTCTGGGACGTAAACTCGTAGCCGTCTGCTTTCAGTTCGTCGCGCAGGGCCTGGTAGTTCTCGATAATGCCGTTGTGAAC
>LAZR01002181.1_pt1 | contig 11621 bp, 8 predicted proteins | sample 329461 | NCBI WGS metagenome assembly LAZR01 (sample SAMN03002196, study PRJNA259156) | marine sediment metagenome | biome: sea floor; feature: Hydrothermal impacted sediments; material: marine sediment; isolation source: Loki non-amplified sample from Loki's castle hydrothermal vent sediment ...
TTCTTTTCTTTGTCAAAAAAAAGTACGTCCAGTCTGTCACAATCAAGTTTTTCTTCTCCTTTAACGGTATTAACCATTTCATAAAAGATTGCAGTTTTATTTTTGCCATTGTACACCATCTTTTCATTCCAGTTAATATCAATGAATTCAGAATCTTCTTCTTTCTTTGTATGCGTTTTGACTAATAGGTTTCCTTTCCCTTCTGCAAACATTTTATTTTCATCTTCCGAAAAGGAGATCTTTGGTGCTGATATTTGTTTTTCACCATCTTTAACTGATGCCAGAGGGCTCCCGTATAATTCAATGTAATTTCCTTTAGAAAACCATACCATTTTTTCTCCCCGTGCTTCCCTAAGCGAATCACCCTTTTTTTCAATAAAGAGAACATCCCTGGTAGCTTCCAACTTCTGCATCCCCTCATTTTCATCATCAAAAGTTACTATCAACTCTCCACAATACAATTTTGATCCTTTCTTATTTACAACAACATCTTCTTCAAAAATAGCCTGGTTTTCATCCTGCTGAAAGGACATTCTGCCACTCCAAGTAATTGTGATACTTTCGTAAGATTGGTTTTTACCGGAAGACGGAAGAATTGACATTATTTCTTTGTTCCCATCTTGTCCATCACTTTTTTTACTTCCCACACTAACAGTGGTAATTAATTGCCCGCCTACGGGAACATCCATTCTGCCTTGATCTTTAAAGAACTTAATCCTGGCAGCAGCTATTGACACCTTGTCGTCAAAGAATTCAGCTACAGGATCATCATCTAGTATTGCGACTTGTTTTTCTGAATCCCATGACAAACTTTCTCCCTTTGCCGTTTTTGTGCCATCGGACGCCAAAACATTTCCACTTGCTATTACGTTCTTTACATTTTCCATACTCGAGCCAAAAGATATTGTTAATTTATCCGCAAATATAGTGGACTTACCTTTTGAAACACGCACATTATCATGAAATGTTATAAGCCTTTTTTCGTTCTCAAAAACCAATTCTCCACTAGACCGAATGAAAATATTCTCATCGACATTTCCATTTGCAATGGCCGTTTGGCTTTTAAAATTTGAAGCAGTAGCTTCTTTCCCGGGAAAAAGGAAGAAATCGTCATGATTACTTTTTACTTCCATTTCAGGGTCATCTTTGACCCATGCTTTTGAATCAGTCAAACTAATTTCAAAGCCAGATCCTGTAATCTCCATACCTTCACTTTTAATTGTAACAAAACCATCTGTATTAATTATTTTCTCATCAGGTAAATACTTTAAATCATCAGTGTATATCTTAAAATCTTCTTCTAATCTGGTTATCACATTTCCATAGAGAAACCCTTTATTGGTCTCTATATATATCTCCCCGAAATCGGAAGTTATGACTATGTTTCCTGGTTGGTTATTATTTTCGTTACCGGTACTTAAAAATTCGATCTCAGGCTTTGTGATCTTATAAATTCTATTTTTAAGAAATACAGTATAGGCACCCCTAATCACCGAAACTTCCCTTCCCTCTTTGTCATAGTTTGGCAAATAAAGGCCGTATATTTCTTGGGTTATATCTTTTATGTCTGATTTTTGAGTTAGCCTCTGCTTTCTTTTAGAGCTTTCGTCTATTATTTTTTTTAACAGGGGTTGATCTTCTTTTTTGATGTAAGAGGTATATTCAAGTAAGCCGGAGAGCGAAAGAGCCAAAAGTAGAAAGCAAACAATTATTATTCCCATATAAAAGAAACGTCGTTTTCTCATAATAGACTTAAACCTCTTTCAGTCGTCAATTTAAACATCCTTCTTATATTAGCCAACTCCTAGAAATTTTGAGATTTCAGTAATATCTCGAGATTATCATGTCCCATTTACCCTGTGATTTCAGGATTTTTTCTGTCACTTCACGTATAGCACCATACCCTCCAGGTGCACTAGTCACATATGAAACGCTTCTCTTTAATTCTAATGGTGCATTGGGTACGGCAACTGAAAACCCAACTCTTCTTAAGATTGGCAGATCAATAAAGTCATCACCAATATAGCAGGTTTCATTATCTTTTATTCTATGCTTTTTGAGAATCTTTTCGTACGCTTCTATCTTATTATGTATGCCCTGGTATACATCTTCTATACAAAGTTCTTTAGCTCGATGTACCACAGCCTTGCTTTCCCTCCCGCTGATAATGGCTGTCTTTATACCTGCACGGTGTAAATAAGTAATACCCGTACCATCCTGCACGTAAAAGACTTTTGATTCGTTACCATTCGCATCCAATATAATCTTTCCGTCTGTAAGCACTCCATCCACATCAATAATAACAATTTTTATTTCTTTCAATACTTAATAAATCTCCGGGTTCAAGAATGACAAAGATTGTAACATAAAAATCTTAAAGCTGCTCGAGCACAGCTAGGTGGGCTGTCCGTTCAAACGATTTGACCAGACGAGCAAGATTTGAATAACGACTAATATCCCGCATCGAGCAAATCCTGCACATCAACCATGCCAACGGGGACGTTATTATCGTCTACAACAGAAATTTGGTCTATTTTATTTTCCCGTAATATCTTGTAGGCCTCCGATGCAAGACGACCGGTTTTAATGAATTTTGATTTTTTCGTCATAACATCTTTAATAGCTTTTTTAAGAAAAGAAACATCTTTCTGAAGATTTCTTCTAAGATCTCCATCTGTAAAGAAACCCACCAGCTTTTTATTCGAGTCAAGGACACTTACGGCTCCAGGCCTTCCCTTCGTACTTGTCATAATTTTAAGTGCATCCGCTACAATCGTATCTTCATTTGTTATTGGATTTTCTTCATCTTTTCGCATTATTACGTCCACAGTTAGAAGCTTTCTCCCGATTTCTCCACCCGGATGAAAAAAGACATATTCTTCTTTACTCAAGTTTCTCTTCTTTAAAACTGTTAATGCCAGCGCATCACCCAACGCAAGCATGGCTGTAGAACTTGCTGTAGGGGCAAGGCCTAAAGGACAAGCTTCATCTATATTACCAATGTACAGGACTATGTCACTGTACTTTGCTAAACGGGATTTGTCATTACCAGTTATTGCAATGATTTTTGCACCAATTTTTTTTAAAAAGGGTATAAGTTGAGCAACTTCAGTTTCACCACTGTTCGAAAGAGCCAGAGCCACATCTTCTGCAACTACCCTTCCGAGATCACCATGCCTTGCTTCAAAAGAATGCATCCAATAGGAGGGAGTACCTGTGCTGGCCAATGTGGCTGATATTTTTTGCCCTATTATTCCTGCTTTGCCGATTCCGGTCACAACTATCCTGCCGTTACACTTAATAATTAAATCAATCGCTTTCTCAAAGTTATCATCAATATGTTGAATGAGGTTTTTGACTGCATCTGCCTCCATATCTATGACCTTTTTACCATATTCTATATCAGTTGAACTTTTTTTCATTGCCAGGTTCATAAATAATTAAAACTAATTATAAACTCTTTTGCATTATATGCGTAAGTATTTTTTATTCAAGCGAAATGTGTAAATGGTGTTCTTTGCTTGACATAGCATATGAAGCGTGATAATATAGTTCGAAGTTTCTCAAAGACTAATATACTAATGAATTTCGATCCTAAAAGTATAATTATTTTCGCAATAGCGATACTATATGCCATTACTATTCATGAGTTTTTTCATGCCTGGACTGCTAACAAATTGGGAGATCCAACAGCCAAGATGCAAGGACGTTTGACACTTAATCCAATAGCGCATCTTGATCCTATTGGTACAATTTGTTTCGTCATTGCACACTTTGGATGGGGGAAACCAGTACCCGTAAACCCAAATTATTTTAAGCATCCAAGGCGAGATGATGTAATTGTTTCAGCTGCAGGGCCTATTTCCAACTTTGTTTCGGCATTTTTTTTTGGTCTGATTTTTCAAACATCTTACAAATTTGTAGGCGATACAAGCTATTTTATTAATAATCTACGTAACTTATTGTTGATGGTAATTCAGATAAACTTGATATTAGCTATTTTTAATTTTATTCCGCTTCATCCGTTGGATGGTTCACATATTTTAAAAGGATTCTTACCTCGCCATATGCTTCCCGGGTATGAAAACATATGCAGGTATAGTCCGTTCATTTTACTTGGGGTAATTTTGCTTGGGAGTTTTGCTCATATACCAATATTATCTTACATTATCTGGCCACCGACAATTTTCTTTTTTAAAATTTTTTCTGGCTTATAAGTTTAGTTAATAGATAAATGCAAACAGAATATAAAATTGACCTTGAGACTTACAATGGCCCATTAGACCTCCTTCTCTACTTAATCCGTAGGGAAGAGGTTGATATATACGATATCCCAATTGCAAAGATTACAGACCAGTATATGGTACACCTGGATAAATTACAAAAGGTAGACATTGGATTGGCTGGGGATTTTTTGGTTATGGCTTCAACTTTAATGTACATAAAATCCCGAACACTTTTACCTCGTACTGAAATAGTTGAGGGCGAAGAGGAAGAAGATCCAAGATTAGAGTTAGTGAAGCAACTTCTTGAATATAAAAGATATAAGGAAACCACCACAGCAATAGCGGAATGGGCAGAAGAAAAGAGTAAGAGATATCCGAGGCCCAAAGAACGTCAGATAAATGAAGAGGAGACTGAACAAGTTTCTCTGGATGAAATAGATGTATGGAAAATTGCACAACTTTTTTCAAATTTTATGAAGCAAACTCTCGGAGATGTGAGTACTACTATAATATATGATAACATACCAACGCAGACATATATGGATATGGTAATTAATAGGTTGATTAATGCTTATACTATCTCATTTAATGATTTGTCCTTTAAGGCCAGAGACGAGATAGAAATTGCAGGGTTTTTTCTGGCTTTACTTGAATTAGTGCGTTTGAAGAAAATTAGACTTGAGCAACACGAAGAGTTTGGCGAAATTCGGATAATATCAAATAATTAAGAAAATCGAGGGTACTCATTATGATTGACAAAGAATTGTTGGAAATACTTGCCTGCCCACTCTGCAAGACAGAAGTAAGATTTGAAAATAACAAGATAGTTTGTACAAACTGTGGGAGAAGGTATCCAATAAAGGATGATATTCCCGTAATGTTAATTGATGAAGCAGAGTTGCCAGAAGATAAGAAATAAGCTTCTCTTAAAAAAAATTCTCTTTGGCGGGACTTATCGTCTTATTAAGGATCAGATTGAAGTATTGCAAAGGGGTTTTTATATATAGTTAGGATTAAGCCATAATTGTTTACTATCTTGAGAATGTCAGACCTCGGAATTACTTTTTGTTAACAATCAGGCACAAGTATTATCCTACCTTGCTTATTCGGAAATGATTACCACTTCTGTAGCCCGGACACATTTTAACCGGTACTTTGAACTTATAAATTTTTGTATAAGGAGTTTAAGAAAAAGATAAATGGATAAGAAAGCAATATTGGCGTTCGTCCTTTGTGCAATAATAATGCTTTACTTTCTTCAGGGATTTCCACAGCTAACAAAGCCTCCAGATGAAGAAAAGAAAGAAGAAGTTGTCGATGAAAAAACTGTTGTCAAAGAAAAAGAAATACTAGAAAGAAGGATAACAGTACAAAAGGAGCAAGAAGAAAAAATAAAGATCGTTCAAGATGAAATAGATCTACAGGACAACATAGTAATACAAAATGACCTAATAAGAACGGTATGGACTAACGAAGGTGCAGCATTAAAATCTGCTGTCTTAACCGAATTTAAGAATACAGAAAAAACACAGGTATTGGAATTACTTAAACCGAATAGAGAAGATTTGTTGCCTTTAAGAATTAAATTATTAGACGAAGAATTTCAATTAGATCGCCGTAGACATAAGGTCGTTGAGCAAAAGGAAGGTAAAGTTGTCTTTACCACACTTTTAGAAAATGGACTTCGTGTAACAAAAGATATATCTTTAAAAAATGGCAAATATCACCTTGACATTGCGATAACCTTCGAAAATACTTCAAATTCAGATGTTGCCTTGGCGTATACGGTAAATTCAGCAAGCGGTATCTACCCAGAATTTGACAGATATACTGGTCTTGCATCGGCAGTAGGGATAGACGTTGGACGAGGTAAAGTAAAACTTGTACGCACAGCGACTAAAGATATGCCATATAAAAATGAATCCGTGGGAATTTCCTGGGCTGGCGCTGTTAATAAGTATTTTGTAAGCATTTTGAAGTCTTCGTCAGGTGCTATAATAGCTACCACAACATCTGCACCGAATGAAAACCAAGACCCCCTTTATAAAGATGATTTTAGCGTAAATCTTCAGACTAAAAGAATAAGCATAATACCCCAAGGTAAAGAACAACATGATTATGTTCTCTTCCTCGGGCCTAAGAAGGAAAGTATATTAAAGCAATACGATGGACTTTTAGTGCTTTTAGAATATGGCTGGACTACCTCTATATGTAAGATACTCATAAAGATATTAAATGTCTTTTACGGGTTTATACCAAATTATGGAATTGCCATACTACTGTTAACATTCTTAGTAAAGATGATCCTTTTCCCACTAACCAGGAAAAGTCAGATGTCAATGTTCAAGATGCAACAACTTCAACCTCTTATTGGCAAATTAAAAGAAAAGTATAAAGGTGATAAGCAAAGGATGGGGCAGGAACAAATGAAGTTGTTTAAACAACATGGTGTAAATCCAATGAGTGGTTGCATGCCAATAATGCTTCAAATGCCCGTATTCTTTGCCCTATTCAGGACACTACAGCTATCCTTTGAAATGAGACAGGCTCCTTTTGTTTTATGGATTAGCGATTTATCAAAGCCAGATACACTAATTCATTTGCCTTTCACCATTCCATTTCTTGGAGATGGATTAAATATCTTGCCAATAGTAATGGGTATTGCTTCGTTTGTACAAATGAAACTTACACCAAAAACTATTTCTGGAGATGATGCCCAAGCAAAGATGCAACAGAGAATGATGCAGATGATGCCTATTATTTTTCCTTTCATACTTTATACCATGCCTTCAGGACTTACCCTTTACTGGACAACCAGTACATTGATTAGTATTGGTGAACAAATGTTTATCAGAAGGAGCATTAAGAAGGTTGATATTTATTATAAGGGAAAAAGGATAACTAAGGGTAAGGATAAGGGTAAGGTAAAGGCAAAATAAAATCCCATTTCTGCAAAACCCATTTAACCACGAACTTATCTGCCGCAGCTTTTAGGATACACCATTGGGAGTTTAACTACACACACCCTTAGAGATTTCATTATCAAAGCTCGTCTTGCGTCCTATGAACAACATCTCTAAAGGGCTAAATAAAAAAAGAATTATGGCATTTGACCTTGAAAATAATATATTAGCAATTTCCACACCCTCTGGCAGGTCTCTTAGAGCTATTATCAGGCTCAGTGGCAAAGATGTCTTTACTTATTTACAAAATATTTTTGTGCCTGAAGATTGTAAGAGGATTACGCATAAAAAAGGCTTCAGCACATATCAAGGTAATATTTACATCGAAGAAGAAAAGATTAGTATTCCTGTCTACATTTATATTATGAAAGCCCCAAATTCGTATACAAGGGAAGATACTGTAGAAATCCATACTTTTGGTTCATCTCCTTTACTCGAAATACTTTTGGAAACATTGGTTTCATCGAGAAACATAAATAACTACAAAGCAGGTAATGGTGAAGGAAAAATAAGTATTAGGATTGCAGAACCCGGAGAATTTACCAAAAGAGCATTCCTAAACGGGAGAATAAACCTTACAGAAGCAGAATCTGTATTACATATAATACGTTCCCAGACAGAGTCTGAACTGTTACTTGCTGTTTCAAATTTAAAAGGAAGACTGGCAGGATTTCTGAGTGAGATACAAGGAGAATTAATGAAACTCAGCGCCAGAATAGAGGCAAGTATTGATTTTTTTGATCAGGATATTGAATTAATATCTTTCAATGAAATAGAAAAACAGCTTGAACATATAAAAGAGAAATTGAGTAAGATTGTTGAAAAAGATCAAACATCAAGAATTTTTCATGACGGCATAAAAACTGTTTTTGTCGGTTGGCCAAATACAGGCAAATCAAGTGTGTTTAATAAGCTATTAAATTATTCAAAGGCAATAGTCACACCAATCAATGGTACAACAAGAGATACGCTGGAAGCTGTATTAAATTTGGAAGGTATAAATTTTCGAATTATAGACACCGCAGGAGTTATGCAGGGAAAAGGAGAATTAGAATCTATAATTATGAAAAGAATATACGATTCCGTAAATGATGCCCAAATTGTCCTGTTTTTTATAGATGGGAGTATGAAACTTCAAACTGAACAAATCGAATTTTTCAACTCCATAACCACAAAAAATAAGATAATAGTAATCAATAAGAATGACATGCCACAAGAAGTTGATTGTAAGGATTTTTCCTTAATGATGAGAACATTTCCAGTAGTTAAAACATCCGCACTCACAGGGGAGGGAGTCGGTGAATTAAAAAAGATAATGGTCTCTAATATTCTTAAAAAGAATGTTGATATATCTGCTTCAGGTATAGCCTTCACCATGAGACAGAAAATTATACTTTCTCAGGCACTTGAGACATTAGTGCACATTACAGATTCTTTAAATCAAAAGGTAAGCTACGAACTTATGGCGATAGATTTGAGAAGTTTGTTAGACACCATTGGTGAAGTTACGGGAGAGGTAATAACGGATGATATACTGGATATAATATTTTCAGAATTTTGTATTGGTAAATAAAATTCAGGATATTTTTGGAATTTGCTTGACATTCTATATGTTGTATGTTAGATTGCGCTACACTTCTATATGTTGATTTTATAAGCCTACTTTTAGAAACTCAATAGTAAATCGTACACATGAAGTGTCTATTTTGTAAGGTTGATAATGACAGAGTAATTAACTCAAGAACATCAATAGATGGTTTAAGTGTAAAACGGAGGCGTGCATGTTTAAATTGTGGCAGACGATTTACAACATACGAGAGGGTTGAAGAAAGTCCTATAAGAGTGGTAAAAAAGAATGGTAGTAGAGTTAATTTTGATCGCAATAAGATACTAACAGGGTTGCTCAAGGCATGTGAAAAAAGGCCTGTGTCAACTGAAGCACTTGAAAATATTGTTTCTGAAATAGAAAGAGTAATATACGACAAGTTTGAAAGGGAAGTTGATACGAAGTTTGTCGGTGAACTTGTTATGCAAAAGCTTGAAATTCTGGACAAGGTAGCTTATGTCAGGTTTGCGTCAGTATACAGAGAGTTTAAAGATGTAAAAGAATTCCTTGATGAGTTGAAACCTTTAATATCTCCAGCCAAGAAAAAAGTTAAGAGAAATTAATCGTAACAAAAAGGAGGATGGTTCTACGATGACGATTGAAATGGTTCAGAAGCGTGATGGTAGATTAGTACCTTTTGATGAAAGTAAAATAGCAGATGCCATTTTCAAAGCTGCAAAAGCTATTAATGGCGAAGATAGGTCCATTGCGGTAGAACTTGCAAGTGCTGTGACTCATTTCTTGCAAAAAAGATTCAATGACAAAATCCCGGGAATAGAAGATATTCAGGACCTAGTTGAAGAGATTTTAATCAAGAATGGACATGCAAAGACAGCAAAAGCCTATATACTATATCGAGAAGATAGAGCAAGGGTACGTAAATCACTCCGCGTTAGAAAACAAATCAAAAAAAGCAGCGATACAACCGATGCAGCGTTAATGGTGGATCAGATTAGTAGGGATGAATCGTTCCCCTGGGACAAAAGAAAGATTGCAACAGCATTGGAAAAAGAAGCGGATTTGTCTAGCGAAATAGCTCAGGAGATTGCAAGTGCTGTTGAGAATCGTGTTTTCGCTTCAGGTCTAAATAGAATATCTACATCANTGGTTCGCGAACTGGCAGATAATGAACTCTTTGAAAGAGGGTACAATGCAAAACTCGAAAAACAAACTGCCTTAGGTATGCCAAAATATGACATTGAACAACTCATATACTCGAAAAATAAAGAAAACAGCAATATAGCATCCAATAATCCTGAGGCAATTAATCTTGCTGTAGCAGAAAACACCTTAAAACAATATGCTCTCCAAGAAGTATTTTCTAAAGACGTTGCAGACGCACACATTACTGGAATGGTCCACATTCATGATCTTGGTTATCCGACCAGAGTATATTGTTCCTCTCATTCCCTTGAGTATTTAAAAAAATACGGATTATCACTGGAAAATCTGGATACATCTTCTGCACCTGCTAAACATGCCAGAACGCTTACGGGTCATCTGAATACATTTCTTGCCTCAATGCAGGCTTATTATGCTGGAGCTTTAGGGATAGGCTATATAAACATAATGTATGCTCCATATGTAGAAAATATGAACTATGATGAAATGAAGCAGGAAGCTCAACACTTAATTTTTAGTGGTTCACAAAGTGCTTTCTCTCGTGGAGGTCAGACATTATTCTTGGATTTCAACATACATACAGGTATACCAAATTATCTGAAAAAGATACAGGCTGTTGGTCCCAGTGGAAAACTTACAGGCAGGCTGTATGGAGAATATGAATTAGCTTCACAGAGGTTCACAAAGGCCTTGCTTGATGTCTGGCGTGAGGGTGATTGTCATGGGCATGTATTTGCATTTCCTAAATGTGATCTGCATATAAGTCATGATACATACAAAGACCCTAAACAATATGAACTTTTGGAATATGCTTGTCAGATTGCCAGTGAAAATGGGGTACCATATTTTGTCTTTGATAGAGATGAAATAACCTTGTCCGCATGTTGTCGACTGCGTACAACTATATCAGATAATTATATGATTGATCATCCTGAAAGTATGAGATTTTGTGGATTCCAAAATGTAACTGTAAGTCTTCCTCAAGCTGCCTACCGCGCTGGCAAAGGAGACTTTGATAAACTTTATCGAGAGATTGACAAAGGTATAGACATTGCCATCAAGGCACATCTACAAAAAAAGAAATTCATTACTAGGCTGATGTCTGGTCCTGAAATGCCGTTGTGGGAAATTGGCAAGAAAGCCGCCGATGGAAGGCCATATGTAGATTTGGAAGCAGCTACTTACATAGTTGGCATTATAGGCCTGAATGAATGTCTACAGTATATGATCGGCAAGGAATTACATGAAGGTGATGATGTAGTTAAACTCGGACTACGTATTATTTCTCATATGTACTTCAAAGTGAAGGAAGAGGGCAAAAAATACAATTTGAAATTTTCACTTGAAGAATCACCTGCAGAAAGTGCGAGCAGGAGACTTGCCAAGATAGACGTTAGAAACTACGAGGAAGCCGTTAACTTAATCAAGGGCGACATCGACAAAGACGAGTTTTATTACACAAACAGCGTTCACTTGCGTCCCGATGCGCCTACAGATATGATCACAAGGATCAATGTTCAGAGTAAATTCCATAGCATGATTGAGTCTGGCGCAATAATACATGCTTTTGTGGGAGAGGAGAGGCCACCAGCTTCCGGTATTATGAAATTGGTGCGAAAGACCTTTGAAAACACACAGGCAGCACAATTAACCATATCACCGGAATTCACCATTTGTAACGAATGTCATCGTGTTATTCCCACG
>LAZR01002182.1_pt1 | contig 11621 bp, 8 predicted proteins | sample 329461 | NCBI WGS metagenome assembly LAZR01 (sample SAMN03002196, study PRJNA259156) | marine sediment metagenome | biome: sea floor; feature: Hydrothermal impacted sediments; material: marine sediment; isolation source: Loki non-amplified sample from Loki's castle hydrothermal vent sediment ...
GCGCTACATCACCTAATAAAATGGATAATGATGACTCAAAATGAATTTAGTGGATCCCAAGGATTTAATTTTCTCACTCTATTTTTAGCCCCATATGCTAAAGGAATAAGTGAAAATGAATTAAAACTTATAATTAAGAATTCTATTTTCGAGATAAATCAGATATCTACTATAACAAGTAGAAAAGTCTTCCCCGTTTCATTTTTAGATTATCCTAATGCTTGGAAGACATTATCAAAATTACGCGCAATTGGTCCTGATGGTAAAGTGGAGAACCTCTATGAAAACTATCAGCAGGAGTCCTTAAATATATTTAATGCTTTAACACATGCCTTTATAGAAGGTGATGATAATAATAATTCTTTCAAAACCCCTCAACATGAAATTTTGATAGACAATACATGGTTTGATGAATACGAGGAGATTTCCTCAAAAGTAATGGATGAAATCGATACCCGGCAAACACCCTTTCTGCTAAATTCCAAAACTTTTTTTTCGAAAAATAAAAACACTATTAATTTCACTGGATCTGAATATCTAAATTTTGGAATTTTACAGGAAGTTTGTATTAATTTACCACGTTTAGCTTATTTAAGCAAAGAAGAAGATAAATTTATTGAGTTGGTTAACAATACGATGAATTTATGTTCCCAAATCTTGGTAAAGAAGTATAAAACAATAAGAAAAAGGCTTAAATCTAACTTTTTACCGTTTTGTGGGGGAATTATAAAGAATAACCCGATATATAAGCTTGAGGAACAATTTTTATCCTTAAGTTTTGTAGGATTAAATGAGGCACTTAAAATTTTAACAGATTTTGAATTGCATGAAAATTCAACTGCGTTTCACCTTGGGAAAAGAATCGTAAGTAAAATGAATAAACTTTGTTTAGAGTTTTCTAAGAGGGATAATCTTTCATATTTATTGAGTGAAAATCTATCTAAAAAAACTCCCTTTAGATTTGCTAGGTTAGATAAGAAACATTTTCCCAAAATGTCTATTCCTCAATTTACTCCAGATATTTACTGCTATACTAATTCAGTACATTTTCGGAAGAATTTAAAAATAGATTTAATTGAGAAATTAAAAAAGCAGGAAGAATTTCATATTTTAATGCAAAACGGGGCAATTGAATATGTTTCTTTAACAGAACTTAAGGAAAACGATATAAATTTGGAGAATTTGATTACGCAATTTTTTACTAGATCTGAGCTTGTAAATTTGAAATTTTATTCTGATACCAGAGAGTCTAATAGAGAAAAGTAATTATTTAATAGGTATTATTATTTTGGATATATTAGACTTTATAAGATTTTATGTTCGAGCACACTAAAACAAACTATTTTCAAATTTACCCTAAGATTTGGTATACTTGAACTAGTAATAATAACTAGTAATAAATCGATTATAAACGGAGATGAATCTAAAACTATTAGCAAAAATGAATCTGGGATAATAAAAGCAGTAATTTTGAGTGTTTTTGATGATAGAGGACCAGTTCCAAAAATTGTATGGCCTCAAGATTTAGAAGAAAAGGCTGGTCTCCTAATAGCAATGAAGACAATAAGTTTACTCATGGGTGATTCTGTTTACCAAGAGTCACAAGGACCAGGAATAGGTATTAACTATTTTGGAATATTACCCTTTCCAGATTTAAAATTCAACGGGTTAACTTACTTTTTTCTTATTCCAGATGAGGAGGCGCGTGGGCAAGCCTATGCATCAACAGTTACAATACTTATAAATGAGGAAGACAGAGTTTTTTTCTATGAGAATATGAAATATTTAAGAATTATAATCGATAAAACAGCAACTCAAATTCAAAAAGAAAAAGAATTTGACTCACAAAAGAAGATTATGGACGAATTGCGAAATGAATTGTTTGAATTCACACAAGAATTGAAAGATCCTCTTTCAACCAGAAGGCAATTAAAGATCATATTCACTGGATTAGATAAAGCAGGGAAATCAAGTTTCTTGCTTGGTATAAGAAGAAGATATTCAGAAATTATTAAATCGTTGCCTACTAAAGGAGTAGAAAGAACAGAGGAAAATATTTTTGAAGAACAAAATTCTCAAATTTTAGTCTGGGATGTTGGTGGTCAAATAAAATATAGAAGTCAATTCCTTGAAGAGAGTAAGATGTATTTATATAATGTTGATGTTATCTTTTTCTTTATTGATATACAAGATGTAGAGAGAATTGGCGAAGCATTAGATTTTTTCCGAAGAATAGCAACTAAATTAGTTGAATTAGATGAATTTCCTCCGATAATAGTATGTTTGACTAAATTTGATCCTGATTTACAAGGTTCAAAAGAAATTTTTAAGAATTTAGAGCTTATTGCTGATGAAGTAGAGAAGAGATCGGATAAATTTCTAACAAAAATATTCCAAACTAGTATTTTTGACCATTGGAGTCTTGTTACAGCTTATTCATATGGACTTTCTCGGCTTAGCCCTAATCGTGAATTATTCAAAAATCAATTAGAGCAATTCGCAAATAAAACCAATTCAGATGCAGTTTTATTATTAAACGAAAACGGAATCATATTATCAAGTTTTTCTAGATCTGAAATTTCTGAAAGAGTATTTGAGATATCTGCACCCTACTTCAAAAATTTATATAACACATTTAGAGAATTCAAGTTACTTGAACAAGATTTTCTAGTTTCTTCCGGAATTGGTGATAAGTCTAAAAAAGTGGTCTTTAAAAAAATACAGGCTGGAAAATATAGCCTTTATCTTCTGCTTTTTATTGAAAAATCTCTCGAAATTAAGAAAATTGAAAAGAATTTACCCGAATTCTCTAAAAACCTAGTAGAATTAATTTCTACCTATATTTAAAAAAAATATAAGAAAAAAGGTTAAATTTTAATATTCGTAATACTCAATTCCTTTTTTTCCACTCCTTTTAAAGATAAGGATCAATGTTATAACAACTGCAGCAACCCCAATTCCTATAAACACAAAAAAAACTATCGGGAAGGATTCTAACGGGGCAAGATTGGACTCCAATACTATAATCATTATATTATAATCAAAATCAAAAGAATTTGAGGGATGGAAACTAAAGAGTGGATTTAAAAATTCACTACTATTTCCATTTGGGGGGATAAAGAAATTTGCTCCCACGTTTACGTTAAAACGAAGAAAATCAATTCGATTGAAATAATTTGCTGTTCCCCATGTAGGATCAGCAGCAATCCATCCGATATTAGGAACATAATATTCTATCCAAGCATGTCCCAAGAAATCAGATTCAGTATCAGAGACATGAAAGTTCCATGTATTATTCGGTTTAGGACGCGTAGCAGGATTATTTGATATCAAAAATCCTGTAACCTTACGTGCGGGAATATTCTGTATTCGTAATAATGTTATCATTAAACTCGAGTATTCGCTACAATCTCCTTCTGAGTTGTTATAAGCCCATAAAGCACCTTTTTCTTGAGCTGGTAGATCTCCGTTGTAAATTAGGTTATTAGTAACCCAATCGTAAATTTTTTCAGCTTTTTCAACGATATTATCACTCGGCTCTACTATGTCATTTGATTTGTTAATGAGCGAAAGATCATCCCTTTCATAATAATTTTCTGAGTTATTACTATATAAATCAAAGATCTCATCAGACATATCATACAATCCAATATCAGTATCCTCAATGTTTTGAAACCTAATCTCATTTAATTTCACAATATATTTTTGGCTTAGAGAAACTTTGTCGTTTATTCCTAGGGAAGCATTGAATGAATCGTAAGTATTGTTAAATTGATCTCTATGACCCATTATAATTTTAGTTGGAGAATATCCTGTAATATTATTAAACAGAAGTTTACTATCTTGATAGGGTGGAGTATATTGAGTTAGTGTAGAGTTGGGCATCCTATCATTTAACCTCGCGAATTTAAAATAATAATCTCCCGAACCAGAATTATGTGTCAAGGTAAAATTAATTTCTACTTGATATGTAACACTCTGAGTTATATTGTATTTAGAAACGCCATTACCTGGAGAAGAACTTAAAGGATACGGGTAATGGAAGACTGTTGGTAATACTAATGCTGACCAACCTGAGAATGCGGTTGTTAAAAAGAGTAGATGCAAGAGAAAAAACTTTGTTTTAACTTTCAATCTGAAAAATCTCTATAATTTTTATAAAATGTATAAAACTCTCCTCTTATAATTTTTATTGTTTAAAAAAATAGGAGCATTCATAAGAGTAAAGTTGTATTATTTTAGCAATATTATAATAATGTTTTTCTGGTTTTGATTTGATCTACAAGGTTTATTTAATAGATGCAGATAGTGGAATTTCAATTTTTGAGGTTACATTTAAAGAATTGAAGAAAATTCAAGATGATATTCTAACCGGGTTTTTTCAAGCAATCAATAAAACAATAGATGTAATACAGGAGTCTATGGCAAAAGGAAGACGTGTAAACGAAATGAATAGAATTGTAGAATCGGAAGATTCAACAATTCTAATATATTTTCATCCTTTATCAAGAGTTCTATTTTGTTCAATATCGGATGCTGATGACGATAGTGAAAAAATAGAGGAAATCGTTCATAAAATTGCTAACAGGTTTTGGAAAAAGCACCAATCAGATTTAAAAGTCTTTCGAGCGACTACAGAAAAAAGTAGATTTCAAACTTTAGGTGCTGATATTGAAAACCTCACTATTGGTGGAAGAATTGCTGAAGTCTATCCAAAACTGCTTGTTGTCAAAAAAGTCTTGGAGAAGGTCTTATTGATGGGAATGATCGATGAAGCAGACTTTCAAATTGCTTTATTATGCTCAGGTAGTAATTCACCCCTTAAAATTTCAAGGTCAACACATAAAAAAAAAAATAAAATCAGAGATATTTTAAAGAAATTAGCTGAATTAGATATCATTGAATTCTAAGCCAAATAGATTTTTCCCTCCTCGAGAGAAATCTCGAATAGAAAAAAATAAAAGTTCTCTCATTTTATCAAAATTACCTTTTATTGAATGCAAAAATTAAAAGATGATTATGGAGAATAAAACAGACATCATTGCTCGTGTAAAAAGTCCTGCAAGAGGAGGGCATTTAAGAACTGGTAGTGGTTTTTCGAGAGAAGAAATAAAGGGTGCTGGAAAAGATATACATCAATTACACACTCTAAATATCGGTATTGATTATTTTAGAAAATCATTTTATTCTGAAAATATTGAGAAACTAAAAAAACTTAAAATACCTGATAAAGTAACTAAAAAGAAACCCTTTGTCAAAAAAGAAAAGAAAACTACTCCTTTCAAACCTATAAAAGAGCGACCTAAAGTAAAACCCAAAAAGATTATAAAAGAAGCCCCTAAAGTACCTGCAGTGAAAAAAAAGGTAGAAGCCGTAAAAAAAGAGAAAACAAAACCTGTTAAGAAAGAAAAAGTTAAAATTGAAGAAGTAGGAGTACCTTTAACGAAACTATCTGGTCTCGGTGCTGCAATAGCAAAAAAATTCAATAAACTGGGTGTTAGCACAATCGAAGAACTCTGTAAAGAAAATTCTGAAGAATTAGCAGCACTAGTTAAAGGGGTTTCTGTTGATCGTATAAATAAATGGATTGAAGAGGGAAAAGAGTTAATAAATAGTTAGAGTATTATTAAATTCTTCTCAATTTTTGCTTCTTTTATAGTATTCAATCGAATTAGTATTATTACTATCATGGAATATAATTATTTTGTTTACAAAAAACCTGAATGCAATTTGGTAATCAACAAAATGCCTATTTGGTTTAGAGAAAAGGAATTTACAGAAAACAAAAATAATGGTTCTCTTATTTTACATTCCGAAAATAATTACGACGATATCTGGGGTCCTAATTCTACAATGGAAGTCTCTTGGGAAAAAAAGAATAGAGAGAGTTTATTCTATTATAAAGAAGTTGAGGTTAATATTCAAACATACAATTCAATTGGTATTATCGTCACTGAAAAGGAAAGGGACTGGTTAATGAGTCATGAATTTACACAATGGTATGGTCACCGACGTAAAATGAAAAGAAAAAGATTTTATCTTGAAAAAGTTATCCATGGTATATTTTATTGCGAAGTGTCTGAAAGATTGATCAATATTCATACGTCAATAATAGAGAGCATGTATGAGAATTTTAAACCCTTTATACTAAAATCATACAGATCTGTAATCTGTCATTAGTTTCCAATTTTCTGGGCTAGAATAAAGAAATTATCCCGTTCGGTCGGCCCACCCATAATCCTGAATTCTTTGACTGTAAAAATTCTTAACAGTTTCTTGATTTCGCGTTTTGAAAAGAAGTGATAAAAGCGGTAATATACTTTCCTTTCTTTTGATAGTGTCCAGGGGACGTAGATGTCACCAAATTCTTCAAGACCATTATTTTTTTGCAATTGGTTATACTTTAAACTAAAACTTCTTTTTAACCAATCTAAAATAAAAAAACGACGATATTTCTTTTGCCATTTTCTCCATACTGTAATCACTATATTCCCACCATTTTTTGTAATTTTGAATAAATCATTAAATAATTTTTTCCTATCCGATCTGTTCTTAACATGGTGAATTGTGGCTATTGAAAATATATTTTGAGTTGAACTAGCTTTAAAGGGGAGGTATCTTATATCTGCTTGGAGTACTTGGATAAGTTTGGATTCAGATTTAGAGTAAATATCAAGATTGTTAATATCATTATGGACAATTTTTAGGAGTTTTAGAGAAATATCAATACCTATTATTTTTTTAGGATAACTTCCCAAAATTTTAAAATTTCGACCATTAGCGCAGCCTAGATCAAGAATTATCCCATTAAACGAATATCCCTTATTAATTACAAAATTTAAAAAAACTTCAAGTGGTTTCCATGGTTTTCTTCTTTTTAAGTGATAATCCTTTGCAATTTGGTTAAAACTGTAGCCCTCCATTAAATGATTAACTTCTTTTTTGTATTAAAATATAAAAGTTAATATGGATATATAATTTTCAAGGTTATCAAGTGAATAAATTAGGAAATCGGGAAATGGAAGATATTCAAAATTTTCTAAATAAATTTCTAAAAATGGTGAAAATAGAAGTTTTTGACTATTATGATAGATCGCAATCATACTTAAAAGACCTTATTTCATATAAAAACGTTAATTTAAAAAAACAAACAAAAGATGAAAATGAAGAAATTTTAAAAGAAACACTAGAGAAAATTCTTAAAGCTATAAAAACAGGGCTAAATACTATTGGTGTTCCGATACATAATATTACAATGGTTCAAACCACATTTTTAAATGATATACATAAAAAAGGGAATGTAATAGATAGTTATGGCTCTTACCTTGAGTTATATTTTAAAGATTATATAAATCCAATTTTGTTTACAATTATTATTGAGTATATATTTGATATAGAGGTCCAAAAATTTGAAAATTTAAAATTATTCAAATTAATCCCTCACAATTTCATTGGGAAATTAAACGTTTTTAAAGAGAAGAATATCGCAACTTCAGAGGTTAGAAGTTATTTTATTCAGAATAATTTTGATGATGTATTAGATTTTACAAAGTTGACTTTGAAAAAAGGAAAGAGCCAAATAAATATTATAGATAAGGAAAGATCTCCTTTAGAATCAGAAAAGGGGAAGAAATCAGTCACTGATATTTTAACGAGACTGGAAAAAGCAAAAATGAATTCAATTGAAAGACTAAAAAGCCCAAAGAATAAAATTATTAAAATTGATACTGAAATCTTACCTTCAAAGCCCCAACCGGAAAATAAACCGCTCCCTCAACCTAAATTAGCCTTACCCACAATTGAACAAAATAAGAAAGCTCTAAATTATCTAACAATTCTACCAATTGTGAATCCTGATTTAGCTCAGAAATTTAATATTGATATAGGAAACTTATTAAATTCAAGAGTTATTAATCCAGACTTGTTAGACTTAGAAAATCTCTATTATTATATTTCAATTTTAAAAATGTTGAGGATTGAATTTCCTTATACTTTTATTGAAATTAAAGAGATCTTAAAAAAATATGTGAGAGATAAAATCTTCAGTAGTTCTACTGATAGTTTTCCTGATTCAATAAATATTTTTCATGGTCTTTCAATTCTCAACGAGTTTAATTTAATTACAAACTCAAATATCATTGATATCGACAAAACGGAAAAGTTTCTGAAATCTAAATTAAAAATATTCGTACCAGAAAAGCTAAAAATGAATTATTACACATTATTGAGTTTGATAATCTTGGAAAACAGTGAATTTATAAAAGAAAATGAGGAAGATTATTTAAATCGGATTAGTAAGTTAAATATATTGAGTTTGGAAAATTCTAATCCAATTTCAGATATCTATCATATCGTAGCTTTTATAAAATTGTTAGATAAAAGTGCTAACCTTCCTGAATTTAAAACAAAATATTTAAATGAACTTAAAACTACCCTGAATTCACAACCATCTTCCAACAGCTTAATAACTGAAACTGCAAAAACACTATTATTATTGGATTTTTTAGATGTTAAGAACCAAGAAACAATTTTAGTTAGCCATTTATTAAAAGAGGTAATTACTACTACTATATTTTTCAATTTGGAAAGCCTGGATATAGACTTTAATTGGCGGAATGATAAGTTAGCATATAAAATAGAATTAAAAATGGTATTTTGGATATTACTGGCTTGTTCTCAATATTCTACTTTAAATCTCGTAAATCTTTAATTTTTCTTGTTTGAGTTTTCCACTCGAAGAATTCTCTTAAGAAATTTTTTTACTGAAGAAGTTTCATGCCCACTTTTAACATTTTTATTCCAAATTTCATTGAAGATAGTATTTTCATTTAATTCCCGTAAAGTCTTTTTTGCTAATGCTAACAAATTTTCTTTATTTATAATTGGCGCATCTCCTTTAATCCCAGTACAATATAATTTTGCTTTCTCAGTATAAAAAAACCGAATTTCCTTTTCCGGGTTCCTATTTTCATTTATTGATTTGTCAAATGAGAATGGGAAAGTCCTACAAAACATCGGTCTAATGCTATATATTAAGCATTTTTTATTCTTTTTGTCATAGAAATAACACTCACCTAATTTATTTTTAAGAAGTCCAACGAACGCTAAGCCCTTTTCTGTTTTTATAGGTGATATGACCATTTTCTTAAGACCTTTTCTTGATAATTCTTTTTCAAATATAAAAAATCCAATTACATCAATTAATTCTTTTAAATCTAAGTTCAAACCTTTGGAGATCCTTAAAATATCTCTATAAGTCAAATTTATTAGAGTATTTTTATCTGAACAACAATTTCCACACCTTTTACAATTAAAACGTAGTTTATTTAAGTGATCCATTGAAATTAAAAAGATTCCATTATTTTAATTTTTTAGGTTGGAATCTGGGATTAGCTGGGATGATCATTTTTTGTTTGATTAACGATTCTAATGCTTCAATAATTAAATCCTTGTTTTCCTCACTGATTAAACTAATAATATTGTTTAAATTAATTAAATCATTGTTACCATCTGAATATGACTGAATCACATTTAATGCTCGAATTTCCATTCTTGATAGGGCTTTATCCTTACGTAATTTAATAATATTGATTTTGGTTGATAATTTAAAAGCATCCTTGTAATATAATTCAATGTACTCATTTATGATGGGGGGAATTATTTCTTCAAATAGATCTAAAGAACCATCCCACCCATCTAACTCTTGAGACAATTTTAAACTTAATGAAAGCATTAAAAGAGATACTTGACTTTTTAATCTTTCAGATGACTTTTCTTTAAGAATGACTACTGTTCTTACGTCTTCTTTATCAGCAATTAGACAATAAAAATATTTAAAATCCAACTCAATAAACTTTTCTTTCCCATAGCTTTCTTTCAGATCTTTTGCATTCGCATTTCTTTCTTCATTAGTGAATTCCTCTCCTATGGTTGTTATCGCCTGAATAAATCCTGCAAACATCTCTCTTTTATGTTTTTCTAAGATTGAATAACTCTTTGCATATATAGGGATTCCACTGATTCGATGAATTACAACAATAGCTTGAATATTTGTAAGGTCTTTGAATTTTTGAGTTTTAGCTAAAAGATCAGATTCTTTTCTTCTGTGTCTTGGTAAGATAACATAGGATCTTATGCTCAACACTCCTAATACACCAATTATACATGCTAAAACAGCTACTATTATCCATAATAAAATACTGGGAGATTGACTTCCACTTGAAACAGGTTCACCTATTACAACAATGAAAGAATACTGAGAACTTTTATAAATTGAGCCGCTAGGAATTATAATTAAATCAAATCTGTAATTTCCCTCTAAATTTTCAGGTAGTTTGATACTAACTTGAAATGTACCTGGTGATGTTTCATTTAAATATCCTCTACCATAATCCCATGAATAGGTTATAGATGCATTCTCGATAAAATTGCTTGTTTCAGGATCTAATAATTGAATTTGAATATGTATTATGTCACCTAATTCTGCGTTAATTATGTCATCAAAACCAATTGGATCAACGTTAATATCAATTTGGTTTATTAGCAGTTGAAATCCAAATGTAGCCGTTTTATAATTTGGATGTTCAAATTTAAGGTAAACTATATTGATTCCGAGTGAGAAATTTTCTGAGGAAAAAACAATTGAAGTGTTATACCAAAAATTTAAATTTTCTGTTAAGTTCTTGACATAATTACTACCAATAAAAGTTATAACTCCTCCAGTTAAATATTCATTGTCTATATTTGAGATTGATTTTACGGAAATATTTACTTTTCCATTAAATTCTGTCTTAATCACTTCGTTTTCATTTACATGTTGAGAGTTTACAGATACATTTAAACTCACAGATTGTTTTGTTATTTGGAACTGATATATATAATATTGAGGTTCATAGCTGGCAGCTGAAAAATTAATGCTTAATTGATAGATTCCAACATTATCAATAAAAAGAGTACTAAACTCTATGTTATATGTGCCATTTGCGGGGTTTGTGATTGAATACAACGATTTATTACTAATACTTATATTCAACATTGCACCATTTATACCATTTCCAGTGTAATCTGAAAATTTGAATTTTATAGTACTATTAGCATGTAATTCAATATTATATCCAGATTCAAGCACTTGTATATTTGTTTCTTCCCCCAGATTAATCTCGAGGGTAATATTGCTTTCAAAAAAGCCTACTTTTGAAGATGTAGTGATAATTTCATATAATCCTCGTGTAAGTAATTCTGCTGTATCTATCACAGCCTCATAAATACCCAATGCAGATTCAGTAAAATATTGCGTACTATTAGTCCAATTATATGAGATAATTGAATTTGATATGGTTAAGTTATTTTCAGCATCCTTTAGAAAGACTCTTAGAGGAATATAGTCCCCTACAAAACCTTCAGTTCTTAAATCTAATTTTGCATCGTCTGGTTTCAATAGTGTTAATGAACTCTGATGATTTACGATAAAATTAGATTCTATTCCTCCTAAAGCAGTTCCATTACTCCAAAATATAGTATAATTATATTGACCTCCTATAGAATTTAGAGCAGTAAAAGTTATATCTGAAAATACCACCGTCCCATTTGAAAAGGGATTCATACTCTCTTGATACCAAATA
>LAZR01002183.1_pt1 | contig 11618 bp, 9 predicted proteins | sample 329461 | NCBI WGS metagenome assembly LAZR01 (sample SAMN03002196, study PRJNA259156) | marine sediment metagenome | biome: sea floor; feature: Hydrothermal impacted sediments; material: marine sediment; isolation source: Loki non-amplified sample from Loki's castle hydrothermal vent sediment ...
GGGATTGGTGCCATTGCAAGTGCAGTTTTTTGTGCATCTGAAGAACAAGGAAAGAACCTCGAGCTGGGTAATCTGGAAATAGTTACATCGGAGTTCATTGGGGGTAAGATTTTTGCTTCCAGTTGTGGTCCAAAAGGTGTTTTGACACTAATTTCTGATCCTGACATCAATATTGGTTTAATTAGGTTAATTTTGAAACGTTCTGGAGATGAATTAAAAGAGATTTTAGATGACTTTTTAGCTGAATCTCCAGAGTTGATGGATAGCGGTTTAGATCTCTCGGATCTTGATCAACTCACACCAGACTAAAATCAAAATCCCTTTTTTAAACAATCTTTTCCTATATGCTAATTTTAAATCAATTTAATCTTATTAAGCAACCGATATACTAATTTTAGTTAAGATTGAAGATAGTTCAGTGGTATCAGTTGGTTTGAAGAATCCAATTTTTAAAAATTCTCCCGTTTCTTCAGTTCTTCATAAATTTGAACATATACAGAAATTTAAAGAAGATCATGTTTTTTAACTAACTTAAGGTATTGATCACGATCGCGGCGTAGAACTTTTATCTCCTTCTTCAGATCTATTAGTTGTTGGTTGACATTCCGTCTTTCATTTGACATTCCCAAAGTTTTATTTGTTAATTTCTTATTTTCGAGCTCCAATTTTTCTATTAAATCGAGACCTTCCTCGTTTTCCCTCTTCAATTTTACTACTTGAAATTTTAAATTTTTGTTGGTTTCATTAAATTTTTCAAGGTTTTGGCTTAAGGTTTCATTTTCACGTTTAAATTTTCTAAATTGTTCGAGAAGCTTTTCAGCTCCATCCTCTATTTCAGCCTTTTCCCCTATGATGCTTTTTAGATTTAGGATTTGTTCTTTTTGTGCTTTTGATGTTCTATTAAAATCTTTGATTTTTCTTGTCAAATTTGCGTTATACTCATTAAGTTCCGCCATTTGAGCTGACCAACTATCCAATTTCGTATAAAGTCCATTAATTTCATCCTTTAAATCATCCACATTTCTTAGGTGATCAGATCTATCCGATACTAGCATTGAAACTTTTTGAGCTAAGTCGTCAATCCTTTTTCTTTTAGTACCTATATCCTGGGTCAATTCAATCATTTGTTGATAGTATGGGTCAAGTTCTCCTCTTTTGAGTAATTCAAAGCACTTTACGAATTCCTCATAGAATTCAGGGCTTTCATTATTAGGTAATAATTCAAAGGCAATTCGTCTTACTTGACCTTCAAAGGTTTTTGGAAGGGTATCATCATCAGAGAGAAAAATTGTTATAGCGTGATCTGGTTTTCCCAGAAAACTTCTTTGAGAATGACCGGTAAAAAAACTCGCAACACTAACGTTTCGTTTGATTTGCATTTCAAGATAATTAGGTCCCGTTTTTACGTTTTTATGCTGTTCAATCAGACTTAAAAGCCCTGACGTTGAGATTTGTAAATCTTCACAAATATTTTCTGGATACTGAACAACAATAGCAGGTTCAGACTTTTTATCTAGATGAAGAATTATAATTCCTCTCAAGGTTATCCCCAAATATGTGAATCCAGAAGGTTATTTCTTTTTTAATAATTTTATATATAAATTATATTCAAACTAATATAATAATTCTATTGATAATTCAAGCTTTCTAGGGATAAATATGTGAAAATGTTTCAATTGTTTTATTAAGATCCATCGATAAATAGTTTACTTTAAACAATTTAGCAAAGAAAGCCCTATCCATAGGGTTGAAATATTTATATCCAAACTTTTTCCATTCTAAATTTGATTGTAATGGTGCAAAGATTGATACTCGATCCTTAACTAAATTCATTAATAAAATATTCCTCTCTTGCTTGGTCTTTTTTGAAGAAAGGGTTAATAGGACATCGTCGTTAAACTCAGCCCAAGAGTTTTTAAATTGCAAATGTAGTTTTTTGATCTCAACTATATTTTCAACTACTAACTTTGCAATAGTATCTATCAAGATATCAAAAGTGCTCTCTCTATTTTGGCTGAACAATGGATTAGAAACGATTATACTGGGTGGATTCTTTAGATCTTTTTGTTGTTGGGGAAGAGTATACTCAGGTAAAATCCTAATCTGATTCATCCCAAGAATATTCCTAATATCCATAATTGTTCCACCTGAATCAAAAAACTGTTTGTTAATAATATATTTCAATAATTTTTGTGAATGAACATCCCCAAAATAAGGATAATCACTAGCATATAAAAGATATTCAGACCAAATACGATTATCTACTCTTTCTTTGCTATTTGATTGGAACCATTTCCTAAAACTCTCAAAAAAGTTACCTGCTCCTGCTCCATGAAGCATAGAAAGATCACCATAGACATTTGGTTGAACAATAGTGTTGTACACTTCAAAGTCGTCGATATTTCCTTGAGCAAAATGAGCAATTATAACTTTCAAGTGAGGTAATAAATCAGGATATTTAGCTTTCAGCTCTCTTTTTGCTGAATCAATCAACTTTCCAATCTCGAGAATTGAACCTCGACCTCTTGTATCAAAAATAACAGGCATTGAAAATGATGCTGCTTCTATGAGGACTCGGGTAGCTTTTTCTGAAGTAATTTTATCAATCCATCCTTCTGATCTTGGGTGTAATTTTAAACCACGAAGCCCTAAAACTTCCCTAATATATCGAACCTCATTCACGGCTTTTTCTCCTTCCATTGGATCACAACGACCATATCCAATTAATTTCATAGAGAAAGGAAATCTTGTAGTAAAACGAGAAACATTAATATTACTTGCTCGATATAAAGCTTCAGGGTATTTGTCTCTAAAGGTATCTTTGAATGGAAAACAAACGCATTGGTCTATCATAGAATAGAACTTAGATTTCTTCTTCAAGTCAGAATGCTTCTTTCCAAGTTTTTCTAATGCAATAAATAGTTTATCTGTAAAAGGATAAGGAGTAAATGACCAAGATATTTTTGTATTTTTCCCTTCTATCACAGTTGTAAAGGATTGTTCTCCTGTTTTTTCCCAATCTGTCTTGATCCTCCCTTGAACATTTCCCCAAAAATCAAAAGTTCCCGCTCCCGGCGCTAATGGATTCATCATTGTAGCTCCATCAATATCTTGACCAAGATGAGAATGGGCGTCAATAACAAAAATGTTTTCTTCCCATTTTTTACCATTTTGTTCAATACTACATGTAAGCATGAATTCACCTATTAATTTTTATCTATCTTTCCTCTCGCATCTCTTTTGGGAGAGTAAGAACCCCTGTTAATGGGTTATTTAAAGGATCTTGGCAATATTCAATAGTGAAATATATTAAGTCATTTAAAATGCTTGGATCTTCCCCATTGTCTAATTTATATTGATATAAGCTTAACTGATATTCTGCTTCAGTAATGGGTGGTTCAGCATAAGAAACACTTCCAAACACAGATTGTAATAATGGTTTCATGAAAGGTGAATATAGAAAGCCCAGTTCCTTCAATTCGTCCTTTAGGTAGAAAAACATGCGTTGTACAGCTTGAGTCATGTAACGTATAGGGTCATCTATTGGTCCTAAATATTGTTCAGCGAAATCAGGATCATATTGAGCTAGTTTCTCACGATCAACATTCTGGGGGCTGAATAATGATATTAAACCCCTTTCAATAGCAGTTTTTCGATTGTAGGCTATTGTGGCAGAACCTGCGTCTGGTACCCAAAAACCTTTTTTGAGTAAGTTTCGTGCTTTATAACACAAAGCTTGGATTAACATGCCCACACCTATTCTACGACAGATAGAAATCTGAGCATCGCTAATTCTAACCTCAATTGTTCCCCAATCTGTCAGAGGAAACACGTCCTGAAATCTTCCATCCTCTAAACTCGCCTTTTGCACTGTTTGGAGGAAAAAATTGATAGAATTCTCACTGAGATCGGTTAAATAAGGGATATAATGTTTTGGATCGTTTCCACTTAACATTGTGGTATTATATTTCAAGCGCAATGATCTCACACAATTCGGTGCTGTGATTCTCTTATTTATTATTTTTACCACGTCTGTTGGTTTATTGTTCAGTATTGGTGAATTGCAAGTAAGGGCAATAAGATGTGGGATAAAATTACGTATCATGCAATATGCTTGTGCCTTTTCTAAATCAGATTCAAAAGATCCAATATGTGAATGATCAGCTTGACTCAAACCTCTTTGGTATTCACTTGTTGCAGGATTTATGGCAGAAGCGATGATATGTAAATCTTTTGGTAAAGTGGATTTTGCTAACAGAAATAAAGTGCTTGCCCAATATGCTAATTCTTCAGCATAAATACAAGGGGGAGTAACCAACTCTAAAATATAAGTAATCGCTGTTACATTTCCATCTCTTGCAAATGCATCAATATCCACTGAGGACTCCCCTAAAGCATAGCGTAGGTTCAAAGCATATCCCTTTTCAAGATCTTCCCTACCCCATGGTCTGGCTAGAACTTTTTGTTTAATATACTCTGGTATTGGAAGAAAGTCACTTCTACCTTCATACAATATCTCATCCATTATTTTAATTGCATCTTTAACAATTTCTTTCATTCTGAAAACCATTTCTTCTCCAGGTGGATAATTTCCATTGTCATCTGCAATAATTAACTCCATTTCGATTCCATGAGTGTAGGGTAAATAAGTCCAATGTTCCACATCCGCAAGTATTTCAGCCCAGGATCTCTCAGTAATATGCACCTCCCTATAATCTGTTCCAAGAAAGAGTTTATCACCGGATCTATCTATTCTTGCTCCTAATCCTGCACCAGTGGTAGCTCCAACTTGATCTATATGAGTCAATATTTGAGTAAACGTATCACTTTTTTGTCCTTTCTTTTTTCCTTTCTTTTGTCCTTTCTTTTTTCTATCTTTCCCCATTGAGGTCACAATCTTTTCTATTCATTTTTCTTTAAATAAATTCAAAACCTTAACTTATCCTTGATCGAATAATATATTCCTAGCATAATGATTGAATGACAGTTTTTAACATGTTATAATCATTTAAGAATTCATATGAAAAAATAAAATTAATAATTGCACATTTCGAGGATGGAAATATTTGTTTTAAGCTGTCTAAGATTTTTCCGCCCTCAAATAGAGAATTATCACTAATGATGTTAATTTTATCACTGATTTTTCCAATTTTAGATTTGATTTTCTCAGCTAAAAGGGATTCCTCTGATAATATTATCGTTGGTGTTCCTAAATATGGGATAAAATCTAAATTAAAAACAATTAACTGATTATGCAAATACGTAAAATTTTGAAAGAATTGAGTTAACGTATTTTTAAGATTTGATAATTCATTTTTCTGGAAATCTTCTGTTGAAGGAAAAATATAATAAGCGAATGAATTATTTGAATTATTCTTTAATTCATTATAAACACGATCCATAATTGGAAATAGACTAAAACTGAAACCAAATAAGGACACAAAAGCAATGTTGAAATTGAAATCCTTTAAAATTAAATTATTGCTTAAATTTCCCCCTTTACTACTGAAATCTTTAATATCAAGGGTAATATCTGAAACAAACGTATTGAGCAAAAAGAATTGAGAAAATACTGTTTCTAATTCTGATTTAGTTCTAATTTCTTCTACAATTTCATAAATTGTATCAAATAGATCTTTTTTAATTTGTTCTTTTCGCTTGGGTATCCTTAATCCATCTATTATTACATCTACCAATCTTGGCTCTTCAATTTCGGCTAAAATGTGCATTGAATCAATAAGAAATTCATATATGCGTTTTTGAATTTTTCTGTCATCAATTTCATCTAGTGACTTTAGGAGAAATTGAACAATTTGATTTATGACTTTTATCAATTCAGGGTGATTTTCCCTTTTCTTTAATATATTGGCTATATTAAATTGTAATTTAGTTCTTAAAATGAAATCATCGATATTTTCTGTTAGCTTAAATGATTGGGTTGGATCGGTATCTATCTTATCTGATACTAGAGACTTGAACAAAATTTGTTTTGTTTCAAAATCTTTTAGCTTTTTGATAATTGCTATTGCTTCTTCTGTATTTGTTGTTGCATAAACTCTTAGAAGCTTGTAGTAAAAATCAAATTGATCATTTGGATTTGATAATTCTAAAGCTAATTCTAAAGATTTCGATATGTTATTGTTATAAAGATGTCCTTTTGCTAATTTCTTGATAATACTATCAATATTTTCAATTCTAATAACTCCACTATTTTCTACCGCTGTTGAATTCATAGTTTGTGTTGACAGATAACTATTTTTCATTGTTTCAAGTTGTTTTTCAACCTTTTCCAAATCTTTTATTGTCATAGAAGCAATGTATTCATCACGATTTATTGGATCGATCACTTCATTACTCTTAAGAGTGTATTTCTCAAAAATCTTGGAGATCATACTTTTTGGAATAAATTTTCTAACTTTTTGTACTTTAACAGTATATTCTATAACTTTTATATGATAAATATTAATAATTAATTTCCCAAACCCATCTGCTGTCGGTTTTAACATTAAATCTATAGTTTTGGTTTCATCTGGCCCAAATTCAATGGGATCCTTCAAGATATCTGATTTAAATGCGATATCTAAGTTTTCTCCCTCAAAAACAAACTGAAACTTCTCAATTTTGTCTGAATTATTTTTAACTTGAATAGAAACATTATTTTCTAAGTCTGGAATTAAAAGATTTTGCGGAAATTGAGTTATATTTAATGAAATAATTTTAGATTGGCCAGACATGTTATAAACAAAACATAAAACTCCCTTTTAGTAATGAATAATTTTACTGATATTTATTTTTAATTTAATCTCGTGTCAATAAAGCCAAGAAAAAAAATATAAAAATTACAATCCCATCCTTCGACTTCTCTTTGAGTATTCAATAAGATCTTCAATTACCATATCTTTATTATAATCAGGCCAAAACTCTTTTCTAAACTTAAATTCCGCATACGAAGAATCCCACAATAAAAAACCTGAAATTCTTGCTCCATTTGTCATTCCTGTTCTAATTATATAATCTAATGGAGGGAAATTTTTTGACCAAAGATATTTTTTAATTAAATTGTGGTTTATGTCTTCTGACCTTACTCCGTCATTTATTATTCCCTTCACAGCATCTACGATTTCTTCGTGACCATCATACATGATGCAAAGATTTATAAAATTTTGATTGTGATCCTTTGTAAAATCGATTAACTCTTGGATTTTTTTACGAACATCTAGTGGCAACATATCACATTTTCCAATAACATTAAACCTAACTTTTTCTTTTTTTACAATTGATTCATTTATAACAGTATCTACAGCTTTAATTACAATTTGATAAATATAATCAAGTTCTTCTGATTTTCGCTTTTTCACATTCTCTAATGATAATATGTATAAACTTAAATACTGAATTCCTGCATCAAAAAAATCAAATAGTCTTTTCTTAAGATTTTCGTACCCAACTAAATGACCAATATTTACATCTAAGTTTCTCTCCTGAGCCCATCGGCGATTACCATCGATTATTAATCCTACATGGTCGGGTAGATTAGTTTTAGCTACTTTATTCAATTCTTCTAAAGAGGTTACCATATTAAAAATCTGAAGAGTTAATTCAATTCTAATATTAATATTAATCTTAAAAATATTAATTTTACGTAGAAATAATTAACCTTAGGTGAATATTGTACTTAACTTAGTTTTGTTCTTATCTCTACAAATTCTAAGTATAAAAATTTAACTTTAATCGAGGTTTAATTTAAATTTCTGAATTAGTTAGGAGTTCTTTAATTTTTTTGAGTAGCGAATCAATTTTATATGGTTTTTTAATAAATGCTTTTGCTCCTTTCTTATGAGCAAGCTCTATTAGATTTGATTTATCTAAGCCAGAAACAGCCAAAATTACTGCTTTTCTGTCATTTTTTATGATTTCCTCTATGGCTACAATGCCTCCCATATCCGACATTAAAATATCCATAATCACCAGATCAGGTTTTAATTCCTTATATAGATTTATTGCATCCACTCCATTTGAGGCCTCAGCCAAAACTTCAGCATAATCTGTCTTATTAATAAGTTCTTTTAAAGAATTTCGGGTAAATGGAATATCGTCAACAACCAAAATAGATTTTTTTTTTTCTCCCAAATCTTTCACATATTTTGTATTTAGGTTATATCTTCAAATCACGCATGAAATTAATACAACAATCCAATAATAATACATTTTTAATTTAAATTTATTGAAAATGTACTACTACGAGGATGAACATAATAAAAGGGTATTGAAAAAGAGGAGATTGTGATTAATAAAAGTTAAACCTTTTCTATACACTATTAATTACAGTATTTTATTACATCCATTTTATGGTGACCATGAAAGAATATAAAACTCTAAAAATAGATGAACGAGAAGAGGGAATCTCTATTATTACTCTTAATAGACCTGAAAGACTAAACGCTATTAATTTTGAGATGATAGAAGAGTTCCTTCACTATTTAAATCGTTTAGAAGACAACTATGATATCCACGTTGTTATATTGACCGGTGAAGGTCGAGCGTTCTCAGCTGGACTCGATTTAAAGGATATGAGTTCCTTGGCTAGCAATGAGCTTTATAAAAAAGATCCTAGATTCAGATATCTTAAGACAGAAGATTCGATTAAAATTACCTATATGCTCCAAAGGCGTATAACTCAGATAATGATTAAACTGAGAAAAATCCCACAACCCGTAATTGCAGCGGTTAAAGGACCTGCTTATGGAGGTGGTCTTGCACTTTCACTTGCCGCTGATATTCGAATTGCGGGAGAAAGTTCAATTTTTTGTAACGCTTTCATAAAAATTGGTGTATCAGGTGCAGATTGCGGAAGTACTTATTGGCTTCCACGAATAATTGGATTCTCAGACGCTGCAGAGATTATTTACACTGGAAAGGATGTTGATGCAAAAGAAGCTGAACGTATTAGACTTGTTTCAAGAGTAGTTCCGGATAATGCAATACTTGATGAGGCTCTAAAAATAGCTAATAATATGCTAAATAAAAGTGTTTTAGGCCTTCGATTAACTAAAGAAGCATTAAATCTTAATATCGATGCTCCATCATTGGAATCTGCGATTGAGCTGGAGAATAGAACTCAAAATGTATGCAGCCAGTCTACTGATACAAAAGAGGCTAGTGTAGCGTTTTTTGAAAAAAGAGAACCAAAATTTGATAGATGGTGAAATCGTAATTTATATCAATCGTAGGGAATAATTTGGGGAAGAGAATTTCTAAAGATGAATATTTTATGAGGATGGCTAAAGTAGCATCTTTGCGATCCACTTGTATTAAAAGAAAAGTAGGAGCTGTGCTTGTAAAAGATGATCATATTTTATCCACTGGTTATAATGGTGCTCCATCGGGATTTTCTCATTGCACTCCTGAAACTTGTGTCCGAAAATCACTGACTCCTGGAGAAAAACCAGAGTTGTGTCGAGGGGTACATGCTGAAATTAATTGCATCATACAAGCAGCGCTTCATGGTACAGCTATTGAGGGGAACACTTCTCTTTATACTACAACTTTTCCTTGTATGAGCTGTTTAAAGCTATTAATCAACGCAAAAATTAAACGGCTTATCTACAAGGAAGATTATAATATGGAAAATAAGATAAAAATTGATTTAATAAAAGACTCTGATTTAGAAATAATTAAAATCTAAATATTATAACCCATATTTTGCTTTTTCTTCATCTTGGAGAGTTTTTTTATCGGGTTTTCCGAGATTTGACTTAGGTAACGAGTCTCGAAATTCAATCTCTACCGGTACTTTAAAATCAGCGAGTTTGGCTTTGCAAAACTCTATAATTTCTTTTCCGGTGGGATTAAAGCCCGATTTCATCGTAACAAAAGCTTTGGGGAGTTCACCGTAGATCTTATCAGGTTTACCAATAACTACCGTTTCTGAAATACCCGGAAATTCGTATAAAACCTCTTCAATTTCTATCGGATAGATATTTTCTCCACCCCTTATAATCATATCTTTTGCGCGTCCCCCCATGAAGAGATAACCATCCTCGTTAAAATACCCTAAGTCTCCCGATCTGAGCCATCCTCCATCGAGAAATACCGCGGCATTTTCTTCTGGGTTTTTAAAATATCCTTTCATCACGTTCGGACCCCTAATAATTATTTCACCAACGGTATTGTGTTCAAATGGATTGTTCGGATCTGGATTGTTCTGATCAACAATTAATGCTTCAACACCGTTTATAGCCTTTCCCACACTTCCTGGAATTCTCTGGTCATCAGGAAAACTGAAGCAAGCGCTTGAAACTTCAGTCATTCCAAGCCCGCCGGGAATAATAATAATATTAAATGTCGATTCGAATTCTTTTTGAAGTTCAATGGGAAGCGGGGCCGCTGCAGATACAATTCCAAGCAATGACGATGTATCGTATTTTTCTTTTGCCTTTTTTCCAATTTTTAGGAGTATTGCGAGAACTGTGGGAACGACCATGGAATTTGTAATCCTATATTTTTCGATAAGCCTCCAAAAATTCGAAGCTGAAAATTTTCTGGTAAGAAGTATCGCACCTCCCATTGAGAAAGTCAGGAAAAGAGATGAAAGAAGGGCATTTACATGAAACATGGGATTTACGACAAGAGCTTTATAATTATATTTATTATCAATGAATGCTTCTGATAAGTTTACATCACCAATCTCTTGGTCCTGATTCACTTTTAAGGCCATCTTATTATCCCATATTACATTATAATGGGTCAATAATGCTCCTTTCGGGAAACCAGTAGTTCCTCCAGTATAAACAATGAAAGCAGGATCTTCTTTTTCATCTATTTCAACCTGAGGAGGATCTGAAGAAGAAGATTTTTCCATTAATTCAGAATAGTTCAGCATATTATCGTAAGAATCACTGATTAAAATGATCTCTTCTAAATAAGGCAAATCTTTTCTTATTTTGGCAATATCCTCAACAAATTCACGGTTTATTACCAATATTTTGGATTCATTATTATTTATGATGTATTGAAGTTCATTTCTTTTCAGCATTGTGTTTACGGGACCGAAAATTGCCCCGATTTTTTGAACCCCGAGGGCAAAATACGTCATTTCAATACAATTAGGTAAGAGAATGCTAACAATATCTCCTTTTCGCACTCCCAAATTATAAAGCATGTTTGCCGTTTTGTTTGTGAATTCCCCGTACTCCTTATAAGTTACCATGGTTGTTTCTCTTGTTAGGGGATCTTCCCAGTAAATAAATTCTCTATTCCCATATTTTTTACTTGTAGATTTAATTATTTGACCGAAATTTGTCAATTTGCTATCCACTCTTAATTTTTAGTTTTCAATTTATTTTAAAACCTAATGTATGCTTTTTTAAAAATATCTTGATTTTATACATATTTTTTATGAAATTCAATTTAATCAAAAAAATTATTGAATCCCGCAACTTCCCTCAAAATTTTAAAATATCCTATAGAAGCATACTAAAATATTGGATTTATGAAATATTTCTTTAGAACATTAAAAGGAGAGTTAAAGCTGTGAAGCTAATTACTTGGTTTTGTGAAAATTAATATAAATGAGCATATCGCTGTAAAAATCCCAAACATAAACAAAACTCGAAAGA
>LAZR01002184.1_pt1 | contig 11612 bp, 7 predicted proteins | sample 329461 | NCBI WGS metagenome assembly LAZR01 (sample SAMN03002196, study PRJNA259156) | marine sediment metagenome | biome: sea floor; feature: Hydrothermal impacted sediments; material: marine sediment; isolation source: Loki non-amplified sample from Loki's castle hydrothermal vent sediment ...
CGTGGCGCGTGCCGCCGCCGGTGCAAGGGCAACACGGCTGGTGATGGATGACACACCCAACGCAAAGTTTTCAGACTCTTTGATGCTGCGGGCCATCAGGCGGCTTATGATATCTCCTAAGCCAAGCAGTATAGAAAGTGCCGCGACAGTCATCAGCACCTTGGGGGCTGGATTGAACAGCGCCGTTGCCAACAGCGCGGCGGCGGGGATAAGATCAAAGTTAAGCCATGCGCCAAGTTGCGCGATGATTGCAACGACTTGTCGGCTCCGCAAAGCGCCGCAATGCCAAAGCAGGTTTGGCAGAACAGAACCAGCGTGCGTAGATTGCCACTGGTCCAACGATAGCGCTGTTTAAGCAAATCAGTTAGCTCAGAGGCAATAGGCTATTACCCACGACCTTGGGGATATACCGCCCGGTGAACCCCCTTTTGCACAGGCGGACGCCCAGTTACGCATCTTCGGTTGTGGTGCTCCCCGACCACCCACCGCCAGCAACGCCGATCTCGAAATGACGCAAAGCGTGCCGGTCAGCAAAACCGCTTCGGCATCGTCTGCCATCCGAGCTTCGGAGCGGAAGTATTCTTCAAGTTTGATATCCACCCCTTGGGCGATATTGCCCGTGCGGCGATACGCTTGGGGAAATTGGACATAATCCGCCCCAGTCCGCGCGCGGCATCGGCAAGAAAATTGGGCTGTACGACGTAATCTGCATCAATAGTGACAATATGCGTCGCATGGCGCGATCCGTCATTACCAGCGTTTCTTCCTTGTCCACGGTCGTCACTGTAGGAACGTTCGCGTTGATAATTTTGATTGGCCATTTCGGTATTCCTCCATTGTTTTTTGCCCCATTGGAAACACAGTGTTTCCTTTGGTCATGACTAACTTTGGCGGTTTTTCCGATCGTTTCATTAAAGCGGTTTAAAGCCCCTACCCATCCCCTCAAGTACCACCGTAGATGAGCGTTTTTTTTGCGTATCGGCGTGGGAATTTCTGAAGGTGAGGCGGTACCTTCTGCCGCTTAGTAACGACCGAATGTGCCACACCCTTGCTTATACAAGCCAAGGGGCAAAGCGAGACCAGCTCGGCGCTGATGTTACGCTCCGGGTTTGTTGCCTTCACTAGGGCGGCACCTGGTAGACTCAGCCCCCGCAGACTTATGTGTAGCGGACGAAACACACGTCACCCACCATGACAATGCCTGTACGTGGTACCCTTTTACCTTGAACCTGAACGGGTGCGGAGAAGCCACCCGGGCGGGTGGCTGCACCTTGGTGAGCATGAGAGTGAAAACAATCGCGCCGGTCAGTGGTACCTACCAAAACCCTGCCGACAAAAGCTGATTGCGACGTTCGGCCCACAAGGCTTTCCAATTTTGAATGTTTTCCCATCATGGCCGCTGACAGCTTTCTTGACATGGTTTCCCCCGATTTTGATCACGACATTGCGTGTTGTCTAAATCAACCGGCTTTAATCCAACGCCTATGCGGGAGAGATAGGCATTTATTAAAGATTCCGTAATATCCAGACTAACAGATTCCCACGGTGTCAGCATAACCTGAATCTTCTTCGACAGCCTTAGTCTGGGTTAACGACATAAGGTCTTGTCTGCTTGTGGGTAAAATCAGATGCCTGCCCTTCCGATTAAAATTTCTGCAAAAAACGCTTGAACCTCTAGTTACTGAAGCTCCTATCTCTGTTGGGACATTCCATAACTGAGGTTTTTTTGATGCCCAACGATAGCTTGCACCCGCATAACCACGCCCATCCCGCGGTTGAACTGACGGCCAGCGCCTGTTGTGGCCAGGCGACACGAAGCACGCTAAACGCGGCGGCACCGCCACCGTCTGCTGGGCGCAGTTTTCGGGTCAACGGACTTGATTGCGCTGAAGAGGTGGCGATTTTGAACAAGGTCGTCGGGCCAAAAGTTGGTGGCGCAGAATCCCTAGCCTTTGATGTATTGAACGGCCGGATGACGATTCTGGAAGGCGCTGAACCCTTTAGCGATGATCAGATTATCAAGATCGTCAGCTCTACGGGTATGAGCGCCAAAGTGTGGGATGCGGAAAACGCACAGGCCGATCAGGCGGCGCATTTTGCGCAACAGCGGCTCTATACCGCGCTCAGCGGCGGGTTTTGGGCGATGGGCTTTCTCTATCATATTGTTGAAACCGGAGCCGCGGGTGCTTTGCGGTTGTTCTCGGGACACGGCGAAACGTCTATGCCACTAGTCGAAATGGGGCTTTTCATGCTCGCGGTGGTGTTTGGCGCATGGCTCGTCGCACCCAAAGCTTGGTCGGCAGCCCGCAGGGTGTCGCCAGATATGAACCTTTTGATGATCGTGGCCGTTGCCGGGGCGATCATTTTGGGCGAACTCTTCGAGGCGGCGACAGTCGCGTTCTTCTTTGCACTGTCACTTGCCCTCGAATCCTGGAGCGTGGGGCGCGCGCGCAACGCGGTGTCGGCTTTGCTTGATCTGGCCCCTTCGTCGGCACGGGTTATCCGGTCTGACGGGGTCGAAACGGATATCCCTGCGGCAGAGGTTGCGGTCGGGGATCGGTTTGTGGTGCGCGGCGGTGACCGTATCCCGCTTGATGGCGAAGTGGTCGATGGGCATAGCGACGTCGATCAGGCCCCGATCACCGGCGAAAGCGCATTGGTCGCAAAGGAAACGGGTGACGATGTTTATGCGGGTACGATCAACGGGGTCGGTACGCTGACCATCAGAGCGACCAAGCCAGCAAGCGACACAGTGCTTTCAAAGATCATCCGAATGGTGGGTGATGCACATTCACAACGCGCTGAGGTTGAACAATGGGTTACCAAATTTGCCCGCGTCTATACCCCGATCGTGATGGTGCTTGCGCTTTTGATAGCCGTAGTTCCGCCACTGTTGTTCACCGGCGCATGGGGCTATTGGTTTTATAATGCGCTGGTGCTGCTGGTGATCGCCTGTCCTTGTGCGCTGGTTATCTCTACGCCAGTCTCCATTGTCGCGTCGTTGGCATCATCGGCACGCAGCGGCGTGCTGATCAAAGGGGGGGCGTATGTCGAAGCACCCTCGCGCATGACAGCCTTAGCAATGGACAAAACCGGTACCATTACCATGGGCGAACCCGAAGTCGCTGCCCTGCACCCTATGAACGGCATCGCCGAGCGAGAGCTGTTGAGCGCTGCCGTTGCCCTTGAAGCACGATCATCGCACCCCTTGGCACGCGCAATCCTGGCGCGCGGTGAACGGGACGGCGTCAAACAGATTGCGGCTAGCGATACGCGTACCGTTCCAGGCCGAGGCGTCGAAGGTTGGATGCAAGATAAACCTGTTTGGCTTGGGTCTGATCGGTTCGCGACGGAAAAGGGGTTCGGCGATGCCATACCCCGTGACCTGCTGGTACAGATCGAAATGGCTGGCAGTACGCTGGTAGTGGTTGGGTCCGGTGACCGTCTGTTGGGTCTGATCGAATTGCGTGATCGGATCCGCGCCGATGCAAGAGACGTGGTTGCGCGCCTGCATGCTCAAGGGGTGCAGAAGATTATCATGCTGACGGGCGACAACGCACATACGGCCCGCGCCGTTGCAGCAGAGGTCGGGATAGATGAAGTGCGCGCTGAGTTGCTTCCCGAAGACAAAGTGACCGCAATCGAAGAACTGGTCGCGCAATACGATGTCGTTGCAATGATAGGCGACGGGGTGAATGATGCCCCAGCAATGGCAAGGGCACATTTTGCCATCGCTATGGGAGCAATGGGGTCGGACGCCGCTATTGAAACTGCGGATATTGCTTTGATGACTGATGATATCGGCAAGGTCCCGTGGTTGATCGACCATTCTCGGCGTACCATGAACATCATACGTCAGAATATCGCGTTTGCGTTGGCGACAAAAGCGGTGTTCGTCGGCCTGACTGCCTTTGGCTTGGCGACAATGTGGGGTGCTATCGCCGCCGATGTAGGTGTGTCACTGCTGGTTGTCGCCAACGCTCTAAGGTTGCTGCGTGCACGCAATGATCATCTAGATCTGAGCGGGGGTGAAAAAATTACTGCATCTAAGGCAGAAGTGGCCTTGGCCCATGGTCATTAGGTCCACCCGGTCATGGTGCAGGCACCGCATCGTTGCGGGTTTTCGTGTGGTTTCCCGCACGGTCAACATAAATTGAAATATACTGCAGATCAAACCTATGGGCTATGATTGAAATGTGGTGTAAGCGGTCAGCATGAAGCAATTTTCAGCCATTCACTTTGCTAAAATCGGGTTGGCCGCGCTTCTTGCGCTGGTTCTGAATATTAGCCTTGCCAAAGCTGACGTCCACACCGGCATCGTCGGTGAATCCGCCTTTGGGAAAATTACTTCTGCTGCCGATCTAGCCAAGCCCAATCAAGCTGATCACCAACAAGACGGAGTTGAAGGTTCGGCGCACCATTTCGGTGACTGCCATGTTCATTTCATCGCCGCTAAGAAAATCAAGATGGACGGCGATGCATCGCCCAAGGCGCATACTTGGTCTCAATCGGACGACCAGATGAGGCTCTCCTTGCTACAAGGGCTTTACCGGCCTCCAAGAAGCTAGGCTCCCCCCGAAATGATCACGGTGCTGACTTTCGCTCAAGGCGGATCAGTGGCTGAAGACATGCGATATTTCAGATAATAGCGCTGTCTCGGTGGCTCAATGGCTGTGACCTATCGTTTCCCCAAAACCAGAGACCTTTCAGCGCCAGCCCGAATGCTGCGCCTTCTATCCGTCTTGGAGCAAAGACCGAAAATGTATAAAAAAATCACACCCAGTGCCGCACTGGTGACGAGCGCACTTTTTTTCACGGCAACCCACACGATCGCCGCAACAGCAGAGCCACCTAAAAAACTAGAAACAACTGTTGTGGCCGCGGTTGGCAAAGATGCGTCCAACCTACCCGAAACGGATGGCCATGATCATGAGGGCCGCGAAGAGCGCGAAACCGTCGCCTCGAAAGCCCCCGCTGAAGATGGCGGCAGCCATGCAAACGAAACGCCCGGTGCTCACGCTGAAGACATATCTGACACCCATACTGATGAAGCTCCCGATGCTCACGCCAATGAAGCTCCCGATGCTCACGCTGGGGAAGAAAGTGGTGGCGACCTGGTCAGATTAACACCTGAAATAGTGGCCGAGTCCGGCATCGTGGTAGAACAAGCAAAGGTCGCAACCTTAGGTGAATCCTTGAGCCTGCCTGCTGAAATTCGTTTCGATACAAGCCGTGTGGCCAACGTGTCACCACGTGTAAGTGGTATCGTCGACAGGCTCTTTGTTGCCGAAGGCGACACTGTGGCATACGGAGATACGCTTGCTCTGATCACCAGTCGCGAACTGGCGTCGTTAAAAGCCCGCTGGCTGACGGCAGAGGCTAGGAAATCACTGGCGCAACAGGCATTGACCCGCGCCGAAAGCTTGTGGTCGCAAAAGATTGCGTCGGAAGCAAACGTTCAAACGGCGCGCGCAGAATTCGAAACAGCCAAGGCCGAAAGCGATGCCGCAGAGACCGAGCTGCATGCAGTGGGCATAGATCATTCGGCGCTTGCCGAGATAAACAAAGCTGAAGACGGGAATAACGCCGACGCCTTTCTAAGGGCACCGCTTGCAGGGACGGTTGTACGGCGCGCGGTGACATTGGGCGAAACCGTAACGGCAGGTGACGCCAATGCTAAAATCTTGTTTTCCATCGTGGATGACGGCATCGTTTGGGCTGATATCATCGTCTATAAGCAGGATATCAGTCGCGTGCGGGTCGGTGCTCATGTTGCTCTCAAATCGGATACCGGGGAAATAATAGCCCAATCGAAAGTGGCATTTGTTCTGCCCGTGATTGACGAAGTGTCACGCACCGCCACGGCAAGGGTCATCGTAGACAATTCCGAAGGCACCTTGACTCCGGGTCAGTTCGTGATTGCTGACCTCAGTGTTGGTACTTCAACGGAAGTGCTGCGTGTCCCGCAGTCTGCGGTTCAGTTGGTTGAAAACAACCCAGCAGTTTTTGTCCCTGTCGATGGCGGGTTCGCACCGCGCCCTGTCATGGTGGGTACAACCGCAGGGGGCTATGTGGAAATCAAGGCCGGGCTTGAAGAAGGTGATCTTTTTGTCTCGGATGGGGCATTTACTTTGAAAGCACAGCTTGAAAAAGACGCTTTTGGCGATGGCCACGGACACTAGGATATCTGATTATGACTGATTTTATGCACCGTATCGCCGGTGGCTGGCTGTTAGCCGCCATCGCGGCATTTGCCATGACAATCGGCGGGCTTTTCGCCTTCCGCGCCCTGCCCGTTGATGCGTTTCCCGACGTGACGCCATCGTTGGTACAGGTCTTTACCGAAACTGAGGGGCTCGCTCCTGAAGAAGTCGAACGATATGTGACCTACCCGATTGAAACCGCGATGTCGGGGCTGCCAAAGCTCAAGAACATGCGGTCAGTTTCGAACTTCGGACTATCGGTGGTGAACATCTATTTTGACGACGGTACAGATGTCTACTTTGCCCGTCAGGTCGTGGGCGAAAGGCTGGCTGAAGCTCGCGGAAATATTCCCGATGGGTTTGGCGATCCACAAATGGGACCAATATCGACCGGACTGGGGATCATCCTTTATTTCCGCTTGGAAGATAAAACCGGTTCGCGCGACCTGGTTGAATTGCGCGAAATACAGGACTGGATCATCAAATATCAATTGCAGACGGTACCCGGCGTTACCGAAGTCCTGTCTTTGGGGGGATATGAGAAACAGTATCAGGTCACGCTTAATCCCGATGCGTTGCTTGCGTATGATATCCAGATTGCCGATGTGATCGCCGCGTTGAAACGTGGCAACAAAACCGAAGGGGCGCAGTTTCTCGAAATCGGCTCTGAACAATACACCGTTCGCGGCGTCGGGCTGGCCAAGTCGATCCCGGATCTTTCAGAGATAGTGGTAAGCGTCGAAGATGGTCGTACCGTACGGGTGCGGGATCTGGGCGATATCTCCGTCGGGGGCGGCGTGCGACAGGGTCTTGCAACCGCAAACGGTAACGGAGAAGTCGTGGCGGGGCTGGTACTCAAGCTCTATGGAACGAACACGTCGGACGTCATCGCGCGGGTTCAGGAACGTTTTGAACAAATCAACTCGGGTTTGCCAGAGGGCGTACAAGCAGTGCCCTATTATGATCAAGGTACGCTGGTAAACAAGGCGTCGGCAACTGTCACGACGGCATTGTGGCAGGGGGCGTTGCTTGTCGCGATGGTAGTGTTTGTCTTTCTTGGCGGCTGGCGTCCCAGCCTGGTGGTGGTTTTGTCGATCCCATTTTCCGTCGGGTTTGCATTTATTTCGATGCATATACTGGGTATTAGTGCCAACTTGATGTCGCTGGGGGGCGTAGCAATCGCCATCGGCATGATGGTCGATGGCGCAATTGTCATCGCGGAAAACGTCGATCGAGGCTTTAAGGAACAACTTGAACCCGATGATCCTCGGACTCTGGTCGCCCGATCTACTGCCGAGGTGATAGCGCCTTTGGTCGCGGCGGTTGCGGTTGTCATCGTCGTGTTTCTGCCCCTGTTTTCGTTGCAAGGCGTAGAGGGCAAGACGTTTCGACCGTTGGCAGCGGCTGCGGCGCTTGCCATGACTGGTTCGCTTTTCTATGCGGCGTTGATCGCGCCTTCGATGGCGTTTTCCCTGATGCGCAAATCGACCAAGAAAGGGTCGGATCAACCGGATAAACCAGGGCGCATTGCTGCAATGGTCAGTTATGCCGCCAGTTTTTTCGTGCGGAACCGTTTCCTGGCGATCGTTCTATGTGGTGTGCTGTTAGCTGCGGGTGGTTTTGCAGGATCGCGTCTTGGATCAGAATTCACGCCCTCACTCGAGGAAGGTGATATCTTGATGCGCTTGACGATGGCCCCGTCCATATCGTTGACTGAGGCGGCCCAAACGACAACCCGGGTTGAAAAGCGGCTGCTGGAAAACTTTCCCGAGATAAAATCGATCGTGACACGAGTTGGACGGGGGGAAGTCGGCGCACATGCCGACCCTACAAACAGTGCCGAAGCCTTTATCGAATTGAATCCGGCAGACCAGTGGCGCGATGGAATGTCCGCAGAAGACCTTCGCACTGCAATTTCCGAGAATCTGGAAACTTACCCCGGTATCGTGGTCAACATCGGCCAGCCGATTGCTATGTCGGTGGATGAACTATTGACCGGTACGCGCGCGGAACTTGCTGTCAAAATCTTTGGCCCGGATTCGGAAGTCTTGCTGGAGAAGTCCCAAGTGCTGCAATCCCTGCTGCAACAGGTAGAAGGTTCTGCCGAGGTGCAGGCGGATCAGATCACGGGAGCTCCGCAACTTGTGGTGACCATGGATAGGTCAGCTTTGGGGCGTTACGGGCTCAATGTCGAAGACGCGCTGGACGGATTGCGCGCTGCCGTGGGAGGTGCCGAGGCTGGATCGTTATTTGAAGGAGTACGCCAATTCCCGATCGTCGTCCGTTTCGACAAGGACAGCCGAGACACGCCAGAAGCGATCCGTCGCATTGTGCTTGAATCACCAGCAGGAGCGCAGGTGCCGTTGGATACGGTGGCGAACATCGACACTGTTATTGGTCCTCGGCAGATCACCAGAGAAGATGGCGAACGGTTTATCACGGTTCAGTCCAATGTTCGGGGGCGTGATATCGGATCATTTGTCGTCGAGGCGCAAAAGCTAACCGACGAGAAACTGAAGCTGCCTCCGGGTTATCGTCTGGTGTGGGGAGGCCAGTTTGAATTGCAGCAGCAGGCGAATGCGCGTTTTGCTGTGGTTATCCCGATCACTTTGGGCATTGTGCTGCTGATCCTTCTGATTACCTTCGGTCGGCTTAAATCGGCGGTGTTGATCTTGCTTAACATTCCGTTGGCCTTAACGGGCGGGGCCTTGGCCCTGTGGTTGACTGGCTTGCCGGTGTCGGTTCCAGCCACTGTTGGCTTCATTGCTTTGTTCGGCATCGCCTTGGGGAACGGTATGGTATTGGTCAGCTTCATGGATGATTTCGCACGGGCGGGTCACAATTTGGATAGCTTGGCCATTGATGCTGCTGGCCTGCGGGCACGTCCAGTTTTGATGACCGCAATGACAACCGCCTTGGGGTTGGCACCACTGCTGTTTGCCTCAGGGGTCGGTGCCGAGGTGCAGCGGCCGCTGGCGACCGTGGTGACAGGGGGATTAGTGTCATCCACCGTGCTTACCCTACTGGTGATGCCTGCTTTGCACCGTTGGTTTGCTCCCAAACCCGGCGGCCATCATTCGCTGGTCGAAGCAACGCATGAACATGATGTGACGTCTGCCCCGGTCAAACAGGTCTAGGCGGACGAAGCCCCAGACTGCGGGGCAACATATTTATCGGCGGCGGTGTGTCAGGCTGACATATCGCCGTTGAATACGCCATATAGGCCCCGCCGATCATCCCAACCAAACATCCAAAAACAACATTACCACAAGGCCGATTGCTAATCCGGTTGTTGCTTGTTTTTGATGGCCGCTGCGGTGGGTTTCAGGAATGATCTCGTGGCTGATAACATACAGCATGGCCCCCGCTGCAAAGGCCAACCCCCAAGGCAAAAGGGGCTGAGCCACGACGATCAGCGCCGCGCCGAGAAATCCGGTGACCGGTTCAACCAGCCCTGTCAACGCGGCAATACCAAAGGCACGACCCGCCGAATACCGTTCGCCCAACAAGGCGACCGCCACGGCCAGACCTTCGGGGGCGTTCTGCAACCCAATCCCCAAAGCGACCGGAAACCCGCCGGTGAACCCGTCTGCGCCGAACGCAACACCAACCGCCAGACCCTCGGGCGCATTGTGTATGGTAATAGCAATGATAAATAGCCAAACGCGTCTTAATGAGACCGCTTCGGGGCCTTCGCGACCACTGCTGAAATGTTCATGCGGTATCAATTCATTTACCACTGCGACCGTACCCATACCTAAAAGGATCGCCACGCAGACAATCAAAGCAGGTATCGCCCCATCGCCATAACGCACTTCGGCGGCATCGAGAGCTGGAATGATAAGCGAGAAAAAGGACGCAGCAAGCATCACGCCGGCGGCAAAGCCCAGCGAAGTATCACGCCACTTGCGCGAAGGTGTACGGCCCAATAGCACTGGTGCCGCCCCGAGCGCGGTCATCAGCCCGGCTGCAAGGCTTCCCAAGAAGCCAAGTGCAACAGGTGATAGGGTGGCGACCTGATCCATCTTAACGCGCTTTCATAGGAATGGCGCGGTTCGAAGCCGTTTGGGCGGAGTCACTTTTCGCGACTGGCCCAAGATTTGTTTGTAGCTTGTTCACTGCCTGTATCCATCCGTTATTTTTGACGACGTGATCATGGAGTATAAGCTAAAGCGAATAGAGGTTCAGGCAAGAAATTATTCCTTGTGATGTGAACCTGATATTGTGCGAAACCTTTTCATCTTATACGCGTTAGGCGATAGATAAGCTACAGTCTTGGTAGAGTTTAGGCTTTGTATACATGAGGGGGCACCCATGCTGACAATAGGCACACTTTCTCGTAAAACAGGAACAAAGGTGCAGACTATCCGTTACTACGAACAAATCGGATTAATGAATGAGGCAGGAAGGACCGCAGGCGGTCAACGCAGATATTTTGAAAAAGATCTTGATCGGCTGGCCTTCATCAGACATTCTCGCCAACTTGGCTTTTCTCTCGACTCGATCCGAGAGCTTTTGGAACTGTCTGACAACCCGTCGCGGTCTTGCGCCGAGGCGGATTCAATTGCCCGCCGTCAGCTGCGTCAAGTCGAACAGCGGCTGAAGCGGCTTCAAGCGCTCAAAAAGGAACTCAAGCGGATGGTTGCAGAGTGCGAAGGGGATAGCGTCGCTGAATGCAAGGTACTTGAGGTTCTGCGCGACCATTCGGAATGCCTGACAGACCATGATGGGATCGGCGCGTAACTGTTAATAAAGTCGTCGCCGTCGCATTTAAATTTTTGATCGGTTAACGCTAAGTCTGATTTCTGGGACCACTCTTTCGGCTTGGTCGCAGTTGGCGGAGTGGCCGCGGCGGGCGGCTAACATATCTGAGGGTTTATTGCTGACCTTTGCGGTCGGCGTCCTACGTGACGTGCATAGCAAACACAACAAAGCAGTGGATGGAGACACCAGATGACCCCCGCTTGGATCTATACGTTAATACCGGCAGCTGTTGCAATTCTGGGGGCCATTGTCGCGGTAAATGTCCGACCGGGCCCGGTTATTGTCAGCGCTGTACAACATTTTGCCGCAGGCGTCGTCTTTGCCGCTGCAGCCGGTGAGATCATGCCAGATGTGGTGCACAGCGGGGCTTTGATGGCAACGATAGTTGGCGGCTTTGCGGGTATTGGTGTTATGCTGGCCATTCGACAGCTAGAGCGCGGCACTGAAGGTCCGGTAGGTTTGCTTACCTTAGTTGGGGTCGACATCCTGATCGATGGCTTGGTCCTTGGCATCGCGTTTGCGGCAGGGGCCAAAGCCGGGCTGCTTTTGACTATTGCGCTCAGTGTAGAGGTGCTTTTTCTGGGGTTAGCGGTTACTACTGAACTTTCACAAACCATCAAATCGCGCGTGCGGATCGTCATGGTA